>OGCO01006220.1_pt1 | contig 10799 bp, 6 predicted proteins | sample 1570171 | NCBI WGS metagenome assembly OGCO01 (sample SAMEA4370583, study PRJEB24528) | human gut metagenome | reverse complement strand
ATGGATGGGGCAGCGCCTGAAGCAGCAGATGAACCGATTGTCGAAACAGCTGTGACAGAGGACACACTTCAGGATGAAGTGATTGTGGAAGAGCCGGTATTAGAAGAAAATGAAGAGCTGACATTAGAAGAAAATGAAGAGTCGGCGGGAAGCGCTGAAGGTGAAGAGACGCAGGATGCGGCAATGGCCGTTGATGCGGGAAATACAGACAGCGAAACGGTGAATGCAGATGGAAATACGGCAGATGATGACGGGCATGCAGAGTCTGCTGATGAAGACAGTGAAGCAGAACAACCGGATGAAGAAAATGAGAAGTCTCATATTGCCCATCTGTTCAGCTCATTGATGTTTGGCAGGAAAGAGAAAGAGAAGCATTTTGACTGGTCTACTCTGAAATTGGCCAAAGAAAAAGGGGAAAAGCCTGACGAGATCGAACTGGCTGCTGCAGCGATCACTGCCGCCCAGAGCCAGGAGAGTCAGGCAGGCGAGAAGGATGAAGATATTTTCCTTCATGAGGAAATGCCTGTTGAGGAAATGTCAGAGAATACGGTGGCAGAGGATGCACCGGAGAAAGAAGTGCCGGAATCAGAAGAAGCCGAAGATGCAGCGATTTCTACAGAGGGACTCAGCGAGGAGGATGCAGATTTCTTCGGCAAACTGATGGGTGAAGATCTTGTTGCGGATTACACACGCAGCCAGGACAGTGAAGAGGAGATCATTGTGGATGATGATGGTGTGTCAGAGGATACGGTTATTATCGATGATGATGATGATGATTCAGAGAATGAAGCACCAGAAGCTGCAGCTGCGGAAGATGAAATTATCATAGACGGTGATGACGAGAAGGATGAAGTCATTCCGGAGACAAAAGAGGATACATTGGATGATCTGTTTGGCATCGCCGGTGAAGTCCATGAAGATGAGCTGGTAGATGATGATGACGAAGATGAAGTGATCTCGGAGGATGACAGCAGCAGTCAGAATGATTCGGCGGACGAAGAAGAGGATGAAGATGACGAGGAGGATGAGATCTCGGATGATATTCATGCCTCTGATACAGTTCTGGATATTTTCGGCACGGTGACAGGTGTAGAGAGTATTAAGAGTCAGTTGGCGAAGACATTCACCAAGTTTGAAGATCCGGCACTTGACAATATGGACTTGCTGGCACCGTATGATATTAACTTTGTTGTAACCGGTTATGATATGAGCGTCAAGTCCCAGATCGCCATTGGTATTGCAAAGGCCTTGAATACATATGGCATCTGTGATAAGAACAAGCTTGTCCGAGCAACGGCACAGGATCTGAACGGCCGGGATTTTTCTATGATCTTTGAGAAACTGAAAGGCGGCTGCCTGATCATTGATGGAGCAGGTATGCTGGATGATAAGGCTGCGGGCATTATTGTTGATTTTGTTCAACAGGACAATCAGGACGTAGCCATTGTTCTGGAAGGCGAAGAGGATAAGATCAAGGAATTATTCAGAAAATATCCGGTTCTTCACAGCAAGTTCCTGAATATCATTCATATTGGCAAGTACAATGAGAATGAACTTGTTCAGCTGGCAGAGGGATACGCCAAGAAGAAAGGCTATGAGATCTCAGGACCGGGAGCAGCTTCGCTGAAGACATTGCTGCGTGAACGTATGCAGGATGGCTATTCGGTTGATTATGAAGATATTATGGCCATTATTGAGGAAGCGATTGCCAGCCTCGAAAAGCGCAACATGAAGAATCTTTTCATGACTGTTCTTGACAATAAATACGAAGAAGCAGCCATGTTCATGCTTCAGCCGGAGGACTTTAAGAACATCAACATACCGGACTAAAGCAGGCTATAATGGGAATATTGGTATACTGTCTATAAATGCTATAAAAACTGCATTGTACCGGGATATAAAATAAACGCAGTATGGTCAGTAAAATTCAAAAAGGGATTCTGAACGGGACTATTTTCACACAAGCGCTGGAAGCGAGAGCGGCCTGTGAAAAATAGCTCGTTTAGAATCCCTTTTCAGATATTTGAAGTCCGTACTGCACTTATTTGGGGTACTGCAGCTTTTGAACCTAAAAAAAATTGGTCCGACAAAAAAATAACTGAGTTGTCACAAATATTCGAACGTCCGATTGCGTGCAAGCAATAAAAAATATTTCGCATGGTAATTAATATAAGTACAAACTATTGTATACTATGTGCAATTTTGACTGATTTTGAATTTATTATGAAAAGTCAACTGTGCCTTTTTCACAAAATAATTCGACGAATTTCAATAAAATAGCGGAATTAATGAATTTTAGGAATAAAAAACTTACTTTTTGGAACGTTGAAAAGTTGGTCAAAATCTTGACAAAACATTCTAAAACGTGTAGGATGTATGTAGTGGCGTTTCTGAGAGATTCATTACATATTTAATCTGGTATGAATATGTGTGATTAAGAAGCTTACTGAAATAAGGAGGTATTTATTTTGAGAATCTTAGTATGTGTAAAACAGGTACCTGATACTGCAGAGATTAAGATCGATCCAGTAACGAATACACTGATTCGTGCAGGTGTACCAAGTATTGTCAATCCATTTGATGCATGCGCACTTGAAGTTGCAGCAAGAATCAAAGACGCAGATCCAAGCACAGAGATTACATTATTATCCATGGGTCCAGATCAGGCAAAGGATGCATTAAGAGAGTGTCTCGCAGTTGGCGGCGACAAAGCATATCTTTGCAGCGACAGAAAATTCGGCGGTTCTGATACACTGGCTACAAGCTACATCTTAGCTTCAGCTATCCAGTCTATCGAAGAGAAAGAAGGCAAATTTGACCTCATCCTTGCTGGTAAACAGGCTATCGATGGTGATACAGGTCAGGTTGGTCCTGAAATTGCAGCACATATGGGTCTTGCACAGGTTACATATGCAGCAGAAGTTTCTGTAGAAGGCGATGATATCATCGTTAAGAGAGAAAGCGACAAAGGTTATGATATGATTTCTGTTCAGAAACCAGCAATCGTAACAGTTGTTAAGACTGAATTTGAGCCAAGATATCCTACGATCAAGAGTAAGATGGCAGCCCGCAAGAAAGAAATCACAGTTATCACATCAGAAGATATTCCGAATATCGATCTGACACGTTGTGGTCTTAAGGGTTCTCCTACAAAGGTTAGAAAGACATTTACACCAGTGAAGAATAAGAACTGTGTAATGGTTAATGAAGGCGAAGTTGAAGTATCAGCAGTTAAGCTTGTTGATTTGCTTGTAGACGCCAAAGTACTGTAAGGAGGATATGGGCATGAGTTTTGAAGAATATAAGAATCTTTGGGTATTTGTAGAGACAGAAGAGAATGAAGTAAAGCCAGTTGGCTACGAACTTCTTAATCCAGGCCGTGAACTTGCAGATAAGATGGGCGCTAAGCTTGTTGCAGTTGTTATCGGCGGTAAGGTTGAAGATATCGCTAAGAAAGCAATCGAATACGGTGCTGACGAAGCTATTCTCGTTGAAGGCGACGAATACTTTAACTATACAACAGATGCATACAGCATCGCTATGAAGACACTTGTTGACAAGCATAAACCATCAGCAATCCTGATCGGTGCTACCAACAACGGCCGTGACCTTGGTCCTAAGATGGCTTGTGATCTGAATACAGGTCTTACAGCTGACTGTACAGGTCTTGACTATGATGTAGAAGCTGGCAACATGGTTTGGACACGTCCTGCATTTGGCGGTAACCTGATGGCTATGATCCTTTGCCCGGACAACAGACCACAGCTTGGTACAGTTCGTCCAGGTGTATTCAAGAAACCTGAACTTGTTGAAGGCAAAGAAGGCACAATCACACGTGAAGACATTCATGTAGCAGCTGATCAGATCAGAACAAAACTGATCGAAAGAATCGAAGAAGTTGCTGCAGCTGTTAACCTTGAAGAAGCTGAAATCATCGTTTCCGGTGGTCGTGGTGTAGGTTCAGAAGAAGGCTTTGGTGTTATCCGTGAGTTAGCAGATGTACTTGGGGCAACAGTAGGTGCTTCCCGTGCAGCTGTTGATGAAGGTTGGATTCCACGTGCACATCAGGTAGGCCAGACAGGTAAGACTGTAGGTCCTAAGCTGTACATCGCTTGTGGTATTTCCGGTGCTATCCAGCATGCTGCTGGTATCTCTGGTTCTGATTGCATCGTAGCAATCAACAAAGACCCAGATGCACCTATCTTTGATGTTGCTGATTATGGTATCGTTGGTGACCTGTTCACTATCATCCCTATCATGATCGATCAGATCAAGAAAGTAAACGCATAATTTCATACCAGATGTATTATGTTTGCCCTGCGGCTTTGGCCGCGGGGCTTTTTGTATGCCGCGGGGGAAAATTTCGAATATCGCCATGGTTAAGCGCTGGCAAAGAGAATAAATGAAAATGATTTACGTTACTGTTAATGATAAGTTATTATCAACTAACCTAAAATAACTGAGAAAATTTTATTGCTAAATCCTATTAAGAGAATTTATCATTTAAGCCGCATGTTTAGCGGCTTTTTTTAATTGACAGCTTTTTTCTTACGCGATAAAATACTAATCGTTAGCAGAACCTAACTGAATGAAAGGATATTATGATGAAGAAAATAATAAGAACTATTATGATATCTGCGACAATTGCTATTTTGACAGCCTGTTCCGGGAGAAATGTTTCAATGGAAACTGAGGTCTCTTCTGAGGTGAGTTCTGAAAACGTTGTCACATCTTCGGAACTGACTTCAGAAAATGCTTCTGATGATGCAGAGGCGGTCAGAGATGTTTTTGCCATGGATACCTATATGACAGTGAAGGCTTACGGTTCTAACGGTGATGCGGCTGTTGATGCAGCGGTGGATGAGATTAACCGACTGGATGCGCTGTTGTCCACAGGTAAGAAAGACAGCGAGATTGGACAGATTAATGCGAATAACGGCGGACAGTTATCAGAAGATGGGGCGGTACTGATGGAACGTTCTCTGGAACTTTATAAAAGCACCAATGGCGCATTTGATGTGGCGATTTACCCGGTGATGAAGGCCTGGGGATTTACTGACGGCAATTATCAGGTGCCGGATGCAGACACATTGAAGGCAACGCTGGAACTGGCTGATCCTTCTTTGATTGATTATGACAAGGAGACTTCAACCGTCAGCTTCAAAAAGGATGGTGTCCAGATTGATCTCGGTGGTATTGCCAAGGGCTATACATCTTCCAGGATTATGGATATTTACAAGGAGAAGGGTGTGACAAGCGGCCTGGTAAATCTGGGAGGAAATGCCCAGGTATTTGGTACAAAACCAGATGGCAGCTTGTGGCGTGTAGCGGTTCAGAGCCCCGATTCAGAAGATGAATATCTGGGGGTTCTTGAGACGAAGGATAAGGCCATTATTACATCCGGCGGTTATGAGCGCTATTTTGAAAAAGACGGTGTGACATATCATCACATTATCGACCCGTCAACAGGATATCCGGCGGATAACGGCTTAATTTCCGTAACCATTGTCAGCGCGGACGGTACATTGGCAGACGGCCTTTCCACATCTTTATTTGTAATGGGCAAGGACAAAGCCATAGATTACTGGAGAGCGCACAGTGATGAGTTTGATATGATTCTCCTAACAGATGATGAAAAGCTTTATGTCTCAGAGGGGATAAAAGACAGCTTTACATCAGACAGAGAATTTGAAATTGTAGAAAAGTAGAAGAGGATGACGCAGGATGAAGTTTTGGAAAAGATTTGGCGGCTATATGCCGATTCTTGCGACAATTGTTGTCGTGGGATGCGTCGGTACGGCGCTGAAAGGCTATGCAGCGCCGGTTTATGAGGTAGAGCAGCCGGAAAACATTCAGAGTACCGAAGCAGATGCAAAAGAGAAAAAGCAGGAAACAGAAGAAACTAAGCAGGCCAAGAAGGGAAACTTCGATTTGGCAGATGGTTTTTACAAGGGCAGCGGCACCGGTTTTGCGGGTACAGTTTCTGTTTCTGTAGAAATTAAAGACAAGAGTATTATTGCAATCAATATTCTCAGCACCCAGGATGATGAGGCTTTCTTTAACAGAGCCAAGGGTGTCATTGACAAAATTATTGCTGGACAGACACTGGATGTGGACGTGGTGTCCGGGGCAACCTACAGCTCCAACGGTATCATCAGTGCTGTAAAGAATGCCCTGACCGGAGAGCAGGATACAAGCGCACCGGCTACGACGGCAAGCAGCAGCAATCAGAGTTCACCATCCATCGAAACTGTGGATGATTCCAATCAGACATGGAGAGACGGCATCTACTACGGCAGCGGTACCGGATTTAATGGCGAAGTGCAGGTTGAGGTGGTGATTGCTGATGGAAAAATCACTGATATTAACGTCGTCAGCCACAATGATGACAGCAGTTTTATGAGTCAGGCTCAGGGATTGATTCCAAATATCATCAGTTTCCAGAGTACCAATGTGGATGCGGTTTCAGGTGCTACTTACAGTTCCAGAGGTATTATTGATGCGGTGCGTGCGGCACTGAAACAGGCAGTAGTTAATGGCTCTTCAAATGATGCCGATGACAGTAATGATGACAATAACAATAATGATAATAACAGCAGCAACAATAATTCGACAATTGTCGAAGGAAAAGTACCTTACGAAGAGGGTATCTATTATGGCACGGGTGAAGGATATGCCGGAGATATTCAGCTGGCAGTTGTGATCCAGGATAAGACCATCAAAGCCATACTGGTGACAGAATGTGAAGATGATGCTGCTTTCTTTAACAGAGCCAAGAGTATCATTAACGAAGTTCTGAAAAACCAGTCAACAGATTTGTCAGGTATTGACACTGTGTCTGGAGCAACGTACAGCTCCAACGGTATTGTCGAAGCCCTGAGGGAAGCTTTCAAAGCAGCTGAAAACGGTAACAGCGGCAAGCCGGCAGAATCGGAAACGGAGACAGAAACTGAGACTGAAACGGAAAGCGAAACAGAGACAGAACGCGAAACAGATACTGGAAATAGAGACAGCGTTTATATTGATGGTGCCTATACTGTCTCTGTTGTGTGTGAACCGGATGAGGATCAGGATTTTGAAGCTTACAATCTGTCAATGACCGTTCATATCAAAGATGACAAAATTACAGCAGTCACAGACATTGTCGGTGATGGCGATCAATCCAATGAAAGCTATATCAAACGTGCAGCAGAAGGTACTTCAAAACTGCCGGGGGTTGTAACGCAGATTACAGAAAAAGGCGGCCTTGATGCCGTTGATACGGTGACAAGAGCAACCTGTTCATCCAATACCATTATCGAGGGATGCCAGAAGGCACTGGAAGCAGCAAAGCGTACACCGGAAGAAACAGATGAAACAGAGACAGAGGAAGCGGAGAAGCCGACAAACAGAACTTATGCAGATGGCACCTATACCGTTTCTGTTATCTGTGAGCCGGATGCAGATGGAGATTTTGAAGCTTACGATTTGACGATGACGGTTCAAATTGAAAATGACCGGATTACAGATATTTCAGGTATCAGCGGCAATGGTGACAGCGACAATGACAGCTATATAAAAAAAGCGGCCCAGGGTACTTCAAAGTATGTGGGTGTGGTGACACAAATTACAGAAAAGGGTATGCCGGAAGGCATTGATGCAGTTGCAAGAGCAACCTGTTCCTCCAATGCGATTATCGAAGGCTGCCAGAAAGCACTGGATGAAGCAAAAAAACTGGCAGAGGAAGGTAAATAGAGATGAAGACATTTTCGGTTCGAGCGGTGAATCTGGTACTTATCGTTGCATTGTTAATCGGCTATAACACTGTATTGACACTGCGGGATAAGGATGATCAGATTGCGAAACTGACAGCAGACCTGGAAAGTGCCAATTTATATAAGCAGTCTGTCATGCAGTCCCAGGAGGATGCGGCAGGCGGCAGTTATGAAGATGGCATCTGGAAAGGCGAGGCACAGGGATTTGGCGGAGTCATTCAGGTGGAAGTCACTGTTGAGGGCGGTTCCATTACAGATATCAGTATTGTATCAGCAGAAAAGGAGGATGGCGCTTATCTTTCCATGGCGGAGGATATTATCCCGACAATCATTGATGCACAGAGCGCAGATGTAGATACGATCAGCGGAGCAACATTCAGCTCCACCGGGATTAAAAATGCAGTTGCGCAGGCATTGGAAGAGGCGGCAAAATAAATGAGCAAAATCGATATACATCATCTTACAAAAAAGCAGCGCAAGCAGATGCACGGCTGGCTTCGGGCAATCATACAACTTTTATATTTCCTGTTTCTGCCCTCAGCTTATACAGCCGCTTTTGCAGGCGTCAAATATATTTTCACACAGTTGGGTGCAGGAGAAAAAATCGGTCTGACATCTTTTGTGTCGGTACTGATTGTCCTGTGTCTGTATACCATTGTATTCGGGCGTTTCTTCTGTGGATTTGCCTGTGCATTCGGAAGTTTTGGGGATGCAGTTCACTTTGTCTATGTGTGGATTTGCAAAAAAATCAAGAAAAAGCCGGTGAAACTGCCGGAAACAGTAACTTCAAAACTCTCAAAGGTGAAATACGTTGTGTTGGCTGTGATTGTACTCCTTTGCTTCAAAGGTGTGTACAGTCAGACACAGGGGTACAGTCCATGGGACGTTTTCTCTATGCTGCATGCCTTTAACTTTAAGTTAGGCGGCTATCTGCTGGGAATTGTCCTGCTGGTACTGATTATGGTGGGCATGGTCCTTCAGGAAAGATTTTTCTGTCGATTCCTGTGTCCGATGGGTGCAGTATTCTCATTACTGCCGATGCTGCCGTTCTTCAACCTTAAGAGAGAACGGGAACAGTGTATCAAAGGCTGCAGTGCCTGTACAAAACAATGTCCGTCAGACATCGGTCTGCCGGAGGCCGGTTCGCTGGATGTCAGCGGTGACTGTTTCCAGTGCCAGAAATGTATTGACACCTGTCCACGTATGAATATCCATTGTGGACTGACGGGTATCAAAGGCAATGAAGTGGTATTCACTGTGCTCAGGGCATTGATTTTATTTGGCCTGTTTATCTGGCTGGGAATTTAAGTATTGGCGAAAGAAAAATCGCCGGAAAATGAGTGATTGAATCAAAAAACAGGGGCTGGGATGCCATTGGCATACAGCTCCATAAAAAGGATTAATGATTAGCGTGTGCTAACGCTGATTTTTAATAAATGGCTCGATTTGAGTCGGATTTTACACTAAATGCATAATTCAAATTTCATACTTACAAGGAGGACGATATGAAAAAGAATGAATTAATTAATAAGACATTGGCCGGTCTGATGATTGCAGCAATGACAGCCGGCGTGTGCCCGACAACTGCATTTGCGGTGACTGGGAAGCGGATTCCAGCAGACAATACGTACACGAAAACGGTAAGGGTTGAGCCTGATGCGAATAAACAATTTGACGCATATGATATTCAAGTGTCTCTTACTGTAAAGGACGGAAAATTTTCTGCTATTAGTGTTCAGCCAATAGTTGATGACAATTATGATGAAGATAATGATAGCTATATTGAGTGGGCGTTAAAAGGAAGAACTAAGAAAGGTGTCACATATAAAGGATTTAATTCACTTGAGGGACAGGATGCCACAGAAGCTACAGTAACATCATGGGATACTGTTACCGGTGCAACATGTGTTTCTAATGCTATAAAAGAAGCAGCTGCTACAGCGATTAAGGATGCTCCGGAGGCAAAGGCAGAAGTTGATACAGCAGCTCTTCAGGCAGCAATTGACGAAGCTAAGAAATTAAATGAGTCAGATTATACATCAGACAGCTGGGCAAAGTTTGCGACAGCACTTGAAGCAGCAGAAAAAGCATTAACTTCTGACAGTCAGGATGATGTAAATAATTCAACCACTGCTTTAAAAGAAGCACAGGCTCATCTTCAGGCTCAAGTTAAAGTTGATACAGCAGCGCTTCAGGCGGCAATTGATGAAGCTAAGACATTAAATGAAGCTGATTATACAGCAAACAGTTGGAAAACTTTTGTAGAAGCGCTTGCAGCAGCAGAAAAGGCAACAGCAGCAACAGAGCAGACAACAGTTGATGATGCCCTGAAAAATTTGACTGATGCGCAGAAAGCGCTTGTAAAGGCAACTGTTTCCACAGATGTTTATGTTCTGATGAACATTCCTTATGACAAGTTCTATGCAGCAGAAGGTGACGATGATGTAGATGCTGTAACATCTGCTACTTTGAATAAAACAAGGTCAAGTCATGCAGCAGGTTCTTACCATGTAAATAGTAATGGTTCAGATATTACAGGTGTGACGTATCCGGTTAAGATTTCTGATGCATTAGCTCTGGGAAAATATAAGAAGATTACTGATGACAGCAAGGTTGACATTACTACATCAATAAAGGGAAAGACATCAACAACGACTTATACGGGGAAAGATGCATTATTTGAAAGTGACAGTTACTCGTATTATATTTTGAGCGAAACGCCTTCCTACTATAAAGAAGCAACTGTTAATGCAGATGGTTCTTTAAGTTTTGGTAAAGCTGAAGGTACAGAAGTAAAAACATTGAGTAATGTAACAGCGAACTTCAAAACATCTTCAAATTATGGAGATTATCAAATTAATCTTTCTGAACTTCCATCCGATATAAAAACAGTGTATGGTGTTGTTATAGGCACAAAAGAGGGCGATAATTATGGTCTTCGTCATGTAGAAAATATCTATAAAAATACCAAACTGGCGTGGAGTACCGGATTTGTAACAGAATCACATGGTAGCCCGCTTCAGTGCAGGGATTATGTGAATATGA
>OGCO01006216.1_pt1 | contig 10806 bp, 7 predicted proteins | sample 1570171 | NCBI WGS metagenome assembly OGCO01 (sample SAMEA4370583, study PRJEB24528) | human gut metagenome | reverse complement strand
AGCGTCCGGATGAGTGGACGTTGCATCGGCGATGGGGTCGAGCGATCCGTCGGATCAAGGCGTGCCCTGGAAGAACACGCCATCCTCGGCAACCAGCTGGCGCCCGGTTTGCTTCTCGAAATAATACACGAAAACGGACTTCATAACCGCCACGGCGGGAATAGAGGCCAGCATGCCCACAAGCGAGCCGGTGAACCCGCTCATGGCCCCGCCGATCGCGCTGCCCGCAACCAAGGCGATAAGGGTGAGCGCCGGATGGATGTCCACCGATGACGCCATGATCTTCGGAGAGACGAACGTATACACCACCTGCTGGATGATGATGGTGCCCACAAGCGCCACCAACGCGATCCACGGGCTGACGAACACGCCCACAAGCGCCGCCAGCGCACCGCCGAGCCACGGGCCCACGATGGGGATGATGTTCAAGATGCCCGCGATGATGCCGAGCGCGGCGTAATTGGGAATGCCCGAGACGGCGAACAGCACGCCGCACGCCACCCCGATGACGCCGCACTGGATAAGCGTGCCCTTGATATAGCCGCCCATAACGCGCGTGAACGTGACGTGCAGCATATCCATGGTCTCGCGATGGGAAGGGCCTGCCAATCGCATGGTCTCGCGACCGAGCGCGGGAAGCTCGATGAGGATCCAAAACGCTATGACCAGGGCGAAGCCCACCGCTATGCCCGTGTTCACCACGCCGGCACCGATGGCGACCACGCCCGTGGCGCTCTGTCGCGCCACATCGGACGCCGCTGAGCCCATAGAGGACAAGGCCTCGTTCATATAGGCTTGCACCGTGTTGTTCTGGAACACATCGGAATAGCGAGCGTACACGCCGTTGGCCCAGCCCATGAAGTCGTTGATGTAGCCGGGGATGCTCTGCACCAGGTCAGTGAACTGCTCACCGAAGCCGAACGCCGGGGAGAGCATAAGGAAGCTGACGATCGCCAGCACGGCGAACATGAGCAGATAGGCGATGCCCGTTCCCGCCGGGCGCGGCACGCCCTTGGATTCCAGCTTGTTCACCGTGCCGCGCAGGCAGAACACGATGATCAGCGTCCAAAGCAAGATGCCGATCGGGACGCTGAGGATGTTGACGAGGTAGACCGCTGCGCCTGTGAGCAGGATGGCGCCTACCGCGGTCCATACCATGAGGAACCGTCGGCGCGCCTTCTCCATCGCGACATCGGGATTGGTGGCCATGGATACCAGCTCCTAGCGCTCCTGGGAGGAATCGTTGCCCTGGGGAGCATACGTGAAGTACGCAGGCTGCTCAGGCCGGTCATCAGGCTGGACCTGCTGGGGCGCATCGTCGTCGTTTGCCTGGGCCTTGGAGGGGGTGCCGCCCTGCGCATCGTCGCCCTCGTCCGGCGCGCCTGCCAATGCTGCGGCTTGGGCCTTCGCCTTCGCCTCGCCAAGAGCGACCGATTCATCGCTGGCATGCTTGGACTTGAGCTTCTCGCGAACCTTGGAGGTGACGTTGTTCATGATCTCCATGGGAGCGTTCGTGGCGGCCTCGACCACGCCCACCGCATTCGAGGCGGAGTCGGTGATGTCGCTGACATCCTCCAAGATCTGATCGAGGCGCATAATCTCGAGATTCGCCGCATCCACGGTCAAGGACACGCGATCGACGAGCGGATCGACCTTGTCCATAGCGGGCTCGAGCGATTTCGTGATGCGTTGCACGCTTTCAAGCGTCGGGTCGAGTTGCTCCTTCATTTTGTCGACCGTGGTGCGCGTTTTGCGCACGGTGATGACAAGCTCGATCACGAACCACACCAAAGCCACGCCGAGCACCACGTACACGATAGGCAAAACCACGCCCATAACTTCGCCGAAATCCACCAGACGCCTCCTTCATATATCCACATACGCCGCCAACTATAGCATGCGGTCTTGGATTCTACCCCGCCGACGCATGTGTTTACACCCGCCGTTCATAGCGGTTGCAATGCGGTTACCTTCGAAAAGACGTGGGGTTTTGCCTTGCGCTCCTTAAGAAGAAGCGCCTAACGGGCACCCGTTTCCTCACCTTCGGAAGCATTCCGCGCGCCCGGTTTCTTCCGCCCGCTGCGCACACCGTTCGCCTCGACATCGACCGACCCGCCCTTCGGCAGCTCGGCCCCATGATGGACCCCCGCCGCCGCATGGGGAGCCTGCGCCCTATCTCGGGCGGCCGTATGCATAGCCTGCGCCCGATCGCGCGCCGCGGCATCTACGCGATACGACTCCCAACCGCGCTCGGAGGGATGATAAAAGCAACCACGCTCAAGTCCTTCGGGCAGGTAGCGTTGGTCGACCCAACCCGCGGGATAATTATGCGGGTATTTGTACGTGCCATAGTGCTCAGAGCCGGGACGGTGCCTGTCACGGAGGTAGTCTGGGACATCGCGCTTGGGCCCGTTGCGTACTTCCGCCAAGGCAGCATCGATGCCTGCTTCGCACGCGTTGCTTTTCGGCGCAAGAGCTATATAGGTAGCCGCCTGCGCCAAATTGATGCGGCATTCGGGATACCCGATGACCTCCGCTGATTTGAACGCTGCCGCGGCCACCAGCAATGCCTGAGGATCGGCATTGCCCACGTCCTCGGACGCATGGATGAGCATTCGGCGCGCGATGTATTTGGGGTCCTCTCCCCCATCGATCATACGGGCGAGCCAATACAGCGCCGCATCGGGATCGGAACCGCGCATGGACTTGATGAATGCGGATATGATGTCGTAATGCATATCCTTGTTCTTGTCATACGGCAATGCGCGGTGCGGCGTAGCGCTTTCCACCTGCGCCTTCGTGATAACGGCAGGGTTCTCGCGCGTGCCGGGCTGCTGCATGCCCGCCGCAAGCTCGAGGGTGGTAAGCGATGCGCGGCCGTCGCTGCGGGCAGCCGGGTCGAGCGTATACAAGCCGTCCAGCCCGCGAGGGTCGGCAACGGCCCGGTCGACCAGCTGCGCCACATCGCCGTCGGAGAGCCCCTTGAGACCGACAACGCGCGAACGGCTGATCAGCGCGGAGTTCACTTCGAAAAACGGGTTTTCAGTGGTGGCGCCCACCAGCACCACGATGCGGTTCTCCACCGCATGAAGAAGCGCATCCTGCTGACTGCGATTGAATCGATGGATCTCGTCCACAAACAGGATGGTACGCGAGCCGTTGAGCGCCAAGCGCTTCTCGGCGGCGTCGATTTCCCGGCGCAGGTCGGATACGGTGCCGCCGATGGCCGACACCTCCACGAACGTGGCCTTCGTGGATTCGGCGATGACGTGAGCGATGGAGGTTTTGCCGGTTCCCGCCGGGCCGTAGAGGATGACCGAGCTGACGTTGTCCTGCTCGATGGCCGCACGCAACCAGCTGCCCGGACCCACGGCATCCTGCTGCCCCACCACATCTTCCAGCGTTCGCGGGCGCATGCGCACCGCCAGCGGCGCCACCTGCTGCTTGCGTTCGTCCTCCATTGCCGTGAATAGCGTGTCCATGACCACCCCTGCCTGTTGATTGGCAAACCATGATAGCACGCGAACGTTTGTTTGCCTATAGAAAAACGGGGAGTCTCGCTCAGCTCGAAAAGCAACGACTTGCTTACACCTGCTTCACCGATTCTGTCAAGACTTTACTTTGCTTTGAGGTCCCATATACTCGATATCAGGTTCCACCCTTGTCGCCGTACTTTTTGCGATGGACCGATGCTATTTCCGAGGGAGCTCAAGATAGCAAGTGAAACGGAGATTCGCGCCCGTTGGCACGAAAGCCGGGAAGCAAGCTGCGAGCACCCACCTTGTTGAGGTGGGTTCATCCTTCCGGCCGGGGGTGGGACTTTTTTCATGCCCGAATCCGGCCCGCCCCGCCATCACACCCGCAATCATCTTACGAAAAGCAGCTACGCCGCAGGCAGCCTGAGCACGAACGTGGTGCCCTCGCCTTGCGCCCCTTCCACGCAGATCGTGCCGTGGTGGTATTGCACCGCATGCTTGACGATGGCAAGCCCCAGGCCCGTGCCCTGTTGGCGGGCGTCCGTGGTGTTTACTTGCTCGAACTTGGCAAAGATGCGCTCGATGTCCTCCTCGGCGATGCCCACGCCCCGATCGGTGACGGCGAAATATACGCTTGCCGTTCGGGCATCGCTTGCCGTCGCCTGCATGCCGGCTGCACCGCCATCGGCGGCCCTCTCCTCGATGGTCACCGTGATGGTGCCGCCATTGTGCGAATATTTCACGGCGTTGCCTACCAGGTTGATGAGCACTTGGCTCAGGCGCAGCGCGTCGCCCATGAACCAATCGTGCTGCGTTCGCATGTCCACGACCAGCTTCTGGTTGCGCGCGGCAAGCCTTCCGGCGCTTACGGCGTTGAGCTCCTCGACCACATGGCTCATGCTGAAGGGCGCATCGCCGAGCAGCATCTTGTCGTTCTCGATCTTCGTCATGTCCAGGATGCCGTTGAGCAGATCGAGCAGGTACAGCGACGACGCGTGCACCTTGTTCAGGCAATCGACGCGGCGCTCGTCGCTCTGCTCGGGCTTCAAGGCTATCTCGGTCATGCCGATGATGCCGTTTATGGGCGTGCGGATCTCGTGCGACATGCGCGCAAGGAAGTCGGACTTCGCCTGCGCCGACAGGTCGAGCTCCTCTTGGTTGATGCGGTTTTGGATGATCGCGCCCACCTCGCGCAGGGTGTTCGCGGTCTCATCGTCGTCGAAGGCCTTGCCCGCGTCGTTCAGGAAGAACACGGACCCCGAGTATTTCCCCACGTTCATTATGGGGAACGCGATGCCGTTGGCGTAAGCGCGCGTCTCGGCTGACATGGCGAAGATGGGCATCTCGCTCACGGGATGCACAAGGCCCTGCTCGCCGAATCGCTGCAGCGTGTCGACGGCCTCCCGCGAAAGCGGGAACACGGCGCTCTCGTCGATGCCCGGGATGGGGCCGAAGAAATAGCGCACCGATGCCGTCTGATAGTCTTCTTTGAACGACGTGATGAACAGGTTGGTCACGTCGAGCTTCTCGTTCAGCCGCCGCATAAGCAGGTCCATGCCCGCCGCCAGCGAAAGGCGCCTATCGAGCAGGTTCAGCGTCAGGGCGGGCAAGGTCATGTCCTCGACATGGCTGAAAGAGGATATGGGGTCGAACGGCTTCGGCCCGTATGCGTCATCCATTGACGGCTCCCAGCAAGCGCAAATCGCACGATGGCCCATCGACGCTTGAAGCGCCGTTCGCGCTCGGCGAAGCAACTCGTGCGTGCTCCTAACGTCGCTTGACGAGGCGATGCCCGCGTGAAGCCCCAGTTCCAGCACTCCAGGGCGCACCAATTTCGCGAACCTTCGTTGCAGCTCGGCTACCTCGCTGACGGCGTCGTCGGCGTGTTTGTCGGGGACCCAGCAGACGAACTGCCCGGCGCCGGCGCGCACCAGGATGGCGTCGTGGTTGCCCTTGTCAAGATTGAATGCGCGCGTGACCTTGGTCAGCTCGTTGAGCAGCACGTCGCCGAAGGGGATGCCGTAGTCGCGCACGATGCTTGCGAAACCGTCGATCTCGATGGCGGCAAGCTGTCCCGCAGCTGCGCCTGCGCGCGCTGCGGCGATGACGCCCATGCCAGGTTCGAAGCGATATGCCGTCGTTGCGGGATCGAGCTCTTGCTTGCGCGCGGATTCGATTTCGCGGCGCTTCCTGTCGTCGATGTCGTGGATGACGCATACCATGCAGCCCTGCCCGTTATCGGCGTCCTGAACGCGCGATGAGCTCACCTCAAGCCAACGTCCTTGCGGCAAGTGCTCGGTCACGACCTCCACCTGGATGCTCGTCTCCTGCATCCGGTTCACGGCCTGCTCGATGGCATCCACTGCCTCGGGGTTGGCGCTGTCGCGGCGGAACAGGTCCCAGAAGCGCACGGAATCGAACTCGCCGTCGTCGGGGGAGTTCATGATCTCGATGGCGCCCGTTTCGGGATGATAGGTGAAGAACGCGTCGTTCGTGCCCTTAACGGCCAGGCGATAGCGCTCCTTCTCCTCGTTGAGCTTGCGCTGCTTCTCCAGGCCGTCCTCGGTGAGGTCGAGGATGACGTCATGGAGCTGGTTGACCTCGGCGACGGAGGTACGGAACGCGCGCAGCTTCTCCATGCCTCCCTGGACGCTGTCGATCAGCCCCCTGAGCGGTCGGTTGATGGCGCGCGAGACCAGCGCCACCAGCACCAGGCATCCGATGGTGGTAAGGCCGATGGTGACGCCCAGGCGGTGGTACAGCGAGTTGCCTGCGGCGAAGATGGAGTCTTTGGAGAACAGCCCGACGACCGCCCAGCTCGTGTCGTCATAGGGCACGATGCCCGAGTACAGCTTCAGCGGTTCGGCGATAGCGTACACCTGTTGATCGCCCATGGTAACGCCTTCGACTTGCATAAGGCCCGCATTGCGCGTTTCCTCAAGCGCGAAGGATGGCCCTTCGGCGCTCACCGCGTTATAGAGCGCGCCGTTTCCCGTGATGATCTGGTACGAGCCGTTGCCGTCCGCCAGCGCAAGGGCGTAGCCGCCGGCTTCGCTGTCGTTCAGTTCGGATATGGGGAAGCAGGTGTCCGCCAGATACGCGGTGGACACCTCGATTCCAAGCACGCCGTACACCTGCCCGTCGAGCATGAGCGGCACTGAGTAGGCGATCATTCGGTAGCTGTCGTTCGGATCACCCTCCAGCACGAACGGCTGCGACCAATACGCCATGGCCTTCGCATCGGCGCCCGGGTTTTGCAGGGCGGCCTCGTAGGGCTTGTAGAAGAAGTCGTCGGCGCTGCGCATGCCGCTGCCGGCAAGGTGCAGCTTCGGCGCCCAGGTGTTGTCAAGGGCGATGGACGCGTTGCGGGCGATTTCCTTGTCCCCTCGCTCGAGCAGCAGGTCGGAATGGGAATCGGAGTTGCCGGTGGGGTCGGAGTCGCGCAGGAAGGCTCCGATATGATCCTGTTCGACGGAAAGGTCACCATCGTTTCCCAGGATCAGGTACACGCCGCTGGTGGTGTTCGATCCGATAACGGAGAGCAGCCGCGGGAAGGCGTCGGCAACGAAGGCCTCCTTCTGGCTGTCATCGGCAAGGAAACCCGGCACATCGAGGCCCGACTGGGCAAGCTGGTCGGAAAGGGCGGAGTTGAGGGAGACGGTCTCACGGGAGATGCCCGCCCAGCTTTTGACCATGGCGCTTTCCAAGTTCACCTTGCGGTTGTCCACCGCGCGTGCATCGATGGAGATGGCGTTGCCCTCAAGCGTGCCCTTCACGCCGCTGAACGCGAGCACCGAGATGGGCAAGGCGCCCTGGATCAAGACGATCGCGGCCAGCGAGACCATGAGGACTCGAAGGAGGGATATCTTTCGTTTTCCCTTTGCCGCACCTGCGTCGGTGCGCTTGCGTTCGCTATACACTTTGCTACTCCGTGCCCTCGGCTGCGGCTTGAAGCTGCTGGCAGAAGGAAGCATACCATTGCTCGAACGCGGCATCGCCCACGTACGGCTCAAGCGCCTCGGTGCGCGATTGGCCGGCGGCCATGGCTGCCTGAACAGCCGCTTTGTCGGCGGTTGCCTTATCGTCGAGCGAATGGTCGAGCACCTTGCGCGCGGCATAGGCGTTGTCGAAGCTCTTAAGCGAGTACAGCTCCACGTCGTCGAAGGAGTCCATGGCCATGGCGATGCAGTCGCGGGTCTTGGGGCTCACGGAGAGTCTCGAATCGCGCTATCGAGCTCGTCGATGTCGTTCGCGTCGGTCCGCACGGGCAGGTACGATGACGTCGCCGCGAAGTGCAGGTTGTTCTGCTTCTCCGTGAACCATTTCAGGAACTCGCAGGAAGCGTATTCGTGTTGCTCATCGGACTTCGCCACCGCCATGCCGGCTCCTTGCTGAGGGGCCACGGCGTTTCCGCCCTCGAAGGTGGGTGGCATGATGATGCGATAGCCGATCTCATGCGTCCCGTTGTCATCGACCACCCGGTCGGGGAAGTACGCCGCCGATGCGGTGGAACCCGTGTAGCAGATGATGTCGCCCGTCTTCACGTCGTCGGAGCGGAACTTGCCTACGGCGTCGAAATAGCCGCTAACGTAGGGGATGTAGTAGTTGTCCCACAGGCGGCGGACCTTTTCCTTGTCCGCGTTGACCTGGGCTTTGCCGCTGGCGTCGGGCGCAAGCAGGTCGACGCCCATCTGCCTCATGCCGATGATGAAGTAGTTGGACAGGGAATCGCGGCCGTAGAACGCCTTGCCGTCGTCGGGGACGTCGGGCGTCAGCGCATCGGTGTATTCGTAATAGCGCTTCGCGGTGGCGGCGATTCCTTCCTGCGTTGCCAGGTCGTCGATGGTGACGCCGGTGGCCTGGGCGAACGGCGCCCAATCCGTTTCGTCGAGCATGGTCACCTCGGTGGATTTCGCCACCGGTAGCAGGTACAGGGAATCGTCGCCGTCGAAGCAGCCCTCGTCAAGGTAGTCGGGCACATAGTTGGACAGCTCATCGGGCGTGAAGTAGTCCGTCAGATCGACGAGCTTGCCCTGCCGCTGCACGTTATAGGCCGTGTCGGCGTAGGAGGAGAACACGTTGGGCATCTCCTCGGCGCCCACTTCGCCCGCCGCCGAGTTCGAGATGGCTTTCTCCAGCTCGGGAACCGACCCCTGGGTCTTGCTTTTCACATAGATGCCCTTCTCCTTGCCCACGGTGGAGTTGAACTCGGACACCAGGCTGTCGAAGGACGCCTGCTGGGCCCCGTTATAGTAATCCCAGATGGTGATGGTGGTGGGGTTGCTCGGGTCCAGCTTGACGGCGGCTTTCCCGCTATCGCCGGCGCAGCCGGCGGATAGCGTTGCTGCGAGCACGCCGGTAAGGGCGAACGCGGCAAGCGCGGCTTTCCGGGAACGGGCGCGGTGCGCGCGGCGGCTACGACGGCTGCCGGCAGCGCCGCCTTCCTGGCTAACGCCTGCTGCGCGGTGGTTGGTGCGCATGTGCATGCTGGGTTCCTCCTAGTGCTTGGCCGGTTCCGTATCGGCGCCGGTCGAAGGTTCCGTATCGGTTGGGCGAGCTTCTGCGGCTTCGGCGGCCGGGCGGGCGGCGGGATCGCTGCCCGCGTTGTCGCCTGAGCCGTCGCCGCTATCATCGGCGAAGTCGGCGCCCGTGGCGTCGGCCCCGTCTGATTTGTCAGCGGGGTGTCAAACCCCATCATACCCGTTAACGCCCGCGAAACCATCGATTCGCCCTGCTTCGCCGGCGGATTTTACGTTCGCGGCAGCATTTGGCTCGTTCCCCGCCGGCGCGGCGGGGTCTTCCTTGTCCACGGTATCGACGACCACGGTGGGCGGCGGCTCGACAGCTCGTCGGTGCGTTGCCGGTCGTCGAGCAGGCGCTCGGGCTCGGCGCTGTGGTCGCGGGCGAGCTCGATGATGCCCTTGATGGCGTGCCGAGGGTGCCGCGTGTTCATCGAGGATCGCGGCGCCGCCGCGTCATCCGGCGTGCAACTGCGCTGATGCTGTCGGGTTCGCGCGCTTCGGCGGCGTGTCGTTTACAATGGGCCGCATATGCAGGAAGCCTGGTTGGAGGGCGGGCGCATGCCCGTGCCGCATCGGACGGATGCCGGCCGCGCGGGGCGGATGCCCGCGTCGCGTTCGGTCGCGCCCAAGCAACCGGGGAGAAACCGCTAGAAGCGAAGGAAACCTTATGAGCGATATCGATGTGCGCGCCGAGCTTGCGCATTGGATTGAGAATGTGCAGGACGCCGATCTGGCGGCCGAGCTGGCAGACATGCAGGCGAAGGCCGACGCCGGCGACGACGCCGCGATGACCGACGCCTTCTTCCAGAACCTGTCGTTCGGCACCGCGGGCCTGCGCGGCGTGCTGGGCGCCGGCACGAACCGCATGAACATCTATATGGTGCGTAAGGCCACGCAGGGTTTGGCAAATTATCTGAACAAGCAGGGCGGCAAAAAAAGCGTTGCCATCTCCTACGACAGCCGCATCAAAAGCGACGTGTTTGCGCGGGAGGCCGCGCGCGTGCTGGCAGGCAACGGCGTCAAGGCGTATCTTTACAAGGAGCTGATGCCCGTTCCGGCGCTCAGCTTTGCTACGCGCCATCTGCACTGCGACGCCGGCATCATGGTGACGGCCAGCCACAACCCTGCCAAGTACAACGGCTACAAGGCATGGATATCTTTACCGGGGTGAAGCGGGCGGATTTTGCCGAGGCGCTGGCGCATGGGCAGATAGCTTATATTGGGCAGGAGGTCATCGACGCGCTGTACAGCGCCATTGAGGCGCGCGCCGTGCGCCCGGGCATCTGCAAAACGGCGGGGCTGAAGCTGGTGTATTCGCCGCTGAACGGTTCGGGCCTCGTGCCTGTCACCCGCGTGCTGGGGGATATCGGCATTACGGATATCACCATTGTGCCCGAGCAGCAGTATCCGGACGGTAATTTCCCCACTTGCCCGTATCCCAACCCCGAGATTCGTGAGGCGCTGGCCCTGGGCCTTGCGCTGGCGGAAAAATCCGGCGCGGATCTGATGCTTGCCACCGACCCGGACGCCGACCGCGTGGGCATTGCCGTGCGCTGTAAGGACGGCAGCTATCAGCTGCTTTCCGGCAACGAGGTGGGCGTGCTGCTGCTGGATTATATCTGCAAGGGCCGCACCGAGAACGGCACCATGCCCAAAGCCCCGGTGTGCGTTAAATCCATCGTCTCCACGCCGCTGGCGGACGTTGTGGCCGCGCATTACGGGGTGGAATGCCGAAATGTGCTTACGGGCTTCAAATGGATCGGCGACCAGATCGCCGGGCTGGAGGCCGCAGGCGAGGTGGAGCGCTT
>OGCO01006212.1_pt1 | contig 10812 bp, 8 predicted proteins | sample 1570171 | NCBI WGS metagenome assembly OGCO01 (sample SAMEA4370583, study PRJEB24528) | human gut metagenome | reverse complement strand
TAGAGCATTAGCCTTCCAAGCTAAGGGTCGCGGGTTCGAATCTCGTCTTCCGCTCGCAAAAAGTGTTGGAAACTTTAATTGAAGTAAAACAATTATTCCTAAAATAGATTACAGATATGGCAAAAGAAAAATTTGACAGATCCAAACCGCATGTGAACATCGGTACGATCGGACACGTTGACCATGGTAAAACTACCTTGACCGCTGCAATTACCACCGTACTTGCAAAAAAAGGCCTTTCCGAACTGCGCTCGTTCGACTCGATCGACAACGCTCCCGAGGAAAAGGAACGCGGTATCACCATCAACACGTCGCACGTCGAGTATCAGACGGCCAACCGTCACTACGCTCACGTAGACTGCCCGGGCCACGCCGACTATGTGAAGAACATGGTTACCGGTGCCGCTCAGATGGACGGCGCGATCCTCGTGGTTGCCGCTACCGACGGTCCGATGCCCCAGACCAACGAACACGTGCTGTTGGCCCGCCAGGTGAACGTGCCGAAAATCGTCGTATTCCTGAACAAGTGCGACATGGTGGACGATCCCGAAATGCTCGACCTCGTTGAGCTGGAAGTTCGCGACTTGCTGAGCAAATACGAATTCGACGGCGACAATACCCCGATTATCCGCGGTTCTGCGCTGGGCGGTCTGAACGGCGAAGCCAAATGGGAAGACAAGATCATGGAATTGATGGATGCCGTTGACTCGTACATTCCGATTCCTCCGCGTGAAAACGAAAAACCGTTCCTGATGCCTGTCGAGGACGTATTCTCGATCACCGGTCGCGGTACCGTGCTGACCGGTCGCGTTGAAACCGGCGTGATCCACGTGGGCGATCCGGTGGAAATCATCGGTCTGGCCGAAAAGTCGATGACTTCGACCTGTACGGGCGTGGAAATGTTCCGCAAGCTGCTGGATCAGGGCGAAGCCGGCGACAACGTCGGTCTGCTGATGCGCGGTATCGACAAGAAAGACGTAAAACGCGGTATGGTCGTTGCCAAACCGGGTTCGATCACCCCGCACACGGTGTTCAAAGCCGAGGTTTATATCCTGAAAAAGGAAGAAGGCGGTCGTCACACGCCGTTCCACCACAAATACCGTCCGCAGTTCTACCTGCGTACGCTGGACGTAACCGGTGAAGTGGAACTTCCGGAAGGCGTAGAAATGGTTATGCCGGGCGATAACGTAACGATCACCGTTACCCTGATCTACCCCGTAGCCCTGAACGTAGGTCTGCGTTTCGCAATCCGCGAAGGCGGCCGTACCGTAGGTGCCGGTCAGATCATCGAAATCATTAAGTAATTTCGAAATACTTTCAAGGCGGCGCGTTCGGCGCGCCGCCTTACAAACGAGTGTAGTTCAAGGGTAGAATAGCGGTCTCCAAAACCGTTGATGGGAGTTCGAATCTCTCCACTCGTGCTAAAAACGTTACGACAATGAGATTTATTAATTACGTTAAAAACGCCTACGCCGAGCTTGTTCAAAAGGTGACGTGGCCGTCCTGGAATCAGCTTTCCAATTCAGCGGTAATTGTTATGACAGCTTCCCTGTTATTCGCTGTAGTGATTCTTGCGATGGACCTGGCATTCGAGAACATCATGAAGGCCATATATAGTATTCTTTATTAATTCTGTAAAGAAAAGATAAAGATGAGCGAAAAAGAGCAAAAACAGTGGTACGTGATCCGTGCCATCGGAGGTAAGGAAAAAAAGGTGAAGGAATACATCGAGACGGAAGTCCAGAATTCTCACCTCGAAGACTATATCTCCCAGGTTCTGATTCCGACTGAGAAAGTTTACCAGATCAAAAACGGTAAAAAGATCAGCCGGGAAAAGGTCTCTTATCCGGGCTATGTATTGGTCGAGGCCGCTCTCGTGGGCGAAATCCCGTTTATGCTTCGCAACACTCCCAACGTCTTAGGCTTCCTCGGAGACACGAAGGCTTCTTCCATGGTGGCAACCCCTCTCCGCCCTCAGGAAGTGAGCCGGATTTTAGGACGTGTCGACGAACTGAGCGTCAGCGAGGAGGAAAACGAAGTTCCTTTCTTCGAAGGAGAAACCGTCAAGGTTACCGATGGCCCATTCTCAAGCTTTTCGGGTACGATCGAGGCGGTGGACAACGAGCGGAAGAAACTCACGGTTTCCGTGAAGATATTCGGGCGCAAGACTCCTATGGAGTTGAGCTTTATGCAAGTAGAAAAAGAATAATTAACCAAGGAAAATTATGGCAAAAGAGGTTGCTGCGTTAATTAAACTGCAGATCAAAGGTGGTGCCGCCAATCCTTCGCCTCCGGTAGGGCCCGCTCTGGGTTCGAAAGGAGTGAACATCATGGACTTCTGTAAACAGTTCAATGCGAGGACCCAGGACAAGGCAGGCAAGGTACTTCCTGTCATTATCACCGTTTATGGCGATAAGTCGTTCGACTTTATCATTAAGCAGCCGCCGGTAGCCGTACAGCTCAAGGAAGCCGCAAAGCTTCAGTCGGGTTCCGCCGAGCCGAACCGTAAAAAGGTAGGCAAGGTGACCTGGGATCAGATCAAGGAGATCGCCCAGGATAAAATGCCGGATATGAATTGCTTTACGCTTGAGTCCGCGATGCGGATGGTGGCCGGTACAGCACGTAGCATGGGTATCGATGTCGTTGGTGAATTTCCTAATTTGTAATTGATAAAAATTACTGAAATGAGTAAGCTGACCAAAAATAGAAAATTAGTTCTTGCTAAGATTGAACCGAATAAGGCGTACAAGCTCAGCGAGGCGGCAGCTCTTCTAAAGGAGATTACCTTTACGAAATTCGATGCTTCCGTGGATTTGGACGTGCGACTTGGTGTTGATCCCCGTAAGTCCAACCAGATGGTAAGAGGTGTCGTTACGTTGCCTCACGGAACCGGGAAATCGGTTCGCGTGCTGGTGCTTTGTACTCCCGACAAGGAGACCGAAGCGACCGAGGCAGGCGCCGATTACGTAGGTTTGGACGAATACGTCGAGAAGATCAAAGGCGGTTGGACCGATGTGGACGTGATCATCACAACTCCTAATGTAATGGCGAAGGTGGGTGCGCTCGGACGTATTCTGGGTCCCCGTGGCCTGATGCCGAACCCTAAGACGGGTACCGTTACGATGGAAGTCGGAAAGGCGGTAAAAGAGGTGAAAGCCGGTAAGATCGACTTCAAAGTCGACAAATTCGGTATCGTTCACTCTTCGATCGGCAAGATCGCGTTCTCTGCGGAACAGATCGTCGACAATGCCAACGAGTTCATGAATGTAATCATGAAATTGAAACCGGCTACGGCTAAAGGTACTTACGTGAAGAGTATATTTCTCTCTACTACGATGAGCCCGGGCTTGCAGATTGATCCCAAATCCCTTGAAAACAAATAAACCGAAAGACGATGAACAGGGAAGAGAAAAAAGTTGTAATTGATAGTCTGGCCGAGAAGCTCACCGCATACGCTCACTACTACATTACCGATACTTCGGAACTGAACGCAGAGCAGACCGCTGCTTTGAGAAAGCTTTGTTTCGAAAAGGAAGTGAAGCTGGTGGTTGCGAAGAATACGTTGTTTATCAAGGCTCTCGAACAGACCGGGAAGATTAACGAGGAGGTGCTCCCTTCGCTGAAAGGCGAAACGGCGATCATGTTCGCCAACGTGGGTAAGAGTCCCGCCAAGTTGATCAAGGAGTTCCGCAAGGCGAATCCGAAACCGGTTCTGAAAGCTGCATGCGTGGAAGATTGCATCTATCTGGGCGATGCCGCCGTAGAGGAACTGGTTAACATCAAGTCGCGCGAAGAGCTTATTGGTGACATCATCGGACTGTTGCAGTCTCCCGCGAAGAACGTTATCTCCGCACTGCAGGGTTCTGCCGGACAAAAAATCGCAGGGTTGGTTAAAACCCTCGAAGCAAGGGGATAATATTTCCGGACGGTTTGCCGGAGGGCGTTATCGAAAATCCGCCTGAGTCCGCTGCCGAAGGAATGGTTCCCGAAAATTAACCAAAACGTTTAAAAGTCAAACATTTTAAAAATTTTATATTACGATGGCCGATATCAAAAAATTAGCTGAGGAGTTGGTTAACTTGACAGTTAAAGAAGTAAACGAACTTGCCAATGTTCTGAAAGAAGAATACGGAATTGAGCCCGCTGCTGCTGCTGTTGCTGTTGCCGCTGCTCCCGCTGAAGGTGGCGCTGCCGCTGCTGCTGAGAAGACCTCTTTCGACGTGGTTCTCGCCAACGCAGGCCAGGCTAAGCTGCAGGTAGTTAAAGCCGTTAAGGATATCACCGGCCTGGGTCTGAAAGAGGCTAAGGATCTGGTTGATGGCGCACCGAAAGCTATCAAAGAAGGCGTTTCCAAAGAAGAAGCAGAACAGGTTAAATCTCAGCTCGAAGAAGCTGGCGCTGAAGTTGAAGTTAAGTAGTAACTGCTTATAGTTCAGAACATATCGGGTGTAGAGTCTATTCTGATAGACTCTATACCTTTTCTCATTTAACAGAAGCAACAGCCAGTAACCGGGCCCTACGGGCGGTTATGTTTTGCAAAAAGAGATGGCAGGGGTGGAAAACCAGTGATCCCGAACGGATTTTTCCGATCGGTCGTTTGAACTGCCGGGTCAGTTGCCGCGTTTGAAACTGAAAGCAGAAGCGCATTTCAAATCAGTTCTTATCTTCAACTTTAATTATTGGATACAATGTCTTCAAAAACAGATAATCAGCGTATTAGCTTTTCTTCCGTAAAAAACAGATTGCATTATCCCGATTTTTTGGAGGTGCAACTCAAATCATTTCAAGACTTTTTCCAATTAGATACCACGGCCGAGAACCGCAAAAACGAAGGGCTGTACAAGGTGTTCATGGAGAACTTCCCGATAACCGATACGCGTAACAACTTCGTGCTGGAATTCATCGATTATTACGTGGATCCGCCCCGTTACGGCCAGGACGAGTGTCTCGAACGCGGACTGACGTACAGCGTACCGCTGAAAGCGAAGCTGAAGCTGTACTGTACCGATCCCGAACACGAGGACTTCGATACGGTGATTCAGGACGTTTACTTCGGCACCATTCCCTATATGACTCCGCGCGGCACGTTCATTATCAACGGCGCCGAACGCGTAATCGTATCGCAGTTGCACCGTTCCCCGGGGGTGTTCTTCGGTCAGAGCACCCATACCAATGGAACCAAACTCTATTCGGCCCGTATCATCCCGTTTAAAGGGTCGTGGATCGAGTTTGCGACGGACATCAACAACGTGATGTACGCCTATATCGACCGAAAGAAGAAATTGCCGGTAACCACGCTGCTCCGTGCGATCGGATTCGAGAGCGACCGGCAGATCTTAGAGATATTTAACCTTGCGGAGGATGTAAAGGTTACTAAAGCCAACCTGAAGAAGATGGTCGGACAGCGGCTGGCTGCCCGGGTGCTGAAGACATGGGTTGAAGACTTTGTGGACGAAGATACCGGAGAGGTGGTTTCGATCGAACGAAACGAGATCATCATCGACCGGGAGACTGTCCTCGAAGAGAGCCATATTGAAGACATTATCGAGTCGGGCGCCAAAAGCATCCTAATCCATAAGGAGGCCCAGAACGGCACCGATTTCTCCATCGTATACAATACCCTGCAGAAAGACCCGTGCAACTCCGAAAAAGAGGCCGTCGTTTATATCTACCGCCAGTTGCGTAACTCGGAGCCGCCCGACGAGGCGACTGCGCGCGACGTGATCGAAAAGCTGTTCTTTTCGGACAAGCGTTACGACCTGGGAGATGTGGGGCGTTTCCGTATCAACAAGAAACTGGATCTGGACATCTCTCCGGACGTACGGATCCTGACGCGGGAGGATATTATCGCCATCATCCGTTACCTGATTCTGCTGATCAACTCGCAGACCGATGTGGACGATATCGACCATTTGTCGAACCGCCGCGTACGCACGGTGGGCGAGCAGTTGGCCAACCAGTTCAGCGTAGGTTTCGTCCGCATGGCGCGTACGATCCGCGAACGGATGAACGTGCGCGACAACGAAGTATTTACGCCGGTAGACCTGATCAATGCCAAAACGCTGTCGTCGGTCATCAATTCGTTCTTCGGAACGAACCAACTGTCGCAGTTCATGGATCAGACCAATCCGCTGGCCGAAATGACCCATAAGCGCCGCCTGTCGGCTCTGGGGCCCGGCGGTCTGTCGCGTGAGCGCGCCGGATTCGAAGTGCGCGACGTGCACTATACCCATTACGGCCGTCTGTGTCCGATCGAAACGCCGGAAGGCCCGAACATCGGATTGATTTCGTCGCTGTGCGTTTACGCGAAAATCAGCGACATGGGCTTTATCGAAACGCCGTACCGCAAAGTGGCGGACGGACGGGTCGATCTGACGGATAAAGGGATTCATTATTTCAGCGCCGAAGAGGAGGAAGGACTGACCATTGCGCAGGCCAACGCTCCGCTGAACGATGCGGGCGAGTTCCTCGTGCCGGACAAGATCAAAGCGCGCGACAACGGCGATTTTCCGGTGGTGACGGCTACGGAAGTGGATCTGATGGACGTTGCTCCGAACCAGATTTCGTCGATCGCCGCCAGCCTGATCCCGTTCCTCGAACACGACGATGCCAACCGTGCGCTGATGGGATCGAACATGATGCGTCAGGCCGTGCCGTTGGTGATGCCGGAGGCTCCGATCGTCGGAACGGGTCTGGAAAAAGACATGATCGCCGACAGCCGGATCCAGATCGTCGCCGAAGGCGAAGGAGAAGTCGTCTTCTCGGATGCGACGCAGATTCAGGTCAAATACGAACGTACCGAAGACCAGAAGATCGTTACGTTCGATCCGGAAGTGACGACCTATCGTCTGCCGCGCTATCGTAAGACCAATCAGAGCACGTCGATGACCCTGAAACCCCTGGTTCGCAAGGGCGATAAAGTGACCAAAGGGCAGATCATGACCGAAGGTTATTCTACGCAGGGCGGCGAGCTGGCGCTGGGGCGCAACCTGAAAGTGGCGTTCATGCCGTGGAAGGGTTACAACTTCGAGGATGCCATCGTGATCTCGGAACGCGTGATCCGCGAGGATATCTTCACTTCGGTGCATGTCGACGAATATATTATGGAAGTGCGCGATACCAAACGCGGTGTCGAGGAGCTTACTTCCGACATTCCGAACGTCAGCGAAGACGCTACGAAAGATCTCGACGAGAACGGTATCATCCGCATCGGCGCCAATGTGCAGCCGGGCGATATCCTGATCGGTAAGATCACGCCGAAAGGGGAGAGCGATCCTTCGCCGGAAGAGAAACTGCTGCGTGCGATCTTCGGCGACAAGGCCGGCGATGTGAAAGACGCTTCGCTGAAGGCGCAGCCTTCGCTGTTCGGCGTCGTGGTCGATAAGAAACTGTTCAGCCGCGCCAATAAGGACGGCAAGAAGAGCAAGGCTTCCGAAAAGGCGCAGTTGGAAAAGATGGAGACCGAGTTCTTGCAGCAGGCCGATGCGCTGAAAGAGCGTCTGATCGAAAAACTGTGGACGTTGCTCAAAGACAAATCGACGATCGGTATCCGCGATTATTTCGGGGTGGAACTGGTCCCGCAGGGGACGCGTTTCTCGCAGAAAATGCTGGCCGAACTCGACTACCTGAATATCGGCACCGATAAATGGACGGGCGACGCGCGTCTGGATACGCTGATCGAACAGACGATCAACAACTATACGATCAAGTACAAGGAACTGGATGCGGTTCTCAAGCGCGAGAAATACAACCTGACCAACGGGGACGAACTCCCGACCGGAATTATCCAGCTGGCCAAAGTGTACATTGCCAAGAAGCGCAAGTTGCGCGTGGGAGACAAGATGGCCGGCCGTCACGGAAACAAGGGGATCGTGGCGCGGATCGTTCGCGACGAGGACATGCCGTTCCTCGAAGACGGTTCGATCGTCGACATCGTGCTGAACCCGCTGGGCGTGCCTTCGCGTATGAACCTCGGACAGATTTACGAGACCGTGCTCGGATGGGCCGGCCGCGAACTCGGTCTGAAGTTCGCCACGCCGATTTTCGACGGGGCTTCGCTGGAGCAGATCAACGAATATACGGCTCAGGCCGGCGTACCGCGCAGTGGTCGCACCTATCTGCGAGACGGCGGTACCGGTGAGCAGTTCGACCAGCCGGCGACCGTCGGGGTGATCTACATGCTGAAACTCGGCCATATGGTCGACGACAAGATGCATGCCCGTTCGATCGGCCCGTACTCGCTGATTACGCAGCAGCCGCTGGGCGGTAAAGCGCAGTTCGGCGGTCAGCGTTTCGGAGAGATGGAGGTTTGGGCGCTCGAGGCGTTCGGCGCATCGAACATTTTGCAGGAGATCCTGACGATCAAGTCGGACGATGTGATGGGGCGTGCCAAGGCCTATGAAGCGATTGTCAAGGGCGACAACATGCCGCAGCCCGGCATTCCGGAATCGCTGAACGTGTTGCTGCACGAACTCAGGGGATTGGCCATCAGCGTCAAGCTGGACTAAAAGTGCGTCGGCCGGAGAGCGGTGTTGCTGACAAACGGCGGAAGATCCCGAGTTCGCCGCGGCTCGAAGGTTTACTTGTTGAAGAATAAATAAAAGTTTAAAAATATGTCATTCAAGAAAGACAATAAGGCACAGAGCGGTTTTTCGAAAATTTCCATTGGTCTCGCATCTCCGGAGGAGATTCTCGAAAATTCGAGCGGCGAGGTGCTGAAACCCGAAACCATCAACTATCGCACCTACAAGCCCGAACGGGACGGCCTTTTTTGCGAGCGGATTTTCGGCCCGGTGAAAGACTACGAATGCCACTGCGGAAAATACAAGCGGATCCGTTACAAAGGGATCGTCTGCGACCGTTGCGGCGTGGAAGTGACCGAGAAAAAGGTACGTCGGGAACGGATGGGACATATCTCGCTCGTGGTTCCGGTGGCTCATATCTGGTATTTCCGTTCGCTGCCGTCGAAGATCGGATACCTGCTGGGTATTCCGTCGAAGAAGCTCGAAGCGATCGTCTATTACGAACGTTATGTCGTCATACAGGCCGGCGCTGCAGCCGTGAACGGAGTGTCCGATCTCGATCTGCTTGCCGAAAAGGAATACCTCGATATCCTGAACGCGCTGCCGAAAGGAAATCAGCAACTCGACGACAGCGATCCCGATAAATTCATCGCGCAGATGGGGGCCGAAGCGATCTACACGCTGTTGCAGCGGGTCGATCTGGACGAGCTTTCCTATTCGCTGCGCCACAAGGCGAGCACCGAGACTTCGCAGCAGCGTAAGGCCGAGGCGCTCAAACGCCTGCATGTGGTGGAAGCGTTCCGCGAGTCGCGCGAGATCAACAAGCCCGAGTGGATGATCCTGAAAGTGATTCCGGTGATTCCGCCCGAACTGCGTCCGCTCGTTCCGTTGGACGGAGGCCGTTTCGCTACGTCCGACCTGAACGACCTGTACCGCCGGGTGATCATCCGGAACAACCGTCTGAAACGGCTGATCGAGATCAAGGCGCCGGAAGTGATCCTGCGCAACGAAAAGCGCATGTTGCAGGAGGCCGTCGACTCGCTGTTCGACAACTCGCGCAAGAGCAACGCCGTGAAGAACGAGTCGAACCGTCCGCTCAAGTCGCTGTCGGATTCGCTCAAGGGCAAGCAGGGCCGCTTCCGCCAGAACCTGCTGGGTAAGCGTGTCGACTACTCGGCCCGTTCGGTCATCGTCGTCGGCCCCGAGCTGAAGATGCACGAGATGGGTATTCCGAAGGACATGGCGGCCGAGCTTTACAAGCCGTTCGTGATCCGCAAGCTCATCGAGCGCGGCATCGTGAAGACCGTGAAGAGTGCTAAGAAGATTGTTGACCGTCGCGAGCCGGTTATCTGGGACATCCTCGAGAACGTTATGAAGGGTCACCCCGTAATGCTCAACCGTGCACCGACACTTCACCGTCTCGGTATTCAGGCGTTCCAGCCGAAACTCATCGAGGGTAAGGCAATCCAGCTCCACCCGTTGGCATGTACAGCGTTCAATGCCGACTTCGACGGCGACCAGATGGCTGTTCACCTTCCGTTGAGCAACGAGGCTATCCTCGAGGCTCAGGTGCTGATGCTTCAGAGCCACAACATCCTCAACCCTGCCAACGGTGCTCCTATCACAGTGCCGTCACAGGATATGGTGCTCGGTCTCTACTATATCACAAAGCTCCGCCCAGGTGCTAAGGGCGCAGGTCTTTCGTTCTACGGTGACGAGGAAGCTATCATCGCTTACAACGAGGGCAAGTGCGACCTCCACGCTCCGGTTAAGGTAATTGTGAAGGACCTCGTAGACGGTCAGCTCCAGAAGCGCATGGTGGAGACATCTGTCGGACGTGTCATCGTCAACCAGATTATCCCGGAGGAAGTAGGCTTCTTCAATGATATCATCTCTAAGAAGACACTGCGCGGACTCATCTCCGACGTTATTAAGGCTGTAGGTATGGCTCGCGCCTGCGAGTTCCTCGACGGCATCAAGAACCTCGGTTACCGCATGGCTTACGTTGCAGGTCTTTCGTTCAACCTCGACGATATCATCATCCCGCCAGAAAAGAAGGAAATCGTGGATCGCGGTCACGAAGAGATTCGCGCCATCCAGGACAACTATAACATGGGCTTCATCACTGAGAACGAGCGTTACAACCAGGTAATCGATACTTGGACTCACGTGAACAACGACCTCGCAAGCATCCTTATGAAGGAGATGACCGAGGCAGACCAGGGCTTCAACGCCGTATTCATGATGCTCGACTCTGGTGCCCGTGGTTCTAAGGACCAGATCAAGCAGC
>OGCO01006208.1_pt1 | contig 10820 bp, 6 predicted proteins | sample 1570171 | NCBI WGS metagenome assembly OGCO01 (sample SAMEA4370583, study PRJEB24528) | human gut metagenome | reverse complement strand
GCGGTTGTTCGCCCGTCGGAATGAGGAAAAAATTTGACACGTATTTTGACGAAACGTGCAAAAACTTTGAAAAAATCACCGTTTCGGCAGGCGTAAGAGGCTGTCAGCTTCTTCTTAACACCGGCGATATAACAAAATTCACCAACGCAAAAATTAACTCGCTCACTATGGAGGAATGTGAATGAAAAAGCTTATGCGCCTTGTTGGCGAATATAAAACCGCGGCGTTTTTAACACCGCTATTTGTTATTTTTGAGGTTATTCTCGAAATATACATTCCTTTTCTTATGTCGAAAATCATTGACGTCGGCATAAAAAACAGCGATATGGCATATGTGTCAAAAATAGGCGGACTGATGATTTTGATGTCGCTTTTGGCACTCTTTTTCGGTGCGATGTCGGGACGTTTTGCCGCAGTTGCAAGTATGGGCTTCGGCAAAAACGTGCGAAAGACATTGTTTTATAAGCTTCAGGAATTTTCGTTTTCAAATATCGACAAATATTCCACACCGTCGCTTATCACACGTCTTACAACCGATATAACAAACCTTCAGAACGCGTTTATGATGATTACGAGAATGCTTGTCCGCTCCCCCGTTATGCTGGTGGGCGCAACTTTTATGGCAGTGCGCATAAATTCGCGTCTTGCAATGATTTTCTTTATTGCAATTCCTATTCTTGCCGTTGCTCTTATCTTCATCAGCACGCGCGCGTTTCCGCGTTTTAAAGAAATGCTCAAACGCTACGACTTTATGAACTCGTCGGTTCAGGAGGATTTAACCTCTATCCGCGTTGTAAAAACATATGTACGCGAGGACTACGAGAACAAAAAGTTTGCGGACAGCGCAAGAAGTCTTAAAAACGCGCAGGTCGGCGCGGAAAAACTTATCATTATGAACGCGCCTTTTATGCAGTTTATAATGTATTCCTGTATGATTTCCATTTCGTGGTTCGGCGGAAATATGATTATTTCCAAAACTATGGAAGCCGGTCAGCTGATGAGCTTTATAAGCTATGTTACGCAAATTCTTATGTCGCTTATGATGATTTCGTTCGCATTCGTCGGACTTGTTATGTCGCGAGCGTCAATCTCGCGTATTGTTGAGGTTCTCGGCGAGAAAATCGACATTACAGATGATGAAAACGACGAAAATCTCACCGTAAAAGAAGGCTCGGTTGAATTTAAAAACGTGTCGTTCAAATACGGCAAGGACAGCGAAAATTACAACATTGAAAACATCAGCCTTAAAATAAATCCCGGCGAAACCGTGGGAATTATCGGCGGTACGGGAAGTGCAAAAACCACGCTCGTCAGCCTTATTCCGCGCCTCTACGACGTAAACGGCGGCGAGGTTTTGGTTGGCGGTGAGGACGTAAGAAAATACAAAATCAAAAATCTGCGCAGTGCGGTTGCAATGGTATTGCAGAAAAATACACTTTTTTCGGGAAGTATTTCTGACAATATCAAATGGGGCGACCTGAACGCGTCCTACAGCGAGGTTGAGGCGGTCTGTAAGGATGCCGCGGCAGATGATTTTGTAAAATCTTTTCCCGACGGCTACGATACCGATTTGGGTCAGGGCGGTGTTAACGTTTCGGGCGGTCAGAAACAGCGTCTTTGCATTGCGCGCGCACTTTTGAAAAAGCCTAAAATCCTCATTCTGGACGACTCCGCTTCCGCGCTCGACTATGTGACCGAAAAGGCACTGCGCGGCGCGCTTTCCGCACTGCCGAATAAGCCGACGGTGTTCATCGTCTCGCAGCGCACATCTTCGCTGCGGCACGCGGATAAGATTCTCGTCTTAGACAACGGCGCGCTTGTCGGATGCGGCACACACGATGCGCTCCTTGAGAACTGCTCCGTGTACCGCGAGATCTATGACTCTCAGTTTGGCGGAAAGGAGGCAGCTGCGAAATGAGCAAGATAAATAACAAAAACAGTACCATTAAACGTGTTCTTTTGCAAATCCGTCCGTATCTGCCGACCATCATTTTGTTGCTTGCACTTGCCGTAGTCAGCGTGCTGTGCTCGCTGTACATCCCGGTGCTCGTCGGCGAGGCCATCGACGCCATCATCGGCAAGGAACAGGTCAACTTTGCCGTTATCCTGCCTAAGCTCTTCACCTGCGCGGTGCTCATCGGCTGCGCGGCGCTCGCCCAGTGGCTGATGAATGTCTGCGGCAACAAGGTCACGTACAACACCATCCGCGATATGCGCGAGGCAGCCTTTAAAAAAATTCACCGTCTGCCGTTTTCTTACCTCGACGCACACGAAACCGGCGACATCGTTTCCCGCATCATTGCCGATGTTGATCAGTTTGCAGACGGCCTTTTGATGGGCTTCTCACAGCTGTTTACCGGCGTTGTGACGATCATCGGCACCATCGGCTTCATGCTTTCCGTCAACGTTTGGACAACGCTTGTCGTGGTACTTGTCACGCCGCTTTCCATTTTGGTGGCGCGCTTCATCGCAAAGAAAACGTTCGCCATGTTCCGCTTACAGTCCGAAACTCGCGGCCGCCAGACGGCATTCATCAATGAGATGATCACGAACCAGAAGGTCGTGCGCGCATACGGACACGAAGACGAGAACATGGAGAAATTCGACACCATCAACGAAGAGCTGCGCCGCCACACATTAAAGGCGACATTCTTCTCCTCCATCACAAACCCCGCCACGCGCTTTGTAAACTCCGTTGTGTACGCGGCGGTCGCGCTCATCGGCGCTTTTCTGGCCGTGACCGGACAGGGCTTCACCATTGGTATGCTCTCCTGCTTTTTGAGCTACGCAAACCAGTACACGAAGCCGTTTAACGAGATTTCCGGCGTTATCACCGAGCTTCAGAACGCGCTCGCCTGCGCAGACCGCCTGCTTGAATTCCTCGACAGCGAAGAAATGTCTGCCGACCCCGAACTGCTGCCGGAGCACAGCGAGACCGCAAAAGGACAGGTCACGTTCGATAACGTTTGCTTCTCCTATACAAAAGACCGCCCGCTCATTCGCAATTTCAGCTTGGATGTACCGGCAGGCTGCCGCGTCGCCATTGTAGGCCCGACGGGCTGCGGCAAAACGACGATGATCAATCTTCTCATGCGCTTCTACGACCCGGACAGCGGCAGCATCAGCGTGGACGGCACGAATACGCAGACGATCCCGCGCCGCGCACTGCGCCGTAACTTCGGCATGGTCCTGCAGGAAACATGGCTGAAAACCGGCACTGTGCTCGATAACATCCGCATGGGCCGCCCGGACGCTTCCGAAGAAGACGTTATCGCCGCCGCAAAGGCCGCGCACGCACATAGTTTTATTGAGCAGCTGCCGAACGGCTACTATACGCAGATTGGCGAAGACGGCGGCAGCCTTTCCGCCGGACAGAAACAGCTTTTGTGCATCTCGCGCATCATGTTGACGCTGCCTCCTATGCTGATTCTGGACGAAGCGACGTCTTCCATCGATACACGTACCGAGCTGCGCATTCAGCGCGCGTTTGCCAAGCTGATGCGCGGACGCACCTCGTTCGTCGTCGCACACCGCTTGTCGACCATCAAGGAATCTGATGTTATTCTCGTCATGCGCGACGGTAACATCGTAGAGCAGGGCGACCACGAATCTCTGCTTGCGAAAAACGGCTTCTACGCCGAGCTGTACCGCAGCCAGTTTACGGATGAGGAACAGCCGGTGGGTTAACGCACAAAAATGCAGCCTTCTCTATTCGAGAGAGCTGCATTTTTTATTTTCTGCCATACCGCACAAAGCTGCGTTTTGCACTTTGTGCGGTATTTTTTGAATATCAATATAGTGGAAGTTTTAGTCAATGCGTTTGAGGAAATCAAACGGCAAAACGATTATGATAAAGATATAGGCGAACCTTGCCCGGACTGCGCATGCGCAAACTGCGTGCGGAACGCCTTCGGTGCACAGCCGTAGCGCTCCGTAAATAAGCGGTAAAACCGGCTTAAGCTGTTAAAGCCGCATGCACCGCAGATTTCAATGACGGGCATGTCTCCCTGCAAAAGCAGCTGCGCCGCCAAAGACAATCGCTTGCCGTTGATGTACTCCGTCGGCGTCATGCCGATGTAGCGGCGAAACGACCGCGTAAGGTGCTCCTGCGACATATTTGCAAGCGCCAAAAGACACGGAAGACCTGTGATGTAATTTTCGCGCCGCTCCATTTTTTCAAGCAGCTCCGAAAACCACGCGGGCAAAATCGCTTCCGGCGCGGGTGCTGTAAGAAACAGCTGCACCAAATACGGAAACAGGCTTAAAATGTAGCGGCATGCCGTTTCGTTATCGGCAAACTTTATTGAGGGAAAGAAGATATTGGTTGTTCGTGTTCAAAAGCTTTTCCTGCACATCCGTTAAGGTGTGGCCGGAAAGCACACAATGTAACGGCAGCTCCGGCGTATCAAATATGGCGCGGTCAAGCCGCAAATAATCGCACAAGCGCTCAAATACCGTGCGCGGAATACCGATATCGAGCAGCTCGAAATCCGCGTTGTTGAAAAAATCATAGCGGTGCACGTCCCTCGGGCGCATCAAAACGAACGAGCCCTCGGAAAGCAGCTGCGAGCGTCCATTCACGGCGTGGATGGCCCCGCCGTGCGAGACGAGAAACAGCTCGTAAAAATCATGCGTGTGAATTTTATACGTCGCCGGCACACCGCACTGGTGCAGAACGCGCGCACCCTCACCGGTGTGCAGATTTTCTTCGGAAAAATGCAGAAGTTCAACGTCGCTCATTCCGGTACCCCCTTTCTTCTGCTATTATAACGCGTCAAAAAAACGGAATCAAGAAATTTTAAATATAAATTGGGGAGGATAACGGTATGTTCAAGACCGATGTTCAAAAACTGCGCAATGCGTTGGAATTCACGCGCGTTTACAAAGAGAACGCAAACGACATTTACCTGCGTGAAGCCGTCTGCATGGATTTTCAGCTTCGTCATATCTTAGTGCCGATGGATGAAAACGACGGCATCGCGGGCCGCTATGAGCACGACTTTGTGGGCTTTTCCTCGCAGGTCGGCGGCATTTACACGTATTACTTTAACGAGCATGAATTTTTGAACGCATACATGGCTTGTAAGCAAAACGGTGAGATCACCGCTGCGGAGGACTACGCTTTGCAGGCTGTGCAGGCCTATTGGCACGAGGAAAACACCGCGCGCAAGGTTGAATTGGAATTTTCGAAGCGCTACGGCTATGTGCCGCCGAAAGCTTTTCCCGGTGCGGGCGTGGGCAACTGCGACTGCCGCGTGGCAGGTACAAACCTCGATTTTGAAAAGCTCATCCGTCTCGGCTTTGACGGGCTCGATCAGGAGATCGACCGTGCGGCGGAAGTGAACGGCGCGTCTTCGTTCTACACGGCTTTAAAGCTGTGGATTGAAAGCTTGCGCGGCGCATGCGAGCGTTACCGCGAACAGGCATTGGAGCTTGCCGAAAAAGCAGAGACCGAAGAAGCCAAAACGCGCTTTACAAAGCTTGCCGAAGCACTTTTAAACATTCAGCACAGCACACCGAAGACGTTCCTTGAGGGCGTGCAGCTGATGTGGATCTACGCTGTCAGCAGCGACATTATGAATTACAGCCGCATGGACGATTACCTTGGGCCGCTCTACGCCGCGGATATCGACGCGGGGCGCATCACGGAAGAAGAAGCCGTGCAGACCGTGCTGTATCTCTATAAGCACTTTAAAGAGATTAACAAGATCCATGACTGCCGCGTAATCATCGGCGGCGTGGGCAGAAAGCACCAGAAGGAAGCCGACCGCCTCGCCATCGTCATCATGGAAGCTTCCCGCCGCTTCCGCGAGACTGTGCCGCAGCTCACCCTGCGCTATTACAGCGACATGGACGAGACCGTTTTCCGCAAGGCGATGGAAGTGAATGCGGAGGGCACTACGTTCCCGATTATTTACTCCGATGAGACGAATGTACCGGCTGTGGAAAAGGTCTTTGGCGTTTCGCATGAGGAAGCCGAGCAATATGTGCCGTTCGGCTGCGGCGAATACGTCATGGTCGGTTACAGCGTAGGCACACCGAACAACGGCATCAACGTGCTGAAAGCGCTGGAAATTGCGCTGCACAACGGCCTTGATTTCTACCAGAACGTTTCCTGCGGCGAAAAGACCGGCGACCCGGCGCAGTTTGATACCTTTGAAAAGCTGTATGACGCCGTGCTTGCACAGCTCAAGCCGACCATTGACCGCTTTGCTGTACACAAATACCTCAACTATAAAATTGCAGGCGAAAACGCGCCGTATTTGCACCTCAGCCTGCTTTTGAACGACTGCATCGCGCGCGGCAAGGCGACGTTTGAAGGCGGCGTGCGTTACCTGAATGCTTCCAGCGAAATGTTCGGCATCATCAGCTGTGCAGACAGCCTGACGGCCATCAAAACGCTCGTTTACGACGAGAAGAAGCTCACTTTGCCGGAGCTCATCGATGTGCTGGATCACGATTTTGAGGGGCACGACGATATTCGCCGCATGTGCCTTTCCGCACCGAAATACGGCAACGACGACGACACGGCTGACGACATCGCAACGCGCCTTTTCACCGATATTGCCGACCTTACCATGGCGGCAGGTAAAGCTGCGGGGCTTGACCACTACAATATTGTCAGCGTCAACAACTCCATGAGCGCAGAATGGGGTAACTTCTGTGCGGCGTCTGCCTGCGGCAGAAAGGCCGGCAGCCCCATGGCAAACGCCAACGGCGCTTCCATCGGCGCAGATAAGTGCGGCATTACGGCGCTGCTCAACTCCATGTCGAAGTTTGACAATACAAAGCACGTGGGCGTTATCAACAATGTGCGCTTCACAAAGGAGCTCTTCAAGGGCTCTATGGATAAAGTAGAAGCCGTCTTGAAGGCGTTTTACGACAACGACGGCGTGCAGACGAACCTGTGCGTCATCGGCAAGGATGACCTTGAAAACGCCATGGTGCACCCGGAAAACTACCAGAACCTCCTCGTGCGTATCGGCGGCTTCTCCGCGAGATTCGTCACACTGAATCCTATTGTGCAGCGCGAGATTATTGAGCGTACGACCTACGGCGCGTAAGCGGAGGCCGATATGCGGGATCTTATTTTTGATATTCAACGTTTTTGCGTGTATGACGGGCCGGGCATTCGCACCACCGTGTTTTTCAAAGGGTGCAACATGCACTGTGCGTGGTGCCACAATCCGGAAAGCTTTTCAACCGATGCCGAGCTCTTGTTTCGCCACGAAAAATGCACGCCCTGCGGGGCATGCACTGCGGTATGTCCGAACGGAGCGCATGAAATAAAAGCAGACGGCACACATGTTTTTGACCGTGCAAAATGCGCGGCGTGCGGCAAATGTGCCGAAGTATGTCCGAACGATGTCCTGGAGCTTTCCGGGCGCGAAATGACGGTGGAAGCCGTGATGAAGCAGATCGACAAGGACGCAAAATATTACCGCTCGTCAAAAGGCGGCGTCACCTTTTCGGGCGGCGAGGCTTCTTTGCACTTTGAACTCCTGAAAAAGCTGCTTACAGCCTGCCGCGAAAAAGGGTACCACACCGCGCTGGAGACAAACGGTTTGATCTCTGCCGCACATTTAAAAGAACTGATACCGCTCACCGATCTTTTTCTGTTCGATTTTAAGCACAGCGACCCCGATGCCCTCAAAAAATGGGCAAGCGCGCCGCTTGCGCCGATCCTCGAGTCCCTGGCAGCCCTTGAGGACGCGCATGCGCATGTGTGGTTGCGCTGTCCGGTCATTCCGGGCGTGAACGACACGGACGCGCACTTTGTGAGGCGATTTGTGCGCTCAAGCATCAATATACCTGTATTGAAAAGGCCGAGATCATGGCATACCATGACATCGGCAAAACGAAATGGGACGCGCTGGGGATACCGTATTCGCTCGCCGCGCTGAAGACCGTTTCGCCGGAACAGAAACATATTTGGGAGACTAAAATAGCCGATTAGCGGCACTTTTGGGGATAAGAGAGGGAACGCTTCGTTCCCTCTCTTTGCTTTATCTCCCACATTTTTTCTAAACATTTGACAGATTTCCCGGAATATTGTATGCTATGGAAAACACCGCAAATTTTCCCTGCGGGACCACAAACATTAGGAGGTCACTTATGTTTTGTATATACTGCGGCGCCACCTTGCCGGAGGGCGCGAAAAAATGCACACTCTGCGGCAACCCCGTTTTGCGCCCGCCGGAAGCCACTGCACAACCCGTAAGCGAACCGGAGTCGGAATCTGCCCCCGCATCGGAAACGCCCACGGAGCCTGCCGTGGAAGACATCTCCTCAAATTCGACAGAGAGCCTCTCCGAAGCGGAACCGACACCCGAAGCTGAAGATACCCCTTCAAACAGTCCGGACAGCGAAGATATTTACAACCATTCCCCGATGGACTTCACGGAGGATATTTCCTCCGGCGATGCGCTCGGCGACAAACCCGAAGGCATGGAGCACGAGGGCACATTCACCGTTTCCCCCACCCCGGAGGAAATTTCAGGGCCGGAGCCGCGCGTGCAACCCATAGAATATACGTATAACGACGGCTACGCCTATGAAGAATACGACGAAAAGCCGAAGAAAAAGCGTTCTTTTAAATGGCTTTTCATCGTGCTGCCCATTCTTATCGCCATCGGCGCTACAATCGGCGGCATTTTCTGGTGGTACAATGCACCCATGCAAAAGCTCACCCGCGCGCTTGACGCTTACGATTATTCCGCTGCGGCGCAGGTACTTCCCACGCTTTCAAAGGACGAACTCGCTTCGGTCTCCGACCAAATGCAGGAATATGCCCAGACGGTCATCGACCGATACAATAAAAACGAAGCGAACTACGACAGCTCCTATGAGCTGCTCGACCGCCTGCAAAAGCTGTTCCCGAACATCGGTCTCGACGATCAGCTCGACGGCATTCAATCGCTGAAAGACTCCAAAGAGGCCTACAAAAACGGCAAAAGCCTGCAGGCACAGGGCGAAGACGGCCGCGCCATTACGGAATATCAGAAGGTCATTCACGCCGATGTGAACCACGACGACGCGCAGACGCAAATTCAAAACATCCGCACCGCGTACAAAGAAAAAGTGTTAAGCGATGCGCAGAGCCGCGCGGACGAGAAAGATTTCCTCGGTGCCGAAGCCATTTTGATGAACAGCGCCGATATCCTCGGCGATGATAAAGACATCCAGGCTAAGCTGGAAGAGATTAAGGACGCAGAGCTCAACAACTACGTGGAAACGCTGCTCAGCACCGCCAAAACGCTCGCGGATGACGGCGACCTGCCCGGCGCTGTTAACGTGCTGCAGGACGCCACACGCAACGACAAGCGCATCGACGCGCAGATTGCCACCTACAAAAACCAGTATAAGCAAAAAGTTCTCGATGCTGCCGCAAAGCAGGCCGGTGAAAGCCGCTATTATGACGCGGTGGAAACGCTGCAAAACGCCGATGACATCCTCTCCGGCGACAACGACATTGCGGCAAAAATCGAAGAATACAGGGCGCTTTACCCCGTTTCGCTGACAGATCTTTCTCCAAGCGGCGGCGAAGATTGCAGCCAGAACTGGACAGCCTATGACGCAAACGGCAATGCGTACAGCAACGGCCTTAACTTCTCGCTGTACCCTGTCATCGCAAAAACCGTCTACACCGAATACGCCCCGAACGGACAATATAAGCGCCTGACGGGAACATGGGTCGTGGAGGGCGATACCTCCGATGATTTTATCGGCACGGTTCGCATTTATGTGGACGACCATTTGCAGTATGAAGTTTCCTCGCTCACGGTGAACAGCCCCGCAAGCGCGCTGAGCCTGAGTATTTCCGGCGCTTCCACCGTTCGCATTGAAGTGGAGGGCGCGTTCGCCTCGCTGCGTGCCGTCGGTTATCTGTACCTTGCAGATGCGAAATTTGAAAACTAAACCGCTATAAAAAGAGATACCGCACAGGGTAAACTCACCTTGTGCGGTATTCTTTTGCGCAAAGCCTGCCGTGCGGTCTATGCACGTGCAGCTGATCCTTCCACAATACAGAAAAACTCTGTGGAAAACACAACGCGCATAAGAAACGGGATGTCCCTTTTTGGGGGACATCCCGTCTTACTTTGGCTTACGCCTTATGCTTTTGTTCCATCACGCGTTTGCTGCGTTCTCGTCTTCGTCGTTTTCGTCCTTCTTCTTTTTGCAGAGGACCATAACAACGACCTGTACCAGCGCGATTACAACATGGAGGAGTGTCCACTTGTCGACGAAGATCATCGGCAGGGTCATGTCTTCGGTGAAGATGAAGACGATGATGGCAATCAGAGCCGGGATGATGCTGATGAGTCTCCAAAGGCCCTTCTTGTTCTTTTCGTACTCCATAACCTCTTTGCCGTTCTCATCGAGAACCACGTTGCCGTCTTCGTCTTCCAACGCCTTCTTTTTCTTGCCGATATAGCCGATGAGAAGGAGGATGGAAAGGAGGGTCGTCACGATGGTGAGGATCAGGTTGATGAGTGCCCAAGCGCCCGTGCCGAGACCTGCGAGCGGCGTTGCGTTATCTGCGATGTCTTCACCGTTTGCAAGCGGTGTTTCGTTATCGTTGATTGCTTCGCCTATTTCGCCGTCATTATTGCCATCGCCTTTTCCGCCGTTATCGCTCGGCGTTGTGGAAGGTGTGGCAGTCGGTTTCGGGGTGGGTGTTGCAACCGTAGCCGGAACGACCGGAGCTACCGGTGTCGGAGTAGGTGTTGCCGGGTTCGGATTCGGGTTCGGATTTGGAGCGGGTGTAGGTGTAGACTCTTCTGTCGGAGCCGGTGTAGGTGTAGGCTCTTCTGTCGGAG
>OGCO01006200.1_pt1 | contig 10831 bp, 8 predicted proteins | sample 1570171 | NCBI WGS metagenome assembly OGCO01 (sample SAMEA4370583, study PRJEB24528) | human gut metagenome | reverse complement strand
AGGCCGGTATGGAAATGGGCGACCATTGCGGCAGCCTGCAGGAGATCATCAACCTGACGGAAAATCTGGACTGCTATGAGATCTATCCCCATATTGAGGACTATGACGATCTTGGGCGCTATTACATCGAGGAGCTGGAGGTCATGCAGGTGCCGGAGCACCTGCAAAATTACATCGACTATGAGGCCTACGGCCGGGACGTGGCGATGGACGAAAACGGCAGCTTTACGGAGCAGGGCTACGTGCGGGATACGGGGGACCGCTTCTGCGAGTATTACGATGGCGAGCGCGGCAGCATCCCCGACGAATACCGGGTGATGGCCTTCCAGGACGATCTTCCCGAAGAAGAAAAATCCGAGTGGGCTATGGATATCGCCTTTGACATGGACGAGTTTTTCCGTCAGAACGATCCGCAGTACGCGGCGGAGCACCCGGAGGCGCACGCCGCAAAGGAAGCGCTTTATGAAAATCTGATGGCCGGGCGCATCTCCGCTTTGGAGGAAAGGCTGGCGGCGCTGGGCCAGACCCAGGCGGACTATCTTCCCTCCGAGATCGAAAAGTTCAAGGACGCTACTGGCTACGAGGAGTTTCTGGATTTTGACCCTGCCGAGGTCAAGGCGGCTTTGGAGGATCCGGACAGATCCCGTGTGGATGAAATGCTGGCCGCTGCGGAAAAAGCGGAACGGGAGTACGCGGCGGAGGCGGCCGCCTATGCGCAGATCCCGGCAGATATCGTGGCACAGGCGCGTGCGGCGCAGGGCGACACCTTCTCCATCTATCAGCTGAAACCGGGAGATAGTACGCGGGACTACCGCTTTGAGCCGCTGGATACCATCCGTAACAACGGTCTTTCCGTAAAGCCGGAGAACTATGAGCAGGTTTACACCGCCCCGCTGACGGCGAAGGACAACCTTGAAAGCATTTATACCCGGTTCAATGTGGACCGCCCGGCGGACTTCACCGGGCACTCCCTGTCGGTATCGGATATCGTGGTGCTGCATCAGGACGGAAGGGACACCGCCCATTACTGCGACCGCTTTGGCTTTTCTCAGGTGCCGGAGTTTTTGCAGCCGGAACGGGCAGCGGAGGTCACGATCCCCACGCCGGATCAGATGGCAACGCAGGAGCGAATCGGCACGCCCAGAGGCAGCTTTTGTGTGACGGCCATGAGCCGGGAGCAAATGGAGGCGGCAGGATATGGGGTTCACCATCAGTCTGACGATGGAAAATATCTCATCATGGGCAACGGCACGCGAGCCTTTGCCATCCCCGCGCAGCAGCAGCCGGAGCAGGACAATCCCCTCCGTACCGCTGAAATGACGCTGGAGGACGACTACGGTATGATCGACGGCGTTATCAACAACGGCCGGCGAGGCGAGGAGCTGGAGAAGGCCAGGGAGCACGCGGAGCGGACGCAGCCGGAGAAAAAGCCCTCCATCCGGGAACGGCTGGCGGCGGCAAAGCAGGAGTGCGCGAAGCAGCAGCCCAGGCCTGCCCCGGAGAAGAAGCCCCCGGAGCTGGGGGAACGATGAGCCGGGGCGTGAAGTGGCGGCTGGAATGGGCATTCTTCCTGGGAGAGAATGGCAGGCGGCAGTACAACCGGCTCTGTAAGGGCTGTGTCCATCCCTGCAAGCAGAGCTTCCGAGCGGTGGTATTGGACTGCCCGCACTTCCAGTCCCAGCGTGTGAAAAAAGACATGGATAAGGGTGGGAAACGGGCAAAATAGTCCTCCGTGGCGGCGTTTTCAGACCATGCCCTTATGATTTCTCATCCGCGCCTTTCTCCGCGCTCCTGCGGCGAGAAAACAGACGTTTTTGACACTTTCCGATATGCGCCCATAGCGAAAGCGGGGACGCGGCCTTCGGTATATCCGTTGGCTGCGTCCCCGCTTCTTTTTTGCTTATTTCTCGTCCCCGTTGGGCTTGTCCGCTTCCGCCACGCCCTGGATCACATCCGTCACCACGGCGTTGAGCTGGGCGGCGTTCTCCGCTGTGACGGCGGGCCGCCCTGTGTCCGCTTCGATGGCGCGCCGCGCGTCTCCCGCCACCTTGCCGCCGCGCCGGGCGACGATCCGGCTTTCCTCAAAGCCCTCCGGCCGGTGGGCCTTGGAAAGCTCCGTGGTCGTGGTTTCGGCCAGCATGTTCAGCACGATCTCCAATGTACTCATGTTGTCCCGGAGGTTTTCCTTTTTGAGACCTTTCAGGTTTTTGTATTGCCGGGTGGTCATGCCGGACCAGGCCTTTGTGATCTCGTCGGTGAGGATGGCGTATTCCCGGCCCTGCTCCACGCCCCGCGCCTGCCATTCGGCGGTGAGCTCGTTGCGGACGCGGATGGAAAGGATGCGCTGGTGGATCCAGTCGGCATCATAGCCCTTCTTCTGGTAGGTCTCCAGTGCCCGGTCGATGGCCTGTTCCGGGTCGATGGTCTCCTCGATGCGCTCCCGGCCTACGGCGGCGAGCCAGAGCCGGAAGGGTTCAGCCTTGGGCGAGGGGATGGACTGGATGATGCGCAGGATCTGTTCCGTATTGGCGGCAAGCACCTTTCGCTTTTTACCTGTGGAGCCGGTCATTTCTACCTGGGGACAATTTGTCCCCAGGTAGCTTGCGAGCTGTTCGTCCCGCTTGCGCATTTTTTTGAGATAATCCGTGGGATTGGCGCTGTCCGACAGCACCGCCACCACATCCACCACGGAGAAATACCATTCTTCCTTTTCCTCGTCCCAGGCGGTACGGATCTTTCTATCTTCAAAAAGCTGTATGGAATTGTTTTCGTCCATGGGCTTTTCCCTCCTTCGATGGGCTGTCCCCATTCTACCATGAAATGATGATTTTTTCTATCAGGGAACGCGATTTTTGCGGCAGCAGCAGTCGTAGGCGCTGTGGGACTGTGGGCAAACGGTCAAGCCGGGCGGCGCTGTGGGAAAGCGGTTTGCCGTCCTGTGGGAAAGGCCTGTCCTTTTCCATCAGGCGGTGAATGGCTTTTCCATCGGCAAAGCGGCCGTTTTCCACATTTCCATAGCGCGGGCTTAATCCTCGGTGATGATACACGCACAGCCCGCCGTCAGCAGGCGGTACAGCGTCAGCGGCACATACCACGCCGCCACCAGCAGCCGCCAGACAAGGACGCAGCCGCCGATAAGGCCGGCAAAGACGAAGTTCAGAAGGAACAGGGCGATCCCGCCGCCCAGAGAGCCGCCGCCCGGTATGATCCAGAGCCGCAGCCGCCAGATTCCAAACGGAAGCCCGCAGAGGATCCAGAGCCAGAGATAATCCAGCTCCCCGTTCTTTACGCAGGCGGAGCGGAAGATGCAGTACAGCAGCGCGGCCGACGCCACCGGCAGGATGGTCTTGCGGAAAAAGTCTTTTAAGGCCTCGCCTCTTGTCATGGGGTTCGCCTCCTTCAAAATCGTTTGTATCTTCATTATATCTGACGCTTCGGCAAAAGCCCAGGGGAAAACGCAGATCGCGGCAAAAAGTTTGTCCCATGGGGTCATTCCAGCTCCATATCCTTCTGCCGTGCCGGCGCCTGCCGGGGCGGGGACAGGAACTCCTCCACGTTCCGGCGCACGGCGGCGTAGTCCTGCTCCTCCCGCCGCGCCTTCTGACGCTCGGCGGTCAGCGCCGCCCTCCGGGCGGTGAGCGCGTCCATTTCCGCCTGCATCCGCTCCGCGGACGGCAGGGGCACGGCGCCCAGGCGCTTGCACTCTCTGGCGGCGGCCTCAAAAAGAATGATCTCCCGCTCATAGCCCCGCAGGAACTTCTCCTTGTCCTTCGATGCCTGATAGCGGTCATAGACAGGTTTCAGGCGGCGGTAGGTCTCCGTGTGCTTTTTCACCAGAGCCAGCCGTTCCAACTGGGCAGAGGTCTCCTGTATCTGCGCCCGGAGCCGCTGGACGGAGGCGGCGGCCGCCTCGCAGCGCTCCGTCAGTTCCTCCATGCTGCCGATGCCATGCTCCGTCAGGAAGTTGCTGGTCTCGGCGATGCGTTTCAGATTCTCGATGGTCGCCCAATGGCGGTAGCCCGCGCTCTGTTGGGCCTTGATGTTGTTCTGAATATCTATGAGCAGGCTGACCCTGCCTCCGTGCTGCTTTGGTTGGCGGGAGGGTCTGGCGCGTCCGGCCATCCGTGCGGTCAGGGCGTCCTCGGCGTAGTCCGCGCCCAGGGTCTTTAGCCTTGTGAACCGCTCCTGTCCCGGCGCTCTGGCGGAAATGTACTTGCCCCGCTTGAGCGCATAGCCCTCCCGCTGCAACCGCGCCAGCAGCTCCTCTAAATCATGGCAGCCGGGCAGCAGCCGGTCGATGGCGGCGCGCAGCTTCGCCTTATAGCTGGTGCCGGCTCGCTCCGCCTGATGCTCGATGTAGCTTTTGCCCTTGTCCTGGCCGGGAACGATGACGGACAGGCCGTGCTCCTTGCAGAGCCGGTCTGAGGTGCGGCGGATGAAGTGATAGCTGCGCTTGTTGGAATGGTAGTGCTTATGATCCGCAAAGCTGACGGCATTGAAGATCAGGTGGTTATGAACGTGATCCCGGTCTATGTGGGTGGTCAGGACGAACTCATACCTGCCTCCCAGGATCTCCCTTGCCAGCTCCATGCCGATCTCATGGGCCTGCTCCGGCGTGACCTCCCCAGGCTGAAAGGCTTGGATCAGGTGGCGGCCCAGGTTCGTCCCCTTGTCGATGGCGTGGCGGCGGGTCCAGGCAAACTCGATATCCGCGGTCTCGGCGGCGCAGCCATAGGAAGAAACAAGCAGCTTTCCATCCGTCTTTTCCGGGTTGCAGATATAGTCAATGGCGGCTTTCAGCGTTGACTTGATAGGATGCGTCTTTGTAACTGCCATATCTCATCCAGCCTCTCCTGTATCTCCCGCATATCCGCTTTGTACGCGCCGCCTCCCGCGTTGATCCGCTTGGCAATCTGATTGATGTTCCGGCCGATGGCGGACAGGGCGGCGTTCATCCGCTTGATATCCGTGGTGTCAAGCTGGATGATATACCCGTCTATCGCCATCTTCCGAAGGTAGGCGCCATACCTCCGTGTGGGGAGCTGCGCCATCTTTTCATCTATGAGCCGTTTTTCCTCCTCCGTCACATAGAATTTCATCTGAATGTTCCGCTTTCGGTTCGCCATGGGCAGCCTCCGTTTCTCATAAGGGTCTGGGATATCCCAGCAAGCAATTTTGACTGTTCGGGCAAGGGACCTGAACAGCGCAAAATCCGCAAGCGGGTACTCGCTTGCTGTGCTTGCTGACTACTTCGTACCCCCGTATTTCCCCCTCTACCCATACTACAATCCGAGCAGGGTGTTTTGGCCAGATTTCCACAGATTTTCGCAAAAAACCCTTTGCGGATGAGCCATGTTTATTCATAGAAAAGATACACCTCTGCTTGCCGTCTGCGCTTGAAACGATTCAGATATTTGTATATAATATTTGCACAGATTGTTACTCATGCGGAGGTGTTGATCATGCCAAAACCGAAATGGAATTTGAATACCATTTACATATCTGAGCGACTTCAGGAGAGCCTGCGGCCCATTTCCCGCTGCGCCATGACCACGGTGGTCGCTCCCATGGGCTACGGAAAGACCACGGCAGTGAACTGGTATCTGGAGGAGCGCACCAAGGCGGAAACCTTGAAAATCATCCGCATCAGCGTGTATTCCGATAACCTCGCTATCTTCTGGAAAAGCGTACAGGAGGCGTTTGCCCGCGTGGGCTTTCCTTTCCTGCGGGAATATCCTTGCCCTACGGATGCAGCGGGCGGCGGACTGCTGGTGGATGACCTCTACCATGCGTTGGCGGGAGAAACATCTTGCTACATTTTTATTGATGATTTTCATCTGCTGACGGACAGACACGCTTCGATGTTCCTCTGTATGCTGGCAAACCGTCTGCCCATCAATGTGCATTTGATCATCGCCAGCCGGGATCGTTTTCTGCCCGCTGCGGAGATGGTGCGGCTGGGGGCTAAGGTCTATCAGATCGGTATGGCGCAGCTGCGTCTGAACCACACAGAGCTTGCCATTTACGCTCACCGATGCGGCACAGCGCTTTCCGATGCGCAGGTGGAAAGCCTCCTCTATTCCAGCGAGGGCTGGTTCTCCGCCGTATATTTGAATCTGCGGACGCTCTCTGAGCACGGCGTGCTGCCCAGCCGTGATTCTGACATCTACGCCACCTTTACCGCCGCCATGATCGATCCGTTGGCGAAAAAACAGCGGGAGTTTCTCGCTGTCATGGGACTTGCTGATGAATTTACCGTTGAAATGGCACAGCGGATCACAGGCGATGCGGACGCGGGGCAAATTCTCTCTATGCTGACCGAGCAGAACGCCTTTGTCACGCATTTGCCGGATGGCGCGACCTATCGCTTCCATCACATGATGAAGGAATGTGCCGAACGGAGCTTTCACGAGATGAAGGCGGAAACACAAAAGCTCTATTGGGAGCGCTTCGGACTGTGGTATGAAGAACATCGGCAGTATCTCCATGCTATTGCTGCTTATAGGAAAAGCGAGAATTACGATGCGTTGTTGCGGGTCATTTGCAGTGATGCGGGCATCCTGCTGGCGTCGCTGAAGCCCGAAGATGTGCTGGAGGTGCTGGACAAATGCCCCGCCGAAACGCTCAAGGTCTATCCCTTCGCCATTCTGGTGCTGATGCGCCGGATGTTCACATGGCGTCAGATTCCGAAAATGCTGGAGTTGAAGGCGCTGCTGATGTCAGCTATTGAGGAGCACCCGGAGCTTTCCGAAGAAGAACGCGGCAACTTGCTGGGTGAATGCGACCTCATTCTGAGTTTTCTCTGCTACAATGATATCAGTGCCATGAGCCGCCTGCACCGCAGCGCCAGCGTGCAGATGTCCCGCCCTGCCATCAGTATCCAGAATAGCGGTGGCTGGACCTTTGGCTCGCCGTCCGTTCTGATGATGTTCTACCGCGCACCGGGAGAACTCAAAAGCGAGCTTACCGAGATGGACGAGTGTATGCCTCATTACTATAAGGTTACCAACCATCACGGGCAAGGTGCGGAGACCATCATGCGTGCGGAGGCCCTATTCTGTCAGGGACGTTTTACCGATGCGCACATCGAATTGGAGCGCGCCTATGCGCAGGTCAAAGACAACGGGCAGATCAACATGGCGCTCTGCTGTGACTTTCTGTCATGGCGGCTTTCGCTTTATACCAATGTAGAACAGCATTATACCTTTGAAGAACGCTATGCGGCGCTGCTGCGCTATCACGACGCATCATGGATCAACCTTTGGAATGCCACCAGTGCCTATTACCATGCGCTGCGGGGTAAAACGGACAATATCCCGGAGCTTTTTTCGCAGCACCGGCTCTCTGATATCAATATGCTTGCGCCGGGTAAGCCTATGATGAAAATGATCGAAAATCAGGTGTATCTTGCCCAAGGCGCTTATGCCCGGGTGGTGGGGTACAGCGCAGAACTGCTGCCGGTCTGCGAAGCCATGCACTATGCGCTGGTGGCACTGCACCTACGCATCCAGACGGCGGTAGCCTATGAGCAGTTGGGCAAGCCCGAGGAAGCCCACGCATGGCTGAGAAAAGCACTTTCCGACGCCGAGCCGGACGGTCTTGTGATGCCGTTTGTAGAAAACTATGATATCCTGAAACCTCTGTTGGAACGGGAGATAAAAAATGACCTGATCTCAAAAATCATTGAGCTTGGCGAGGCAGCAACGGTGCGAAACGCAGCCGGCACGCGCCCGGCAGCCTTCGACGTGCTGACACAGCGGGAATTTGAAATCGTGGAGCTGATGGCGCAGCGCCTCAGTAACCGCGAGATTGCGGAACTGCTCTATCTCTCCGAGGGGAGCGTCAAGCAGTATGTCAATCAGATTTATTCCAAGCTCCATATCGAAGGCGACACCCGAACCAAACGAAAGCAGCTTGCCGAGCTGCTCGGATAAAAAACCTAACCTTTGGTTAATGGTTATTCCATAAAATCCACTGTACAATTTTTGTACGGTGGATTTTATTTTTGCAGAAAGGAGAAAATCAAATGAAGCGGTTAGGAAAAATCGGTAGGATGCTCCTTTTGCCGACCCTCTGCCTGACGATTGTTTTGCTAGCAGGCTGTGGTCAGAAGTCGGTGGAGATGAATACAATCGAGGTTTTGCGCTCGGACCTTGCGGAGGATGACTGCCTTAGCGTAACGCTGGTCAACGCAAGCGAGGTGCCGGTGGGAAGCGTTATTTTTGAGTGGTACGACAAAAATGATCAGGGATACCGGATGAACGCATTATCCGATGACGACATATTAGAGCCGGACAGCGTGCGGCAAATCCTGCTGCCGGAATCTGCGGTTTCCTATGAATGTATGCCATGCGACACGGAGGACGGCCTGAATATCGGCTTTTACTTTCTTGACCGTATGGATTTGGAGGACGGTTGCATTCTTGTAATCCCACCTTCAGATAGCGACTATGATACCCGGATCATTTTTGCACCGGGCACAGAGATAGAAACGGCAAAAGAATCTGTACTAGCAGCTATTTCAGCGGCTGGTAATGGGAAACCGGAAGATACATTGACCTCCGAGGAAGCTGAAGAGGCTGTCAGAAAGTTGGGATTTGATTCTCTGACAGAGATGCGAATGCAGGAACATCCGGACCTTACCGTATCCATTGACTATACCGTATATCCGGAGGAGGAGCCAAACCGGGAAATCTATGCGCTTTACGGATACTGGTATCCGGACGGGGATCAGAACAGCCTGACCTATTTTTCTGTCAGCGATATGGGGGTTCAATGGTATTCCTTTGACCCGGAGAAAGGAGATGTGCAGACTGACAACCAACGCATTACCGGTAGGGTTTTGCAAAGATACAAGCTGAGTGACGGACGGAGCTTTACCGTTGAGGGCTGTGCTCTGGAAGTTCTTACTGGTCTCAATGTCGACACCGGATGGCTCACTTTCGATGACGACGATACCAAATACAAGCACAGCAACGATTGACGCATATTCTGAAAGGAGGACTCATGTGGAACTGAGTCACGATGAAATATTGTCCATGGCGGAGCAGGAACATTGACGCTGCATATCAAAAATCGGAGGAACCGACTGGTGTTGCGCGTGACAGCGGCACCATTACCCGCGATGGCGAGGATACCGTTAGTTTTTGCCGAACTCCATCGGAGCGGCGCGGAGCAAGAAGAAGGAGGAGGAACAACATGAAGAAGCGACTGCATTTGCCGGTGGTTTTCCTGCTGGTGCTGAGCCTAAGTCTGGTGGCTTGCGGCGACACGTCAGGAGAGACGGTGGGTAACAATTCGGATGATTCTTCTGCGGTTGACAGTGGTTATGCAGATGATGGCCGGGGCGACCTGATCCGGAAGGACGGAGATGTTGCTACGGTTCTGATGGGCGGCGCACTTCCCTTTACCAATATGCAAACCCTGCAATCCGAAAACAACGAAGATGGTACTTATTATTATGCGGATGTCACGGAAGATGGACAAATCATCGTGATAAATACAGTGTTTCAAAGCTACTGGGGAAATTTTGATCAGACTTTTGAGGACTACATGACCGACTGTGCTCTGACCTTGGCAGATACAAATATCTTTGCAGTACAGAACGTCGAGCAAAATGAAACATACAGTGAAAATATGAGCTACCCGGTATATGTTGTGACCTACACATCAGGCGAAAACGAGGACACGCGTAAATGGACCGTTTTTGCCATGGATACGGACAGCTATACCTATCTCTACGGCTTCTGCTCCACACTGGACGCGGCAGATGATATGGAGTCCGTTTATCAGGATATTTTCGCAGGCTTGTATCTATCTGACGGAGAATAGGAGGATATTATGAAAAGGAAAACGACAGGATTTTTTCTGGTGATGATGGTGCTGCTGTGCTTCCTTTGTACGGCCTGCGGCAGCTCCGATGATGTGGCGGGAGAGGACTGGCGTACCACCGACGTGGTGGTCGGCAGCGGCACCATTACCCATACCGGAGAGGGAAGCGTAGATGTGCTGGTCACTGTGGATGAGAACTGCGCAGCCTTCTACAGAGATGAGCAGAATCAGATTTTGTTTGACAGTGTTGCTTTTCCTATGACGATTTCGGATGCCAAGGAATCCTTCAACGACATTTCCTTTGATGACATAAACGGCGATGGGGAAAGCGATGTATGCGTCAGCTTTGTCCACTCCCCCGGCGAGAGTACGCAGATGGTTTGGGTCTGGGATGCAGAGGAGCGCTATGTGTTTCGCGAGGATCTGTCTATGATTACCATCGGCAGCGATGCTGACATCACGGATTATATAGGGCTGTGGGAATATGGAAATGAGAATCTCTGGCTGCGCATCAACGATGACTCCACATGGGAGTTTGTAAACGATCAGGATGAGGTAATTGAGTACGGTACGCTGTGGGTGGATGATAGCAACGTGACGCTTCACTTTGACGGCAGCGGTAACACCTTACAGCTTGATCGCACCGTCAGCGGTGACCTCATTGACAGTGTAAACGACACAGTTCTTTTCCCTGTGGAAGAAATTCAGTCCAGCGTTCCATATTTTACACGCAATGGTCTGGAGATCAATGCTGCGATGGACAAGGGTACTTTCCTGCTGAAGAACGGCGTTTGCAGCTATTCAGGGCTTGGTGATGGCTACAATACCGATGACTGCTATTGGGAGATCATAAAGAACGGCGACTACACCCACGACGGCATCCGCGAGCTGCACTTCGACGCCGTCTGCTACATCCCAGAGGGCTCTATTCCCTATTTTGACGGGCAGTATATCACCAATACCAACAGCGAACTGTACGATTTCTACACCGGCATGTGGC
>OGCO01006190.1_pt1 | contig 10844 bp, 6 predicted proteins | sample 1570171 | NCBI WGS metagenome assembly OGCO01 (sample SAMEA4370583, study PRJEB24528) | human gut metagenome | reverse complement strand
GCAATCCGATCCTGATGGGCAACAGCAGCCCGCAGAAGTTTATCACTATCGGCGAAGTGATGCTGCGCCTGACCCCGCCGAACTATGAAAAGATCCGCATGACTTCCACTTTCGAGGCCAGTTACGGCGGCAGCGAGGCAAACATTGCGCTGGCTCTGGCGAACCTCGGCGTGGATTCCACCTTCTTCAGCGTTGTGCCCAACAACTCCCTGGGCAAAAGCGCCATCCGCTGGCTCCGCTGCAATGACGTCCACTGCACGCCGATGATCCTCTCCACCAAGGAAGAAACCCCCAGCCACCGCCTGGGCACCTATTACCTTGAGACTGGCTACGGCATCCGCCCCAGCAAGGTCATCTATGACCGTATGCACAGTGCCCTGACCGAGTACGACCTGACCAAGGTCGATTTGGATGAGCTGTTTGACGGCTTCGACTGGCTGCACCTGTCCGGCATCACCCCGGCGCTGAACAAAAACTGCGCCGATTTTATCCTGCGCTGCCTGCGCACCGCCAAGGAGAAGGGCCTGACCGTCAGCTTTGACGGCAACTTCCGTTCCACGCTGTGGTCCTGGGAGGATGCCCGCGACTACTGCACCCAGTGCCTGCCCTACGTTGATGTACTGTTCGGCATCGAGCCGTACCACCTGTGGAAGGACGAAGAGGATCATGCTAAGGGTGACTGGAAGGACGGCGTCCCTCTGCAGCCCAGCTATGAGCAGCAGGACGAAATTTTCCAGCATTTCATCGACCGTTACCCCAACCTCAAGTGCATTGCCCGCCATGTGCGCTATGTCCACTCCGGCAGTGAGAACAGCCTGAAAGCCTTTATGTGGTACGAGGGTCACACGTTCGAGTCCAAGCTCTATACCTTTAATATTCTGGATCGTGTCGGCGGCGGCGATGCCTTTGCCAGCGGCCTGATCTACGCCATGATGCACGACTATAAGCCGATGGATATGGTCAACTTCGCGGTCGCGTCCAGCGCCATCAAGCACACCATCCACGGCGATGCCAACATTACCGACGACGTGGAGAGCATCCGCAATCTGATGAATATGAACTACGATATCAAGCGGTAATACGTAAAATAAAGCGCCGTCCCGGGTGAGGGACGGCGTTTTTATTTGGGAAGGTGTCCGCTGCCCGCCCGGCACGTAGGTGTAAATCAGCAGCAGCCCGAACAGCAGCGGCACCGCCACGATCTGCTCGATGCTCGCAATGCGCTGTAACTGGTGGACGACGGGCCGCACATATACTGCCCCTACACCTCTGCCTGGCGGTTTTTACCTATTATACTGCTGCCGCCAAACGCAAGTCACCCCAGCGCCACATCCAGCGCCATCATCAGGGTAAAGCCCAGCGCAAAGCAGATCGTGCCCACGTTGGAGTGTTGACCCTGGGACATTTCGGGGATCAGCTCCTCGATAACAACATACAGCATCGCGCCCGCGGCAAAGCTCAAAAGATACGGCAGCGCGGGCACGACCAGCCCCGCCGCCAAGATCGTGAACAGTGCGCCCAGCGGTTCCACCGCGCCGGACAGTGTACCCATCAGGAACGCCTTGCCTTTGCTCATGCCCTCGGCTTTCAAAGGCATTGAAATGATCGCACCTTCGGGGAAATTCTGGATGGCAATGCCCAGGGACAGCGCCAGTGCGCCCATGGCGGTGATCTGCGCGCTGCCGGTTAAGTATCCCGCGTACACAACGCCGACGGCCATGCCCTCCGGGATATTGTGCAGCGTGACGGCCAGCACCAACATCGTCGTGCGGGAAAAGCCACTTTTGGGGCCTTCGGGCGTGTCCGCGCCCTGGTGCAGGTGGGGGACGAGCACATCCAGCAGAAGCAGGAACCCGACGCCGAGCCAGAACCCGATAACGGCGGGCAGGAACGCCAGCCGCCCCAGCGCGGCGGACTGCTCCATGGCGGGGGAGAGCAGGCTCCAGATGGATGCCGCCACCATGACCCCGGCGGCAAACCCGGTCAGCGCCCGCTGCACGCCGGGATGCAGGGACTTTTTCATAAAGAACACGCAGGCAGACCCGATAGTCGTGCCCGCAAAGGGGATGAGGATCCCAATGAATGCGCTTGTTAGCATACACTAACCCTCCTGTATAAATCATAGTAAAATAGTATGCTTTCGTAAGGGATTATAGCACAAAGGGGGAGGGGCGTCAAGGCACAGGGGGAAAGCCCCTCCCGACACAAAAATTTTACACCCCCTTCACACAAAGCAGTTAAAAATATATCAAAAACACTTGCGCAAATCGAACTTTGTGCGTATAATAATACTAAACCCCTTGGGGTGCGGTGCGCCCCGCCAAAAATGTGAAACATACCGAGAGGAGCTTTTACTATGGGTTTGGGTAAAAAGACCATTGACGATGAGAACTACGCCGGTAAGCGCGTACTGGTTCGCTGCGACTTCAATGTCCCGATGAAGGACGGCGTTATCACCAATGATAACCGCATCAACGCCGCACTGCCGACCATCAAGAAATTGATCAACGACGGCGCTAAGGTCATCCTGTGCAGCCATCTGGGCAAGCCGAAGAACGGCCCCGAGGCCAAGTTCAGCCTGGCCCCCGTTGCTGTCCGCCTGAGCGAGAAGCTGGGCCAGCCGGTCGTCTTTGCGGACGATGACACTGTCGTCGGCGAGAATGCCAAGGCTGCTGTTGCCACCATGGGCAACGGCGACGTCGTTCTGCTGCAGAACACCCGCTTCCGCAAGGAAGAGACCAAGAATGAGCCCGCTTTCAGCGAAGAGCTGGCCAGCCTCGCCGACGCTTATGTCGACGATGCCTTCGGCTCCTGCCACCGCGCTCACTGCTCCACCGCCGGTGTGACCGACTATGTCAAGGACACCGCTGTCGGCTACCTGATGGAGAAGGAGATCAAGTACCTCGGCAACGCCGTGAACGATCCCGAGCGTCCCTTCACCGCCATTCTGGGCGGCGCCAAGGTCGCGGACAAGCTGAACGTTATCTCCAACCTGCTCGAGAAGGTCGATACCCTGATCATCGGCGGCGGCATGGCCTACACCTTCCTGAAGGCCCAGGGCTACGAGATCGGCAAGAGCCTGTGCGACGACTCCAAGCTGGACTACTGCAAGGAAATGATGGCCAAGGCCCAGGAGAAGGGCGTCAAGCTGCTGCTGCCTGTTGACGCTGCCTGCATCAAGGACTTCCCCGATCCCATCGATGCTCCCATCGAGACCACCATTGTTCCGGTCAGCGCCATCCCTGCTGACCAGGAAGGCTGCGACATCGGCCCCGAGACCATGAAGCTGTTTGCTGATGCCGTCAAGGCCAGCAAGACCGTTGTCTGGAACGGCCCCATGGGCGTGTTCGAGAACCCGACCCTGGCTGCCGGCACCCTGGCTGTTGCCAAGGCCATGGCAGAGAGCGATGCCACCACCGTCATCGGCGGCGGCGACTCCGCAGCTGCTGTCCAGCAGATGGGCCTGGGCGACAAGATGACCCACATCTCCACCGGCGGCGGCGCATCTCTCGAGTACCTCGAGGGCAAGGAGCTGCCCGGCATCGCCGTCATCCAGAAGGCATAATTTGTAAGGATACCCGCAGGAGCGCGGCGGCAGAGCCGCCGCGCTTTTTATGTAAAGGCTTCCCCCTCGAGGGGGAAGGCTTATTATGGAAGGAGTAATTACCATGGATAAACAGAACCGCAAAGCCATCATTGCTGGCAACTGGAAAATGAACAAGACCGCTACCGAGGCCAAGGCCCTCATCAGCGAGCTGATCCCCGCTGTCAAGGACGCCGGCTGCGAGGTCGTTATCTGCGTTCCCTTCACCGACCTGGTCACCGCTGTCGAGATGACCAAGGGCACCAACATCCATGTCGGTGCCGAGAATGTCCACTTTGAGAAGTCCGGCGCCTTCACCGGCGAAATTTCCGCCGATATGCTGACCGACCTGGGCGTTGAGTACGTCGTGATCGGCCACAGCGAGCGCCGCCAGTACTTTGCCGAGACCAACGAGACTGTCAACAAGCGCACCAAAGCTGCGCTGGCCGGCGGCCTGAAGCCCATCATCTGCGTTGGCGAGAGCCTGGATCAGCGTGAGCAGGGCGTCACCGAGGAACTGGTCCGTATGCAGGTCAAGATCGCCCTGAACGGCGTGACCGCTGACGAACTGAAGAACGTCGTTATCGCCTACGAGCCCATCTGGGCCATCGGCACCGGCAAGACCGCTACCGCTGACCAGGCCGAGGAAGTCTGCGCCGCCATCCGCAAGGTCGTCGGCGAGCTGTACGGCGAGGACGCCGCCAAGGCCCTGACCGTCCAGTACGGCGGCAGCATGAACCCGAAGAACGCTGAGGAACTGCTGAGCAAGCCCGACGTTGACGGCGGCCTGATCGGCGGCGCGTCCCTGAAGGCTGACCAGTTTGCTGTTATCGTGGACGCTGCTACCAAAGGCTAAATTGCGTTTTCCCGGAATGTTTGTAGGGAACGCATATATGCCGACCCTACAACCCTATTATTAAGGAGTTTCAATTTTATGTCCAAAAAACCTGTTATGCTCTGCATTATGGACGGCTTCGGCTGGACGCCCGACAAGACCTTCGGCAATGCCGTGGCCGCCGCCAACAAGCCCAACTTGGATAAGCTGTTCGCCAACTACCCCATGACCACCATCGAGGCATCCGGCATGGCTGTCGGCCTGCCCGACGGCCAGATGGGCAACTCGGAAGTCGGCCACACCAACATGGGCGCGGGCCGCATCGTCTACCAGCAGCTGACTCTCATCACCAAGTCCATTAAGGACGGCGAGATGCTGAAAAACCCGGTGCTGGTCAAGAACATGAAGGCTGCTATCGACGCAGGCAAGGCTATCCACCTGATGGGTCTGGTCGGCACCGGCGGCGTCCACAGCCACGCCGACCACTGGTTCGGCGTGCTGGAAATGGCTAAGCACATGGGCGCGAAGGATGTCTACCTGCACTGCATCATGGACGGCCGTGACACCGACCCCCACAGCGGCAAGGGCTTCCTGGCTGATCTGCAGGCCAAGCTGGACGAGCTGGGCATCGGCAAGATCGCCAGTGTCTCCGGTCGTTACTACGCCATGGACCGCGACAACAACTGGGATCGTGAGGAAAAAGCCTACGCCGCCTTTGTCTACGGCGAGGGCAACCACGCCGCCAACGCGCAGGAGGCCATTGAGGCCAGCTACGCCGCCGACGTGACCGACGAGTTCGTCATCCCCGTTGTCACCTGCGAGGGCGGCCGCGTTGAGGACGGCGACACCGTCATCTTCATGAACTTCCGCCCCGACCGTGCCCGCCAGATGACCCGCATCTTCTGCGATGACGCCTTCACCGGCTTTGAGCGCCGCGGCGGCCGCAAGCAGGTCAACTACGTCTGCATGGCCGAGTACGACGCCACGATGCCCAACTGCGAAGTTGCCTATCCGCCGGTCGAGCTGAAGAACACCCTGGGCGAGTATCTGGCCGCCAACGGCAAGACCCAGCTGCGCATTGCCGAGACCGAGAAATATGCTCATGTGACCTTCTTCTTCAACGGCGGCGTCGAGCAGCCCTGCGAGGGCGAGGATCGCAAGGTCATCCCCAGCCCGAAGGTTGCCACCTACGACCTGAAGCCCGAGATGAGCGCCTATGAGGTCGCCGACGAGTGCAAGGCCCGCATCGAGAGCGGCAAGTATGATGTCATCATCCTGAACTTCGCCAACTGCGATATGGTCGGCCACACCGGCGTCTTTGATGCCGCTGTCAAGGCCGTTGAGGCTGTTGACAAGTGCGTCGGCGAAGTCACCGACGCCGTACTGAACGCAGGCGGTGTGGTATTCCTGACCGCCGACCACATAGGTGTCGTTGCCCTCTCGCACCCAGCTTTCGAACCCGCGACCGGTCAGGCGCGCGCTGAACTGCCTAGCGGCCTTCTCCCGCACGTCGATCATGCTTTGCTTATCTGTGAGTATTCGGATGTCATCTGATTCGGGGCGGAATCTCCTTCCGCGTGGCGTCTCCCATCTTCGGGAGCCGATGCCATTATCATATGATGCTCAGCTGAGGCAAAGGCGATGTCAAGGTGGGTGTTCCGCAGCGCAGCGAGGGCTGTCGCGGGCCGGTCGTTAGAGGGCGGTCTGACCGAGCCATGATTCGCTGCGTATGCGCAGGCCATTGAACAGGCCGCGGCCGCCCATGAGCACGATATTGAACATCGCCCATAGCAGCACGGTCGAGGCCAGGTCGCCGGGCAGCATGGGCGCGGCCGCATCCACGCAGATCGCGGTCAATGCGATATACACCGTTGCGGTCAGTGTGCAGGTAATCGCCAGGTAGCGGAAATCGCGGGCGCCGATCAGTATGCCGTCCAGCGCCATCATCCACCCCTGTAGTGGCAGGAACGCACCCATCGTCACCATGCCGGCGGCGACCAGCAACTGGACGTGCGGGTTGGGCGAGAACAGGCGGCCGACGAACAGGCCGGCCACGGCGAATCCGCAGCCGATAGCGGCTCCGGCCGCCAATCCGGCTCGTCCCGTGGCCCGGGTCAGTCGCAGTGTGCGTGCGCGGTCTCCTGCGCCCATCGCCGCGCCCACCAGGGTCTGACCGGCGATGCCTACCGAATCCAGCATATTCATCGCGAAATTCCAGGACGAGTTCACCGCCTGGAACCCCGCCAGCACTGTCGTTCCCAATCGGGCCGCCGAGGCGACCGTCATCACCATCGCGGCGCGAATGGCGAGTGTGCGGATGAATAGCGGCAGGCCATCCCCTCCGGCGGCGGCGATGCCCGACAAGCGTGGTCGCAGCGCAGCGCCGTCGGCCTTCGCCCATAGCACCGCCGGAACCGTCAGGAGCAGTCCCATGAACCATTGTGCGATCATCGTCGCCGCGCCCGATCCGGCGATGCCCCAGCCGAATCCGAACACGAACAGCACATCCAGCATGGTGTTGAGCGCGGCACCGCACACCGCGGCCACCAACGTGATGCGTACCTTCTGCAAACCGCGGAAAATGCCGTTCGCCGCGTACACGAGCAGCATGCCAGGGACGCCGAGTACCACCGTCTGCGTGTACGCCACCGCCTGGTCGAGCGTCTCGCCCGTGCCCCTGAGCGCCACGCACAGCGGCCGGGCCCCTGCGAACAGAGCCGCCGCCAGCACGATGCCGATGCCGAGAGCCAGCCATAGTCCGTCTATGCCGGCCTGCAGCCCCTCTCGGCGGCGGCCCGCACCAAGCAGGTGAGCCACCTGCGCGGTGGTGGAGTAGGCGAGGAAGATGCACAGTCCCACCGCGGTGAGGATGATGGTCGATCCGATTGACAGTCCGGCCAGGGCGGAGACGCCGATGTGCCCGACGATGGCCGTGTCGATGAGCACGAAGGTCGGCTCGGCGATGAGCTGGCCGAATGTGGGGAGGGCCAGCGCGAGTATGCGGCCGTATGCGGCTCGGTTACCGGTGCGGGCCGTGCCGGCGGTCGCGGGATCGGATGATTGTGGGTCAGGGGTGTGCACATGCACACTGTAGCTCATATGGGCGGGTGCGTATGCGGCATCGAAGAGCTGAAAGCGCGGCGGTGATCCGAATGGGGCGCCGCTTATATCGCATGACGACGTGTTTGGCAAATCGAGTGGGGGCGTTTATGGACTTATCCCCATGTTATGCACAGAGTTATCCCCCTGATGTGGATAACTGCATATGTTATCCCCAGAGTTATCCCCTAAATGTGGATAACTCAACTTTTTTGTCCACATGACGTCACCCGTGCGTGTCGCGCAGGTAAACGCCGGCTGAATATGACTTGCGAGCAAGCCGTGCGTGACGGTGACGAATGTTGCGTCCGCTTACCGCGACATGCCGTCCGAGAGATGGCCCTGTGCATTTTTCGCCAGATATCTTCCACCGGAAAAGCTCCGATATATACTCAAGTCTTATGGCAGCAGAAGAAACGAATTGGGGAGGGCCGCGCCCGCAATCAGGTGGCTCGTATGTGCAGGGCGACGCGGGGTCGCCGGGGCGTGACGCCGTGTTCGACCGCGTGCCTCCGCACGACGACGAGGCGGAGATGGCGGTGCTCGGCGGCATGCTGCTGAGCAAGGACGCCATCGGCGAGGTCAGCCAGATGATCGACGTCACCGACTTCTATCAGCCGAAGCACCAGACGATATACGAGGCGATCATCGACCTGTTCTCGAACTCGCAGAACGTCGATGTGGTGATCGTCGCCAACCAGCTGATGAAGGACGGAAACCTCGACAAGGTGGGCGGCGCCGACTATCTGCACACGCTCGTCGCGTTCGTGCCGACCGCTGCAAACGCCACGTACTATGCCGAGATCGTGCATCAGCGGGCGATATTGCGTAACGTGATCGCGGCCGGTACCAAGATCGCGCAGCTCGGCTACTCGGCGGAGGGCTCGCAGGCCGAAGACGTGGTGAACCTCGCGCAGGCCGAGGTCTACGAGATGAGTACCGGACGCGTCAAGCAGGACTACGAGGCCATCGGCCCGGTGGTGCACGATGCGCTCGAACAGCTCGACAAGCTGCAGAACGGCGACCTGAAAACCGGCGTGCCGACGGGTTTCCGCGATATCGACGACGTGACCCAGGGCCTGCAGCCCGGCCAGATGGTGGTCGTGGCAGGGCGCCCCGCCATGGGCAAGTCGACGCTGGGCATCGATTTCGCCCGTGCGGCCGCGCTGCATCACAATATGACGTCGATCGTGTTCTCGCTGGAGATGAGCAAGGTGGAGCTTGCGCAGCGCATCATCTCCGCCGAGACCAACATTCCGCTCGCGGCGATGCGCCGCGCCGACGACATCACCGCCGACCGGTGGAACACGCTCAACAATTTCTGGAACAAGTTGCAGAACGCGCCGCTGTTCATCGATGATTCGCCGAACATGTCGCTGATGGAGATCCGTGCGAAATGCCGCCGTCTCAAGCAGACCAACGACCTCAAGCTCGTCGTTATCGACTACCTGCAGCTGATGTCATCCGGCAAGCAGGTGGAAAGCCGACAGCAGGAGGTCTCGGAGTTCTCGCGAGCGCTGAAGCTGCTCGCCAAGGAGCTGGAAGTGCCGGTCGTGGCGTTGTCCCAGCTGAACCGTGGGCCCGAGATGCGCAACGACAAGAAGCCGCAGCTGTCCGACCTGCGCGAATCCGGCTCGATCGAGCAGGACGCCGACGTGGTGTTGCTGGTTCATCGACCGGATTTCTACGACAAGGAGGACCGGCCCGGCGAGGCGGATATCATCATGGCGAAGCATCGTAACGGTCCGACGGAGACGTTCCATCTGGCGTTTCTGGGCGCATACTCGAAGTTCAAGGACATGCCGCAGGACTACAACAGCGATCAAGGAGTGTGACGATGGGTGAGGAAAACGGATCCCAGCCTCGTGAAACATCGCGTGAAACACGGCGCGAGGCGCTGGGCGGGCAGTCGGATGCGGCGCGTCCATGGACCGCGTTCGCTACGCCGCTGATCGGCAAAGCCGTACGCGGCGCCTCTCGGCTGCTGCGGCACGGCGGCAGCGCGTTCCCTGGCAAGATCGTCGAACAGATCGACCCTGGTTTCCTCGCCCGCACGCTCGCCGACCTGCCGTATGGCGTGGTGCTGGTGTCGGGCACGAACGGCAAGACCACCACGACGCGCATGGTCGCCTCGATGCTGGAGACGCTGGGACTCAAGGTGTTCACCAATCCGACCGGCTCCAACTTCACGCGCGGCGTCGTCTCGGCGCTGCTGACCGAAGTGCCGTTGAGCGGCAGGCTGGACGCCGACGTGGCCGTGCTTGAGCTTGACGAGGCGTATGCGGTGAAATTCGTGCAGCAGGTGAAGCCGCGGTTCGCGCTGTTGCTCAACGTGATGCGCGATCAGCTCGACCGGTTCGGCGAGATCGACAACACCGCGCGTCTGCTGGAGCGTGTCGCCGAAGCGACGACGGGCACCGTGGTGCTCAACCGTGAGGATCCGCGAATCGCGCGTTTCGCTTCGGCCGTGCCGGAAGGCACCGGAGTGCGCTATTTCGGGCTGGCGCCCGAACTGCGTCGGTTCTTCCCCTCCGACGACGACATGCAGACCACCGTCGCCGAAGAGGCCGCGAGCGTGGCCGGCAATGGCAGGCCGTCGGCAAATGACCGCGCGCAGCAGGAGCCGGCAGGCACATCGGTTTCGGCTGAGGCCCCCGATGCCGATGGGCGCGAGGCGACGGCCGATGTCACGCTGACCCGTGTCGGCAACCATGAGGCCGATTTCCTGATTGACGGGCGGGCCGTCCATACCGCCGTCAAGCTGGAAGGCGTGTACAACCTGTTCAACGCGGCGGCGGCGCTCGCCACCGTCCGCGCGGTCATGGCGCAGGATATTGCTTCGGCGCAGGTCGCCGAGACCGTCCCCGCCGAAACCATGCCCGGCCAGGCCTCGCATGCGTCAGACGCGGCGATATCTGACGAGAGCCCAGTAGACAGCCCAGTAGACCATGACCGGCTTCTGGCGGCGCTCGCCGAGGTGACCCCCGCGTTCGGCCGCGGCGAAACGATTGCGGTCAACGGCAGCGACGTGCAGCTGCTGCTCGTCAAGAACCCGATGGGCTTCAGGCTGTCGCTCGGCTCGTTCCCGCCCGACGGACATGACACGATGATTGCCATCTGCGACCTGTACGCGGACGGGCGCGACATGAGCTGGCTGTGGGATGTCGATTTCACCAGCCTGCGCCCGACTGGCGTCGCGATGGTGTCGGGTACGCGAGCCTGGGACATGGCGTTGCGCCTCGAATACGATCAGGTGCCGGTGAATAGCGTCAACACGGAACTTGAAGAGGCCGTCTCAACGTTCGTGAACGCGAATCCGGGCACCCC
>OGCO01006187.1_pt1 | contig 10859 bp, 11 predicted proteins | sample 1570171 | NCBI WGS metagenome assembly OGCO01 (sample SAMEA4370583, study PRJEB24528) | human gut metagenome | reverse complement strand
AGATTATACATTCTGGGGAAAAGGTGTCAGCCAGGGACATTCTGATGCAATCCGCCGTGTAGAAGGCGTAAAAGATGGCAGACAGTATACGATTCCGGTAGAAGCTGCGCTTGAGTCTGTAAGAAACGGAGAGAATCCGGAACTGACCACCAGACAGAAACATACAAGAGAATGCTTCGTTGTACTGGAAGAAGGTGCAGATGCTGCAAAAGTTGAGGAAGAGATCAAGACAATGCCGAACTACTTTGCAGATTATGACACAACCGTACATTTCATCAGCGAAGAAGAACTGAAAGCAGAGCACAGCAAGATTCCGCATGGAGGATTTGTTATCCGTACCGGAAAAACAGGCTGGGATCTTGAGAACAACCATGTGATCGAGTACAACCTGAAGCTGGATTCCAATCCGGAATTTACTGCCTGTGTCATCGTAGCTTATGCAAGAGCCGCATTCCGTCTGTACGAAGAAGGACAGCATGGCTGCAAGACTGTATTTGACATTGCACCGGCATATTTAAGCGCAAAAGATGGTGCAGATTTGCGTAAGAGCCTGCTGTAATCAATCGGTTGCATTAGAAGTTCATGGAAGCATACCGTTAGCAGAAAAAAGACACTGTTTTTATAAAATGATGGGATTCCCTTAAGTAGACAAGATGAATGATCAAAATCTACTTAGGGGGATTTTATATTTTTAAGATAGTATTGGGAATAGAAAACAATATGTGATTATGATAGAATAAGAACAATTATTGTTAGAAACAAAATTGCTGAAAAAGTTTATATGAATGAGGCGGAATGGAGGATACTATGAACGAATTATACGAAGCAATCGAACAGAAGATAAAAGCATCCGGTTATCCAAGACCGATTTCCGGGGAAGCAGTCTATGATGATATCTGTGATCAGATCGATGGAAAAGAAAACGGCACCTATCTGCTGTTATCGAAATTTGAAGAAGATGTGGTTTTTGAATACCACATTACAATCCGTGATGAGGATTTTAATCTGGGAATCTTAACGATGAAAACACCGGAAGGTGTGTATGAAGTGGATTTTGATGCCTGAAATGCCAGTCGTTGTTTATAACAGGTGTTTTCATTTTGACTTTTGGATAGAAGCATGCTAAGATGATTCCCGGCAAAATATTGTCGGGGATGAAAATGATGGGGAATCGCAAAAACAGGTTTTTACAGAATCATAAAAGAAGAGGTATTTTTAGAGAATAAAATTTTGCGGATAGATACAGAATATCTGCGTTCTCATTTAGAAAGGCATGGTAATCTCTTGAATGAATTGTTAAAGATAAAACAATGGAAGATGGAAGCACGGATCCATTGGAATCTTTCCTTTGTCGGCGGTGTGCTTGGCGTCTATGCAATCCTGTTACATATGGGAAACTTTGGATCTGCGCAGACGGGAAACCTGATGGAGATGGCAGATTCGCTGATCAGTGGCGAGTGGCAGGATGTCTTGTTGCGTTTTCTGGCATTGCCCTGTTTTGGAGCCGGTGTAGTGGCTGCATATCTGTTGTCAAATGATACAAAAGTGAATATGCGGAAGCTGTCGATCATTTTGGATGCGGCTGGAATGCTGGCAGCATCGCTGATTCCGTTAAAGCCGGTTATGGTTGGTCTGTATCCGATTTTTTTCTGCTCGGCATTTCAATGGGGATCATTTTCTCCTGTAAATGGATATAACAGTGCCACTATTTTTTCCAGCAATAACTTTAAACAGGCGGTGCTTGGATGGACGCAGTACATCAGGACCAAAGACAGAGAATCAAAACAGAAAGCAGTCCTGTATACCAATACGGTAATCTGCTTTTTTGCAGGCGCCTGTTATGGAGCATGGGCGGTGCATCTGTTTGATATCCATGCAGCATATTTTGGCTTTCTTCCACTGGTAACAGGATGGATCATGATAGAGAGAAGTGAACGTATTGCTCTGTCGGAGACATCGGAAGAACTTGCATAGAAGAGAAACGGGATGCATGGTTTATGGAAAGTGGAATAAAAATAGAGAAAGGCTGTTACACAGCAGGTAATGCCTTCCTTACCAGACAGTTTTCTGCCTGGTAAAGAGGGATGACTGTCAGTGTACAGCCTTTTCTTTTTGGATAAACATCAATGTGAAGCTGACAAACAGCAGTGCACAGGAAAACCATATGGTGTGCATGCCGAAATGCCGGATGAAAACGCTTCCGATGCCTGCGCCAAAAGCGAATAGAACGATAATGCCAAAGTAGTGAAGCGCCTTCAAAAGCATTTCTCTGTTATGTGTTTTATAAAAGGAACAGAGTGCTTCCATACCGCTTCGCATATTTCCGATACACATCGTACTGGCAAATGCATAGCTGTCGACTTTACGGAAGGACTGGACCTGCATGGCACAAGAAAATGAGACCAGCGCGTTAGCAATCAGATTCAGACTTTCAGGAATAAAGCCGACGGAAAAAAGTAATGCCATTTCAATGAGGAGTATGATCTGTCTCCAGTGGATGATCTGGAGATTCTGGAACGACTGCCGGATAAATGTGGCAGCTGCAACACCGAGCACAAAAAATAAAAGCGGTACAAAATAGTGGATGCTCCGGTTCCAGTCATGACTGAAGATATTCTGACTGAAGAGGACGATATTTCCAGTTTGCGCATTTGCAAAGACATGTCCCCTTGAGATATAGGTATATACATCCTGCAGCCCTCCTGACAGCGAGAGCAATGCTGCTGTCAGGAATGACTCAGACATTTGTCTGGATGACAGTGAAAATTTCATAATGCCTCCTGTATCAGGTGCAGTACCTGAATGTTTTATCGGTAAGAATTCGTGCAAATATAAGGCCAAATGGCAGTGCCAGAATGATTAGTATCGCAGAAGCCAGCCAGGAAGCCGCATCGGACAGATTCATAATCCCGAGGTTATAAAATCCTTTATACAGATATAATCCGGGGACCATGATCACGATGGACGGAACCGTAATGGCGATTCGCGGATATCCGGCGAGCCCCTTTATCGTAGAGGCAAGGACGCCTGCAACAAAGGCACCGATGCAGGCAGCGGCAGCCGGAGGCAGGGATGTGAGGTCTGCCAGTTCCAGCCGCAGAGTGTTGGATAAGGCTCCAATCATTCCTGCTGTAGCAGCCAGCCGGAGTGGACTGTTAAACATCAGAGAGAATCCGAAGACCCCGCCAAAACTCATGATCAGCCGGAACAGGATCCATTGCCACAGAGCCAGATTTAATGGAAGAAACGGCATTGGCTTCAGTTTCAGCAGCATGGCAAGTATCTAGGCTGTCATGGTCGCAACGGTTACGATGATGAGCGCATATGTAAGCCGTTCGCTTCCAGAGCGCATATCCAGTTTTGCAAGGTCAATACCGCTGGTAATAAAAGGAAACCCCGGAATAATGAACAGCATGGAACAGATATAACCAGCCTCATGTTGCAGATTGATGGAAAATGCGATTCCAAGCACGCATATCAGCAGGGCATAAGTAAGGCATGCAGCAGATACTGATGAAATGATACATAAAAATAATGTAAAATGATGTTTGGAAAGCTTGCAGCGGATATAATTGCCGATGCCTGCTCCTGCAAACGCACATAACATTTCGATGATTCCACCACCGAGAAGAAAGGTAAAAGATCCACATGCCAGTGCGGCTGCAATTGCCAGTGCCAGAGGGGAATATAATCCGTGGATCTGTTCAATCTGATCCAGAGTGGAGTGAATGGATTCACAGTTTTGAAAAATTTCTTTGTCGGAAAATTCGGATACAAATTTTTCCAGTCGGTTCAGTTTGGATGTATTAACGCCTGTATTCGTCAGACAGAGAGACTGGCTGAAACTTTCTTTTCCGTCAAAACAGGTGTAGTTGATGGACATGAGACCGATATCGGCTGTACATGTAATGTGCATAAGTTCAGAAAGCTCATTCATGGAACTGCGTACGCGCCAGGCTCCGGTTCCACAGGAGAGAATCATAATGCCTACCCGTCCTATGACAGATGCTTTGGCAGACAGATTGGCACCTGTAATCGGAGTTGGATCTGATGGAGCAGTATATTTATGCCATTGGATGTCCATATGATTTTTTTTGATTGTTGTTTGGGTCGTTGCAGTTTTCATTGAGATACCTCAGACCGTTTAATCCAGATCCAGACTGTCCTTCCCGGCTTTTTCCATCATTTTTTCTCTGCAGGAGAGGACGAGCCCGTCGATTACATTTAGATGCTGAAGCATTTTTCCTTCAAACTGATGGATTGGTAGCAGAACTCCGAGCTCATCAAAGGATTTGTTGGATCTTGTGCCGGTTTCCTGCCCATAAAATACGATTGCAGAAAATGCTTCCCGCTGAATCTCATGGAACGTGTTCCAGATGACATCATAGGCTTGTGCTTCTGTCAGATGCAGTTTTTTTGTATCCGGGAGGGCATATAAGATAAGAATGCCGCGAGCCCTGTTTTCCTGCTTTTCGCAGATATTCATATCTGTTGTATAATATCTGACCAGATCATATCCGTCAGCGAGATAGAGTTTTGAACGTGGTGCTGCCGGATGTGCGTTATAGATTTCACCGAATTTTTTATATTCATGCTTGCTAACAAGATCCTTTTTGCTTTCGAGCAGGTTTCCATCGGCATCTGTAAGAAGTACCGGATTTTCTCCGCATTTTCCATGGAAACGTTTCGGAATCAGATAGGCTTCTTTTAGAAGGTCAAACATGCTTCGATTGCAGATTTCCAGCAACAGGGCGCTGACATCGCCATTTTTGTAAGCATTCAGAAGAACTTCTGCAAAATGATGGGGATCCGGATCGATGTATTTGTTGTCATCACATAAATGATTATAAAATGTTTCAATCAGTCGTTCGCAGGATTTATCTGTGGAAAGAATCCTGGAAAACATATTTTCAACTTCTTCTTCTCTTGGTAGTACCAATGACATGAGATCATCTCCTTATAATATCTGAAGTACAGCAGTGATGGTACTCGGGAAAGAGACGGGGCAGATTCCCGGTTTTCTGCCGCAGGGTATTGTGATTGCATTTCTGTTCTATAGAGATTATAATTTGATGATGGAAATATGTGAAAGATATTATTGATATTGTGACTATATCAAAATGATATGGCAGGAGAACGGTTCAATGAATGTAAATTTTGAATATTACAAGATTTTTTATTATGTGGCAAAATATGGCAATCTCACAAAAGCGGCGCATGCGCTGAGTAACAGCCAGCCCAATATTACCCGTGCGATGAACTGTCTGGAGCATGAGCTGAACTGTACGCTTTTTATCCGGACAAACCGGGGCGTATGTCTGACCCAGGAAGGAAAAAAGCTGTACGAAAGAGTATCCGTTGCTATGGCGCAGCTGCAAATGGCAGAAGAGGAACTGGCTGATAATGCAGAGCTGAAACGGGGAAACGTTTCTCTCAGCGTCAGCGATATTGCTCTGAACATTTATCTGCTGGAACGCCTGAAGACGTTTCACATGACGTATCCGGGGGTGCGCCTGAAGATCAGTAATCATTCCAGTGAGCAGGCGGTCCGGTCTGTGAGAAGTGGAGAGACAGATTTTGCCGTGATCACGGCACCGGTCAGTCTGGGGTCTCCTTTAAAAGAGATCCGTCTCAGAAAATTTCAGGAGATACTGGTAGGCGGACCGAGTTTTGCGTCTCTTGTGGGCAGACCGCTTTCAATCAGACATATGGTGGAATACCCCTTTATCTGTCTCGGGAAAGAAACTGCGACTTCACGTTTCTATCAGCAGATATTTTTGTCTCATGGTGCAGAATTTGCCCCGGATACGGAGGCTGCGACTGCAGATCAGGTATTGTCTCTTGTAAAAAGTGAACTTGGGCTGGCTTTTCTGCCAAAGAAAATGGCAGAGGAAGCGATTAGGAAACAGGAGATTCTTGCTGTTCCGTTAGAAGAATGTATACCGGAACGGGAGGTATGATTCCCGTCGGCCTGTGGGAATCGCGGCACAAAAGTTGCGAAAACTGCTGATTGAGGGAGAAGAAAATAAAAGATAAAAACTCATGTTCTTTGATTTTTCTGTTATAGTTGATGCCGACCAGAAGGATATTGCCCGGATATTCTTCCGGGCTTTCCGTATTTACCTAGTATATCCTATTTTGAGATTGTGTGAAATAGATAAAAAAGTCTGTATATTACATCTCCCGGTCTTTCTCATCTATTTTTCGGATGATCTTACACGGATTGCCAGCTGCGACCACACCATCCGGAATATCTTTTGTTACGATGCTTCCACTTCCGATCACAACATTGTTTCCGATGGTTATTCCCGGCATGACCTTCACACCGCCTCCGAGCCACACATGATTGCCGATGGTAATTGGTTTAGCATATTCCAGCCCTTCATTTCTCTGCGAGGCATTGATAGGATGTCCGGCAGTATAAAGTCCACAGTCAGGAGCGATAAATACATACTCCCCGATCGTTACAGGCGCTTCATCTAAGACCACAAAATTATAATTTGCGTAGAAGTTCTTACCGATATGGATATTGTAGCCAAAATCGCAGTGAAATGGCTGCTCAATCTGAAATCCATCGCCAATATCGCCGAGGATCTGTCGAATCAATTGCTGGCGCTTTCCCATTTCACGTGGCGGAAGCTGATTGTATTCATGGCACATGGTCTGGCAATCCAGACGTTCTTCTATCAGTTCTTTATCATAATTATTGTTGTATAGCAGTCCCAGGGCTGCTTTTTCTTTTTCTGTCATGCGGTGTCTCCTTAAAATTGTTGTATGTTCTTGTCGACATGATCAGCGGACGGAGCAATCAGCCACTGACAAAAGTATTTCAAGATAAAGAAAAGCAGGGAAAATAAGAATGTTTTTATTTCTTCTCCCAGCGTCCGGAAGCGCCGCATGGAAGGACTAATCCATTGGAGGAAACCGGAAGACCGATCTCCTGGGCATTGACGATGCCGTTATATTTTTTCATTTCTGTACCGAGCATATAAGCAAGGACAGCCGGCTGCAATCCGGTGGTATAAGAATTGATCAGGAAAAACAGCGGATCATCGGATAACAACTGTCCACACAACTGTACCAGTGGATAAATCGCATCCTCAATCTTCCAGATTTCCCCTTTCGGCCCTCTGCCGTAAGATGGAGGATCCATAATAATTGCATCATAGTGATTTCCACGGCGGATCTCACGTTCTACAAACTTTACACAGTCGTCCACGATCCAGCGGATCGGAGCGTCCTTGAGACCGGAGGAGACAGCGTTTTCCTTTGCCCATGTCACCATACCTTTTGAGGCGTCCACATGTGTGACAGAAGCTCCGGCTGCGGCAGCAGCGAGGGTTGCACCGCCGGTGTAAGCAAAAAGGTTTAATACTTTGACCGGTCTGCCGGCTTTTTTGATCTTTTCTGAAAACCAGTCCCAGTTGGCAGCCTGCTCCGGGAAAAGACCGGTATGTTTGAAACTAAAAGGCTTTAAGTTAAAAGTCAGGCTTCCGTAATGAATCTGCCACTGCTCCGGCAGATCGAAAAATTCCCATTCTCCGCCACCTTTGGCGCTTCTGTGATAATGTCCGTTCATTTTACGCCAGCCTTTTTCTGTTTTTGGTGTGTCCCAGATCACCTGGGGATCCGGACGGACCAGAAGATATTTGCCCCAGCGTTCTAACTTTTCACCCTTGGAACAGTCAATGACTTCATAATCTTTCCAATTTTCTGCAATCCACATATTTTAAATTACCTTTCTATAAGTTCGTATAATATAAACTTCAATTGTTTACATAATTATTTCCTGCGCCACAGCGATGGCATGAACAGAATTAGCAGTGGGTACAATTCCAGACGGCCGGCTAACATGTCGAACATCAGCACAAACTTGGAAAAATCGGAATACATACCGAAATTGCTTGTAGGACCTACACCGTCAAGACCGGGACCGATATTATTTAAAGTGGAAGCAACTGCTGTAAAATTCGTCGTCAGGTTGAAATTATCCACACTGATCAAAAGGGTGGAAACCAGCAGGATGAAAAAATAAATTGCCAGATACACATTCGTAGAGCGCAGTGTATTGTGGTCGATTGGTTTTCCATCCATACGGATTACCTTGACCTCTCTCGGATGTATCACGAGAGAAAGCTGCTTCGGGATCGCTTTGCATAAAATCAGCAATCGCGAGATTTTAAAACCGCCACCGGTACTTCCTGCACAGGCTCCGATAAACATGAGCAGCACCAGGATCATCTTGGATGTCTCCGGCCACAGATCAAAGTCTGTAGTCGCATATCCACAGGTTGTGATAATGGAACCCACCTGGAAAAATGCATGACGGAATGCCTCGCCAAGTGAGCCGTACAAGCTTCGGATATTAAGTGCGATAAAAGTACCCGCACCCAGAATGATGCCAAAATATACCCGGATTTCTTCCACTTTAAAAATTTCTTTCAACTGCTTTGTCATAATGTAAAAATAAGCGACATAATTGACACCGCTTAAAATCATAAAGACGGTGATAATATTTTGCAACACAGGGCTATATCCTGCAATGCTGTCATTGTGGATACCAAATCCACCGGTTCCAACCGTACCAAATGTCAGCGTCAGGGAGTCGAACATCGGCATACCGAAAATACATAATAAAACAATTTCAATGATCGTAATGACCAAATAAATACGATACAGAATTTTTGCAGTGTCCTTCACATGTGGTACTAATCTGCTGACGGAAGGTCCCGGGCTTTCAGCTTTCATCAGGTTGATCGTCGAACCGCCCATCAGAGGGAGAAAGGACATGATGAATACTAAAACCCCCATGCCGCCAACCCAGTGGGTAAAGCTTCGCCACATCAGACTTGTGTGTGTGAGTGCCTCCACGTTCGAGAGAATACTTGCGCCGGTCGTGGTAAAACCGGAGATCGTCTCAAACAGGGCGTCCACATAAGATGGGATCTCACCAGTGATCACAAACGGAATGGCACCGAAAATACTTAAAACGATCCAGCTTAATGCAACGGCAACAAACCCCTCGCGGTTAAATATCTGCGGATGCTTTACTTTTTTTAACGTGATCAGGCATCCGAGGACAAAACAGATGATCCCTATAATAAGGTAAGAATACGCTTCGTTTTCGTGATAGATCATTCCGGTCAGAAACGGAAGCAGCATAAAAATACCTTCGAATTTCAAAACCTGTCCAAGAATATAGCCTATTGTTGAATACTTCATAGCAGCTTAATCCTCCAGAATCTCTTTGATATCGGATATATTGTAACCGGAGGTGGCGATCATAACAGAGTCGCCGGGCATCATGCAATCCTGTCCACTTGGCACGATGACCTGATGATTACGGTAAATACAGCAGATCAAAGTATTTTTGCGGATCTTTAAATTCTGAAGAGGAATATTGCAGACGGCAGAATTCTCTTTGAGCAGGAATTCCAGAACTTCTGCTTTTCCATCTTCCAGTTTGTATAGCGCCTCCACATTGCTGTTTAAAGAATTATTCATGGAACGCACATATTTGATAATGTACTCTGCAGTGATCACTCTCGGGTAAATAATGCTTCCGAGATCCAGCTTATTGATGACGGAGGTAAAGTTAATGCGGTTTACCTTTGTCACTGTCTTTGCGGAAGAGATTCCATTCGCATACAGGGATAAAAGAATATTTTCTTCATCCAGATCGGTCAGCGCCGCAAAACCGGCTGCCTTTTCAATGCATTCTTCAGATAAAAGCTCCTTGTCAGTGGCATCGCCGCAGAGAATTGTAGCTTTCGGAAGCTGCTCGCTTAAAAACTCACAGCGCTGCTGGTTGATTTCGATAATGGTCGTCTTGATTCCGGACATCAGAAGACTCTTGGCAAGGTAATAGGATATCTTACCTCCCCCTGCGATGATCGTGTTGGATACACGGTTTTTCTCTAAGCCGATCTTGCGGAAAAAGTCGATGGCATCCCTGCGTTTTGCAACGATGGAGACGATGTCATTTGCCGCAAATTCAAAATCACCGTTTGGAATGATGACTTCCTCGCTGTTCCTTGCGATTGTGCAGACCAGAATATCATTGCAGTGCAGGGTTGCGTGGAATTTGGAAAGTTTCAGGCCGCATAAAGGGGAGTTATTTCCTATTTTAAAGTGAAGTAATTCCACACGTCCCTTTGCAAAGGTATCCACGCGGATAGCAGAAGGAAACTGGAAAACCTTTGCAATCTCATTTGCAGCCGTAAGTTCCGGATTAATGATCATGCTCAGTCCGAATTCCTTCTGGAGAAAATCTTTTTCTTCATTATATATAGGGTTGCGGATGCGGGCGATGGTCTGACAGTGGCCACTCTTCTTGGCAATGACGCAGCAGAGGAGATTTTCCTCATCAGATCCTGTGACAGCGATCAGCAGGTCTGCGGTTTCGATACCGGCCTGCTTTAATGTTGTGTGGCTTACACCATTTCCAACAATCCCCATAACATCCACTGTATCCGTAAGGGCACTTACTTTTTCGGGACGGGAGTCGATCACTACGATATTGTGATTTTCGATACTTAAGGCTTCTACAAGCGTGCATCCTACTTTACCGCAGCCAACAATTATAATATTCATGATAATAAGATACCTTTCATTTCTAAATAGTTCATAGCTGATTATAGCACACAGTATCTGTATCGGATAGGGGAAATATTAATGTGAGAGCGGATTATGCAAAAAAAATTAAAAAAATTAAAAAAAACACTTGCAATATAAAGGAACATCATGTAAAATAGCAACTGTTGTGACATTGATAGCGTAGAAACGCGAGGTTGCTGCATGAAAATGCAGGTTTTCCGTGGAGCGAATGTCAAGTTAAGAAACTGGCGACAAGTCACTGT
>OGCO01006186.1_pt1 | contig 10860 bp, 8 predicted proteins | sample 1570171 | NCBI WGS metagenome assembly OGCO01 (sample SAMEA4370583, study PRJEB24528) | human gut metagenome | reverse complement strand
CATGCTCTCCTCTGTAGCTTCATCACAGGAATGATCAACCATTTTATCAACAGCATCTTTAAAAATATCTACAGATGCTTTTACGATCAGGATACAGATTGCCACACTGGCAAGAGGGTCCAGAATCGGGAATCCAAGTCTGGCTCCCAGAATACCGATAAATGCTCCTACAGAAGACATTGCATCTGAACGATGATGCCATGCATCTGCCATTAACGCACCGGAATTAATTTTCTTCGCTGCATTTCTTGTATACCAGTACATGATTTCCTTGACCACAATAGAAATGACTGCCGCTGCCAATGCCAATATACCCGGTATCGCCAATGTATCGTAATGACCGGCTATCAGTTTCTGTACACCTGTCAATCCGATACCCACACCGGTAACTCCAAGAAGGATTGCCAATATAATAGAAGCAACGCACTCAAATCTGTCATGTCCATATGGATGGTCTTCATCTGATGCCTTACCGGAAATCTTCACACCTATGATAACAATAATTGTACTGAATACATCCGATGCCGAGTGAATAGCATCAGAAATCATAGCTCCCGATGATGCCAAAAGACCGGCAATCAATTTAAAAATAGATAGCATCAAATTCACAGCAATACTATTAGCTGAAACCTGCATTGCAATTTGTTCATTTGTCTTTGCTTTTACATTCTTCATAAATAACGCCCTCCATTCTGAAAATGAAACGATTTTGCTACTCGCTCTCTCCATATTCTGCAGCAGATACTCCTCATTCAATATAAAAAGCACCTGCGGAACACCAACTGTCCCACAGATGCTTCATCATTCCATTCATCTGCTGCCCGAAAGGGCCCGGCTGCGATCGCTTATAAAAAGTGCGCCCCGCCTGATCAGTTTGTACTGTATATATGCAGTGCAAAGAGATTATCATTAATATAATACGCAGATATCAGGTTAGTCAAGCGTAATATTATGCTTTTTTCAAATATTTATTGGCAGCATAATAATACCTGCCGTTGTAATAAATTTTATACCATGTATACCCATCAGCTTTCACACTATAATTGGCAACTACTTTAACAGCTGTGCCTTTATTGAATGTACCTCCGATATTATAAGATGTACCTGCTCCTGTTCGATAATTCACCTTTTCTATTGTTTTGTAATTTACAAGACTCTGAGAATATCTTTGAACCAGTCCCTTTCTGTCATATCCGGATAAAGATGAATCCTTACAGGCACGTACAGTATAACTATATGTTACTCCACCGACAGCACTGCCGTCTGTATAAGAAACTGCTGTACCTTTATTGGTGGTTCCTATCCGCTGCCAGCTTCCGCTGCCTGTCTTTCTGTAAATATAATAGGCGTCTGCACCTTTTACTGATTTCCATGAAATATGCATGCCATCCTGTTTTGATGCGGCCTTATCCAGAACCGGGACACTTAAGCACACAATTCCTTTCAGAGAATGATAGGCACTAATTGTATTCTTATTGACAGCTCGAAGTGTGTAGACATATTTCTCACCATTGACTGCCTTCTTATCTGTGTAACTCAATGTACTTTCTGATACACTTGCCAAACGTGAATAAACACCATCACTGCCTTTTCGATAGACGTAATACTCTGATGCCCCTTTTACTTTGTTCCATGAGATTTTTACACCATCCGCTGTATTCTCAGATTTTGTCAAAGTTACCTGTGTCAGATACATAATACGCTTATAGGAAGATTTTTCTGATTCCTGCAGCGTTGTACTTCCTGATGCAGAAGATTGCTTCTTTAAATACTGTGAAGCGACATAATAATCGCTGCCTGAATAATGGATCTTATACCATGTATATCCATCTGCAGTCTTTTTATAAGAAGGATCCACCTTTACCTGAACACCTGATTCCAATGTACCTGCCTTGGCATAGGAAGTTCCCGGACCGGTTCTGTAATTAACAGATTCTGTTGTCACATAGGTATCATATGCATTGTCACCCACATATGAGGTAACCGCATAGTAATAATTCGTACCGCAGCTGACATTTTTGTCGGTATAACGATTGATATCTCCATCTGACACAGAATCAATCTGAGTCCAGGCATCACTTAAAGAAGTTTTTCTGTATATATTGTAACCGGAGACACCTGCTGTTACTTTCCATTGCAATAAAATACCATTCTCCAGATTTTGAAGATTTGAAATTGCAGGAGGTGCAATTTCATCTTTGCCGTACTGTTCCCAATATGTATTTTTAGCAAGATTGCCTCGTGTCACAGAGACGGTCTCTCTGTTGGCCGGAACTTCAAAATTATAGCACCAGTACCATCCTGCATCATAGGCACCATCCGCTGTATTCTTCTCGTCCAACATATAATTGAAAATCTTGCTGTAACTATTGACCAATTCATATTTCAAAAAGGCCAGCTGCCCCTCAAGTGTCGTGTAATCCAAGTTGTTCGACTTACAATAATTAATTAAATTCGTCTTGCGATCTGCATGCCATTGGCAAATACCGTAGCTTGTATTATTATCTCCTTCCATATGAGGATCAAATCCAGACTCATAATAAATATTTGCCAGCACACCGCAGGCGGCTGCTGAATTCATCTTCAATTCATCCACCAGATAATTAAACACAATTGTTGTATTCGAACTCTCACTATTTGAAGACAACAGTGAAATACCATCACCGGCATACAAAAAGACACTAATATACGGAACTTCCGTCAATAAATCCAGATCTGCCGATAATTGATACTGTGTTTCATCAAACAAAGGGCTAAACTGATAATAATGACCTTCCGTCTCCTCATAATCCCCGGTGACGCAATACCAGGTTACCGGAACCGTATATACTTCTTTACCTCCATCCAGATAAACATTCATTGTCTTCGGCATAACCTCAACCAATTCTTCCAAGGATGGTTTATCCGCATAGGCTATATCTATTCTGCGATCCTCCTCTGACAGATCCTGCACACCTGTAATCGTATGCATCTCCATCTCAGTCTCAGCCTCGGTCTCAGTCTCAGTCTCCATACTTTCTGTCTCTGTACTTTCTATATCATCAGATCCGGGTACTTCACTATCATCGATAGACGCTATCTGATTGTCCGCTTCTATATCTGCAATATCCGTTTCTTCCGTCTCCTGCACAGCGGATTCTGCCTGTAAAGCAACATCCGTCATTTCCTTCTGAGCATAGGCAATCTCCGGACGAATCTGTGCCAAAACAAGAACGGACATTAAACATCCTGCCAAAAGTCTTTTTCCTATCTTCTTCATGCTAACATTGCTCCCCTCTCTCATACTCATCTTCTTTTTATAATAACACTTTCTTAACAAAAGCGCAATATTTCATACATATTTAAGATAAATATGATCGTATATAGGAACAACTTCTTAATAATTATTCAATCTTATCTTTATCGTAGACAACATATATATACTTGATATCTTCCACGGCTCGACATTCTTCCCGATGTTTGAGTGCTTTCTGCCCCGTTCTGGGATGTGTAAATGTCCTGTCTGTCTCCGGATTAATACAGCTAATCGTCCTCAGCAGATCACTCATAATACTTATCGGAAAAATGATCCCCCGATGCGCAGCCACAATTCCCTGTATCGGAAGCAGCTTGATATCCATCAAGTGCTCAACGTATTCTGAGAGTCTGGCACTGGTATCAAACATGATCCACAAACTATCACTGATATTGTCCCCGGAAAAAAGTAGTCCTGTTTCATGATCAAAAACCACAATGGATCCGACGGTATGTCCCGGCATAAAGAAGATTTCTTCTTTCCTTCCGCCAAGATCAAAAATCTGCCCATTCTTCAGCGGTTCAAAATGCCGCGTATACTGTGCACTCCATTTCTCCTGATCAAAGTCCTCGGGCCACACGTCCGGCAGTCCTGCTGCCGCACGGTCTCTTTTGAACTTCTCCACGATCAATGTTTTCTGAGTCGCTTCGTACCAGAGATAGGTCGGCACATCCATCATGTTCATATAAACCATCGGAAACTGTGAATTTCCTCCGCAATGATCTGTATGGCCATGGGTCAGCACGACCTCCAACGGCTTATCCGTCAAAGTCCGGACAAAACCGGCCAGATCTCCAAAACCATACCCTGTGTCAATAAGAAGTGCTTTCTCCTCGCCGATGATCAATGTGGTATAGACATTGCCCGGTTCATAAATGTGAAAGATGTTTTCTGCCAGTTTAATCGGCTTGTAATAATTTTCCTGCATGCTTGTCACTCTCTTTCTGTCGTTCTGAAGCTCTCCCGTTTATCATTATACCACGCCGATATCCCCATCAAAAGTTTTTTCTCTGCGCTAAAAATAATGTCTATATAAGAACAAAGTGTGCGCTTGACGCACACTTTCGCGCGTGAGCGGATAGCACAGCTATATATTCCTCTCCGCGAACTGCGCTTTCTGGCACGCAGTGCCTTTTTATGTAATAGGAAATTCCAACAGAATTTCCTATTACATAAAAAAGCTGCTGCTCTGCGGTTTCCCGTAAAGCAGCAGCTTTATCTATATACGATACGGTTGCATTCACTGCGACTACTCTGCGCCGTTGAATAACTCATTGAACTCCTGTTCATCGAGCATCTCATCGAAGTAATCTGATACAAGCTCAAACTCATCATCGTCCTCGATCGTCTCAAGATTCACCTCATCATCTCCCAGTTCTTCGAACCGATACAGGAAGATCTGTGCATCCTCTTCCACATGGCCTTCGTCATTCATTGGCAGAAGTGCGATATACTCTCTGTTATTCACCGGAAAAACATTCAAAACGATACATTCCAGCTTTCCGCCGTCATCCAGATCAAGTGTCATTGTATCTCTGTCTTTAAACTCAGAGTCTTTTGGTTGTCCCATTTAATTACTTACCTCATTTCATAAAAATGTTCCGCTGTCCGAAAGTCAGAATCTTTTCCTTCTAAACAGTCTGAAAACAATCAATCAGTTCCTTAACTTTATAACATACTTCCTGTACTTTTTCAATACTAAGACTGTATTTTTAACAATTGATTTGCCAGACAAAATTGAATATCCAGTTTCTTTTCCTGTCGTATTTTGTCGAACCGGATAACAATCGCTTTATCCGTCACTTCCTTGATCACACCGGCGCCATATGTCTGATGCTGCACGCGCATACCCGGCTTGACCGCATCCCTGTCCACAAGAATCTCTCCGACAAAACGTGACATCACCATTGGCCGTCCATAACGCTCTTTCAAAAAGAAAATATGCAGTCTGGACTTTGCACGGGTCATAGCCACATAAAACATCCGGCGCTCTTCTTCAATATCTGCATCCAGAAGGGCTTTATGATGCGGCGTCACCGTCTCATTGGCATCCACGATAAAAACAATCTGATACTCCAATCCCTTGGAATGATGCATTGTTGCCAGAGCCACGCCATCCGTCTTCTCTTCGCGCTGTTTTCTGGCCTGCTTTCGCAGTTGTTCTGTATATTCTTCAATATGTCCAAACCATTCCTCATACGTCGCATAATTCCTGGCACTATCCTGAAGTTCATCCAGCAGCTCAATTAAATCCTGTCCGTCCATCTTCCGTTCTTCGGCATACTTCTCAAGAAATTCATCATATCCAATCCCATGCCGTATGTAATTAATGGCTGCAAAGGGCTGCATCTGCGTCAACATATGCACATCATAAGCAAACTTCGACAAACGCTCCTGCATCCATGGCTTATCCTTATACTGCTCCAGCAGCACATCAAAAGCCACCTGACGCTCACCCAACATCTGTCTGCTCACATAACGGTTCGGCCGATTGATAATCCTCAGATAATGACTTCTGGCCGTACTTCCGAGAGCAATCTGAATATAAGCCATAATATCCTGGGTTACCCAGTGCTGATAGATATTCGGCATGGCATCCTGCATTTTAAATGGAATATTATACTCCATCATCTTCTCCAACAGCATTCTGGCCTGGGTATTGGTTCGAAACAGCACCGCCATCGCATGATACGGAATCCCCTGATCATGGTAATCACGGATTTCACGGATAACCGCCGCATTCTCATCAGCCGGTCCCTTGAAAACACGGATATCCACCGGTTCCTCCTCCGGCCGCACCGCCTGGATCTGCTTGTCAAAACGCTGTTTGTTATTCTTAATCACGCATCCCGCCCCGCGTACGATAGCTGCCTGACTGCGGTAATTGACAGAAAGGAAAACCTTCTTCACATCCGAAAAATCTTTCTCAAAGTTCAGCATGATCTCAGGCCTGGCCCCCCTGAATCCATAAATAGACTGGTCATCATCCCCCACAATAAAAATATTGTTCTGCGGCAATGCCAGCATCCGGATCAGCTTGTACTGTAGCAAGTTAATGTCCTGAAACTCATCGATCAGGATATATTGAAACTTATGCTGCCAGGCTGCAAGAATATCCTTTCGCTGGTTAAAAAGTTCCCAAGTATAAACCAACATGTCCTCAAAATCAATCAGACGACTGTTCTCCATCCTCTGAACATACTGTTTATAAATATCTCTGAACACGGATGTTGCACAGCTGGTGGCATAATAATGCTCAATATCCATCACGCTTCCTTTAACAAGTCCAATCTCACTGAGCACATCATTGACAAACTCACTGACATTATCCGGTTCTACAGGCATATCTTCAATGATCTCCCGGATCAGCTGCTGTTTCTGTTCCTCACGAATGATATTGGATGCCGTATAGTTATAAGCATGTTTCAGCACCGAAAAGAAAATTGCATGAAAAGTGCCGAAACTCACGGGCATCGTCCTGCCGTCCATCAGAGAAACAAAACGCTGCCGCATTTCATCTGCGGCAGCTTTTGTAAAGGTCACAACCAGTATGCCCGCCGGATGGACACCGGCATGCTCAATCAGCCATTTCACACGATGGGTGATGACCAGGGTCTTGCCCGAACCCGGTCCGGCAAGTACCATCATCGGCCCCTTATCATGGCAGACTGCCTGAAGCTGAGACTTATTTAAATTCATAAAGCCTCCTATGCTTCCTGGCTTAATCTGTCAATGGCTGTCTGAATTCTTGCAAGCGATTCTTCCTTGCCAAGTACTTCCATCAGTTCAGTTGCACCACCAGGTGTCATCTGCTTGCCGGATAAAGCCACACGGATCGGCCACATAACAAAACCTACCTTCTTCTCTTTATCCTTTGCATACTGACCCAGCAGTTCAAACAATGCATCGTTGCTGTAATCTTCCTGTTTCTCCAGTAAAAGCTGAACTTCCCTCAGCACTTCCAGAGAATTCTCAAGATTTGTCTTATTTTTCTTGTGTACGTACATGCTGATATCATAATCAGGTACCTGTTCGATAAAATCAATCTGATCCTTGATATCTGCCCAAATCTCGATACGTGTCTTGATCATAGCTGCAAGCTTCTCAAAGTTTACATCCTTTGAAACAACTTCCTTCATATGAGGCAGTGCCATCTCATAGAACCTGTCGAAATCCATCTTCTTCAGATACTCACCATTCATCCAGCGAAGTTTTGTCATATCAAAAACAGCCGGGGTCTTGCTCATATGATGATAATCAAATTCCTTCACCAGTTCATCCAGTGTAAAGAATTCATTGTTGTCCTCAGGACTCCATCCGAGAAGTGCCACAAAGTTAATAACCGACTCTGTCAGAAATCCCTGGTCAATAAGATCTTCATAGGAAGCATGACCACTTCTCTTACTGAGCTTCTTGTGTTCCTCATTGGTGATCAGCGGACAATGCACATAAATCGGTACTTCCCATCCGAATGCATCATACAGACGATTGTACTTCGGAGAAGAAGAAAGATATTCATTACCTCTGACAACATGTGTAATGCCCATCAAATGGTCATCCACAACATTCGCAAAGTTGTATGTAGGAAAACCATCGGACTTGATCAGGATCATATCATCCAATTCTGCATTCGGCACGGTGATATCGCCATAAATCTCATCATGGAAAGTAGTTGTGCCTTCAACAGGATTGTTCTGTCTGATAACATAAGGTACCCCTGCTGCCAGCTTGGCTTCAACTTCTTCCTTGCTCAGATGCAGACAATGCTTATCATAATGGAAAATCTCCTTGCCATTCACTGTTGTGTGCAATGTTGCAAGACGCTCTTCATCGCAGAAACAATAATAAGCTTCACCCTTGTCGATCAGTTTCTTCGCATACTCAAGATAAATACCCTGAGCCTGTCTCTCACTCTGCACATAAGGACCTACGCCGCCGTCCTTATCCGGACCTTCATCATGGATCAGACCTGTGCTGGCCAGTGTACGATAAATGATATCTACCGCACCTTCCATCTCTCTCTCCTGGTCTGTATCTTCTATTCTTAATAAAAACTGTCCGTCCTCATGTTTTGCAATCAGATACGCATATAAAGCTGTTCTTAAATTGCCCACATGCATTCTTCCTGTAGGACTTGGCGCAAATCTTGTTCTTACTGTCTTACCCATAACTTCGTCTCTCCTTTATTCACTATGGCCGCCGAAGCGGCCGTTATCTTTTACACGGATGCATCACCGTCAAGTAATTCCGGTGAATTTTGCTCGTTGATCCAGCTTATAATATAATATCCTATTCTTCGTCTGTAATCAAGGTCAAATCTCTATGCAAATTGCTATTTTTCACCCATTTATCCTGATGAGTCACTCTCCCTCACAAGGAGCTTCCGGAAGGCCTGCCACTGACGTCAATATACTGACAATCCCTGCCACAATAGCAGAAGACAAAACCATCCGCCAGTCAATAGCTGACAAAACTGTACTGGTTCCCATAACCGCCACTGCTGTCTGCGCCATTGTTTTAACAGCTCGAATGCCAGCATTGACCATCCACTTTCTTGTATTCACAGAATCTTTAAATACACAATTTTTAAACATCCATTTTCCCTCCTGTCATATTATTATGGAAGAAAAATCCGTTGGTTACAAAATAGAACCAATTGTGCACTTTAGCTTACTATTGACGCGAAAAAGCGGCTTCCATATGGAAACCGCTTCTATGCAGTTGACGGGACTTGAACCCGTACCCAGTTAACCCAGACTAGATCCTTAGTCTAGCGCGTATGCCAATTCCGCCACAACTGCGTTTTAAATTGTTATGAACTGCTTGCGCCGCTCACAAGTAATATCATACCACCTGTGTCCCTTTATGTCAACAATATTTTTCATATTTTTTTAAATTTTTAAAATTTTTTAAATTATCCTGAATTATTCATGAGCATATAGAAATGCTCAATACTGCAAAACCTTGAGACAGTTTCTGTGAATTCAATCGGATTATCCACAAAAATGGACAAACTTTCCCTCTGAAGTTTGATTGAGTTACTTTGCACTGTCTCCTAGCTGCCTGTCTGCTGTTCTTCTACTGTTATTAGCATCTATTTCTCAATAGTACCAAAGACTTGTCTTTGACATATCTTTTGTCATCCACTATAATGGAATATGTTGAAAAACAAAATATCAGGGCGTGCAAAGGCACCCTGAATAAGAATTGGAGATTTCCCATGCCTAAAAAGAAAGATTTTATTCTGATTGGCGTGCTGTTGGTTATTGCCCTGGTGGGACTGGCTGTAACCCGGCTTCTGCAGCACCAGTCAGGTGCTTCCGTTACGATTACGGTAGGCGGCGAAGTTTATGGTACTTATCCGCTGAATCAATCCCGAGAAATAGAGATCAGCGATGACAAAGGCTACAACAAGGTAGTCATTGAAAACGGCAGCGTTCATATGGAAGACGCTAACTGCCCGGATCAGTACTGCGTTCAGCATGCAGCGATCCATTCCAGCCATGAGACCATTATCTGCCTACCCCATGAACTGGTAGTTGAAATTACCGGCGGAGAAGTATCTGACGTAGATGTTATCACACAATAAAATAAGGAGATTATTATGACAAAGAAATTAACGATTTCAGCGCTTCTCGTTGCTCTGGCTATGATCTTCAGCTATGTTGAAGTCCTGATCCCATTTAATTTTGGTATTCCCGGCATCAAACTTGGTCTTGCCAACCTTGTGGTGGTGGTTGCCCTTTACCTGTTAGACGCCAAACAGGCACTGATCATCTCTGTTGTACGAATTCTGCTTGTCTCCTTCACCTTCGGCAATATGGCCGCACTGCTCTACAGTATTGCCGGCGGTCTTCTGAGCTTCGTCGTGATGGTGCTCTGCCGGAAGATCAAAGGCCTGTCCACCATGGGCGTCAGCGTTGCAGGCGGTATCAGCCACAACATCGGCCAGATTCTCGTTGCCGTCTTCGTGGTCAAGAATCTGAACCTGCTCTTCTATCTGCCGGTGCTGATGATTGCCGGCATCATCACAGGTTTTCTCATTGGTCTGGTGGCCGGTCTGATTATTCCTTCTGTGAGAAAAGCTCTGCAGCTTTGATCTGCCGGGAATCTTATTATAAGGCTCACAGATCATGCAGCCTGCAAACCTTAATCGCGAAAAGCATCCTGCCATCGGGAGAATGATCCTGATGGCAGGATGCTTTTTATTCTTATTCGATCAGTAATCTCTTAATCTTCTCTCTTACCCTGAATCAGATAAGCAGTCTTATCTGCCGTAAAAGACTGCTCGAAATCTTCTTCCTCTGAGAGACTGATGAGAATATCATCGATCAGCATATCACCATCTGCATCCACATCAAAAGGAATATCCAGACCATACAGATAATCTGATACAGCATTCATCTCATCATGATACTCAGATGAATCAATATCCCCGATGAGAAATGTCTCCTTCTTCTCCTTCTTTCCCTTCGCCTGAACACGAATCTCTACCTTATACATATTCTTATCCGTTACTGAAAACTTATAAAAAGTTATAAACTTCCATGTTTCATTCCTACTTC
>OGCO01006185.1_pt1 | contig 10860 bp, 8 predicted proteins | sample 1570171 | NCBI WGS metagenome assembly OGCO01 (sample SAMEA4370583, study PRJEB24528) | human gut metagenome | reverse complement strand
GTCGGCGGAAAGCTGGGATGGTTCAAAAATCTTGTGGAAGGCATTATAAAGGTTGTTATTTTTATCGCGTATTTATGGGGCGTATCTTTTATGTCCGAGATCAAAAGAACATTTGAATATCACGGAGCAGAACATAAATCGATATTCTGTTATGAATCGGGCGAAGAGTTAACCCCGGAAAATGCAAAAAAATTCAAGCGTTTTCATCCAAGATGCGGCACGAGCTTTATGTTCGTCATGATTGCCATCTCTATTATAATTTATTCTCTTCCGTTTGTAACATGGGACAGTGTAATAATTCGTTTTCTTACTAAATTAGCTATGCTGCCGATTGTTGTAGGCGCGGGCTATGAATTCCTGATGTATGCCGGAAAGCACGATAACCGCCTTGTCAGAGCACTGTCCGCACCCGGTCTCTGGATGCAGAGAATCACAACACGTGAACCTGATCTCGATCAGCTTGCCGTTGCGATCGAAGCACTTAAAAGCAGCATGCCGGAAGAATTCCCGGAACATGCTGCACGTAAGTCTAAAAACAGTAATGAAACAGTAAATAATAAAACTGAAAGAATAGCTGTCCCTGAAAAACAGGACGGCACAGAAACAGAAAATGCTCACAGTTCTGAAAATACTGTCCACCTAAAGATTCTCGGGCTTAATAGTATTTCCGATACACAAAAAGATATACCTGATATTTCGGAAAAAAACACGGATAACGCAGACAATAATATAATATCATGACAGAACAAGAAAGAAGAATTTTAAGGGATTTCTTTGAAGATGATAATAGCTTTAAGACAGCCGCCGTTCGTCTTAAAGCTGGAGAACCTCTCGCATATATTATCGGTGAATGGTATTTCCGAAACCAAACATATAAAGTTACTCCCGATGTTCTTGTTCCCAGACCGGATACAGAACTGCTTGTCGAACAGCTTGTTTTGATCGCACCCGATAACGGATATATTTTGGATTTATGTACAGGAAGCGGATGCATTGCCATATCTACCCTTTGCGAAAGACCTGATCTTCGGGGAGACGCCGTGGATATTTCTCGGCCGGCAGTACAAATTGCCGGGAAAAATGCCGAGATAAACGGAGTTGCACCACGACTCAGGATTATAGAAGCGGACGCAGAAAATCCCCTGCTTATATCATACCTTCAAAATTACTATAATCGCAATCAGATATACGACATAATAGTATCCAATCCGCCGTACATAAGAACATCTGTAATTGAGTCTCTGTCTTTGCAGGTTAAATCAGAACCTCGTATCGCTCTCGACGGCGGAGTTGACGGTATGCGATATTACCGAGCTTTCTTAAAAATGTATCCGCCGCTTCTCAAAAAAGGCGGTGTTCTTCTTTTTGAAATAGGATACGATCAGGCAAAACAAATTAAAGCGCTTGCTGCCTCATACGGCGCTTCCGGATGTGAAATATTCAAAGATTACGGAGGAAACGACCGAGTCGCAAAAATATATTTTTGATCTGCTTCGTTTGATAAAATAATACTAAATTTATAACATCATAAGCGGGGAATTTTATGTTGCTTAAAGTATTTGGATACATTACTACAGCAGTAACAGTTTTGTCGTTATACCGTTTTGTATTCGTTCTTATAGGGTTCTTTTCAAAATCAAAAATTTTTCCTCCCGCAAATACGCAAAAAAAATACGGTATTATAATCAGCGCCCGAAACGAATCCGCGGTGATCGGCAACCTTCTCGATTCAATTAAAGAACAAGATTACGATCTTTCATACATAACCGTTTTTGTAGTTGCTGATAACTGCAACGATAATACCGCAGATATATGCCGTGAACGCGGTGCAGTAGTATATGAACGTTATGACAGTCATCATGCACGCAAAGGTTATGCGCTTGAATATCTTTTCGATAAAATCGACAATGACTACGGAATAAACAATTTTGATTGTTTTATTTTTTTCGACGCAGACAATTTGCTTTGCAAAAATTTTATTTCCGAAATCAATAAAGCCATGTCAACCGATACAGATATATGCATCGGATACCGTAACACAAAAAATTTCAGTCAGAATATTATTTCAGCGTCATACGGTATCCATTTTATGCGTTCATCGTTTTTTCTCCACCGTCCGCGAAGTTTGCTTCGCATGAGTACCCATATAGCAGGTACAGGGTGGGCGGTAAAAAGCTCTTTGCTCCGCAACGGATGGCATTGTACATACCTTACCGAAGATACTCAATTCACCATGGATAGCATAATCAATGGAAAGAAAATTGAATTTTGCGAAGCGGCTGAATTTTATGATGAGCAGCCTCATGAAATTCAGGTAGCGGTACGGCAGAGAATACGTTGGATTAAGGGCCGTCTCGCATGCTTTATTTCTGCTGCTCCCAGACTTCTGTCTGGTATATTCCAACCGGGAAAACCGCATTTGTCATGCTATGATATGTTTATGTATTTATTTCCTGCCGGATTGTTTTCTTTTTTTTGCGTAACTCTCCCGACAGCCGCAGAAACATTACGAAGTATTATTTCGGGAAACACGGCAGAAGAAACACTTCTGAATATTGCGGGAACCGCCGTTACAGCTCTTGCCGCATACTGGATTTTTTCTGTAGTCACCGGAGCTCTTGTACTTTTGCGTGAGCATCATCACATTCAATGTTCCGTATTAAAACAAATTTTCTTTTTAATTTTTTGGCCATGGTACGATTTTATAGAATTACCGCTCGGAATTATCTCTCTTTTTATACATGTGAAATGGAAACCGATAAAACACGACTATTCTGTTTCTTTACAAGATATTGAAAAAAAGAATATAGCAGCGGCAGGAAAAAAATAGTTTCCCATGCCGCCGCTCGTTTACACTATATATAAAAATAAATACAGCTATCATTTATAATAAATGACAGCAATTATATAAATAATAGAAATTAACTGTCTATTTTCAAAGTAAATCAGATATTCTTAAACGGTGTAATCAGACACATTGCCGGCTTATCACTTTTATCTACTGCCTTCAGCCAATGCTCTCTGTACAATTCTTCTACTATTTTTGCAATACTGTAAAATTTATACGTAAAATCACCTACTTTTTCAGCATTTTTTCGAATATGTTCCGGCGAATGCTGTGCTGTAACTTCTGCCGCTATCATTCCGGTTTTATTAAACAGTTCAGTAAAAATCTTAATTCCGGACATCAATTTGTCCGGTAATTTCCTATACTCATCGTCTGTATATACAGGAAAATTCGGGCTTCCGTTTTTCTCGTACCCAAGCTTGGTAATCCAAGATCTACAGTCATCCGGCAAATATGCGAAACATCCCACTCCCGTACATGAAATAGGATCAATCATATTTGCCTGAAAATGCTGCGCATGAACGATTTGTTTGAAATTAAAAGCAATAACCCTTCCTCTTCCGTCATGAGACGGACAGTTATTATAAATTCCTTCAATCTCATGTTCCAATTTTTCATCGGTTATACATCTGCCCCAAATAAATCCCTTTCCGCCACCGCCATTAACCAAACTGTATGCGCCGTCCGAAGGAAGTTCAGAAAATTTGTTTTCAGCCTGGAGCATCGCAAAATGAGAATAAAGCATTATTATCTGCCATCTCAGAAGATTTTCATCTTTAAATCTATTTGCGAAATGATCTACAAATGCTTCATCCGATACATGATGAAAAGCATCCACGGCCTCTTTTACAGCAACCCTTACACGAGAATCAATTTCTTTTCTACATTCCAAAGTAAAAATCGGAATGTTAGTCAAATATCTTCCGTTCTTAATTATGAGATATTGCCTTTTTTCAAGAAGACATAACTCGTCCTCAAGATAAGGCATGGCAACACCGAGTTCAATACTTAATTCCTGTGCAGAAATCGGAGTATAATATGCAGCAAGCAAAATATTACCTCTGATTTTACGCTCCCTGAAACTACGATATTCATTATCATCGCCCGCTTTTGTACCCCAAAAATCAATTTCAAATCGAACGGGATTATAGCTCTTTTCACCCAAAGTTCTGTTCAAATTTATTCCCTCCCTGATTATTTTCCGTGCTCGGAAAAGATAATATTTTACCATTTCCATACTGATACTAAGTCTTTCTGAAATTTGACGGCAAGTAAGATTGTTTATATAATACAGAACGGTACATTCGCGATACTGGTCAGACAGAAGCGATAATTCACGTCGAAGCCGAGTCATTTCCTCTTTCAATATAAAATCATCAGGAGAAAAATTTTCGTCGGTTAAATTTTCGGAAATTTCCTCATATTTTCGTTTTGATTTTCCGCGCAAATAATCAGCATATGTGTTTTCAGAGACTCTCCACATAAATGGGTAGAATTTTGCCTCGTCACGTAGATTTCTTCCCGATACAAGCAGTTTATATACAATTTCGCTTGCAAGCTCTTCCGCTTCCTGTATATTCTGTAATCTGGAAATAGAGAAACCCAAAATGGTTTTCATATTTTCTACGATTAAATTATTCAGCGTATCGCGTTTCATAGAAATACCTCACTTGCTTTTCATATATACAGTCGTAAAAGTATACAATTGGTTAAGCATCTCCGTAAAAAATAATAATTTCGCCTGCTACAGGCGAAATTATTTTATTTACACATTAATAACTAAAAGCGGGTGTATCCGGCCAGCAAAGGCATTCAGTTATATAAATGTTCGTTAAATGTTCGCGTCTATATATTCGATTATATGAAGCGGGTTCCACTAACTTTTGACGGTAGCGGTACATTTATTCACTTACGAATGACCTTATAACCAGGATTTGCCCTTTTTGAATCAGATGCGCAAAATCCGAGAATCATATACAATCATCTGCATCAAAATTGCATTGCTAAACTGCTGACTATATATTATAACGATATATTATAGTACATATAATTTCAGGCAGTTTCCCTGAATATTTTGCCGAAACATAATTGCGGAAAGCATATAATATTAATGAGTCTGAGAAAAGATAAAAATTTAATCTATATTTACTCCTCTTTCAAGCTGATATCTTCCCACAAAATAATATATAATATTATAAATCAAATAAATTGCAGTTCCGGCATACATAATTATTTTTACAGAGTCCATATTAACTGCATCCGTTGTATTAATAAGATTCATAATATCACGGTTGAATAAGCCAAAAATAAATATAAGCAGAATAGTAAGTCCTGAAGTTAAAATATATAGACCAAATCCCCAGATAAGCGATTTTGCCATTTTATTCTTGTTAAATCTGTGCCCGATAATGATACCTACATATCCTAATAAAAGAATAAATACAATTTCCAGAAACAGTACAAAAGTAATGGTAAAAATAAAAGTGATAACCGTTGTATTATAGACATTCGCGGCAAGTTCTAAAGATTCTTTCAACAATGTCATGTTTTTTTCAGAATAGTAACATATAAACAGACATAAGATTATTACTATTACTGTCGTAAAAGAGCATATAATTGCAGACAATACCTTCGACAGATAAATTGTTTTCTTCTCAACAGGCAGAGTATGTGTCAAATATGCTTCATCTTTATAAATATTTCTGACAAAGCGCACCCAAGATCTCATTAAAGTATTAATAAGGCTGCTTACCATCATTGCTATCGCGCATCCGCTGCAAATGTTAGAAAGTACATTAAATAGCACCGAGTTTTCAATACTGAAAAAAATTCTTGCTAATATTGAAAAAACAAGGGCCAGACAGTAAAAAATCATAATCAGCTTGTAAATCCATTTTAGATCATACTTAAGTATTTTACCTAACATTGAAATGCCTCCTGAATATTTCGTCTATGCTTGTTTTTTCTTTGATTCTCAACTCATCGGCAGAAGAATTCAAAATTATCTGCCCTTTGTCTATAAATATTACTTCGTCTAATATTCTTTCTATATCGGCTATCAGATGAGTAGAAATAATTACACTCGCACCCTCTTTAAAATTGGACAATATAGTATCTAATATATAATCTCGAGTTGCAGGATCAACTCCTCCCAAAGGTTCGTCAAGAAGATATATATCTGCATCTCTTGACATCACCAATATAAGCTGGACTTTTTCCTGCATTCCCTTCGACATTTTTGCTAATCTCTGATTCACGTCTAAATCTAACGTTTTCAGTAATTGAAGCGCCTTTTGGAAATTAAAATTGTCGTAAAATTCCACAAAAAATTTCAGAACCTCTGAAACGCGCATTTCTTTATCTAAATATGTTCTTTCGGGAAGATAGGATATAATCTTTTTGCTTTCAATTCCCGGCTTTTTTCCGTTTATTAAAATCTCTCCGCTTGTCGGAGTAAGTAAATCGTTAATGAGTTTTAGCAATGTAGTTTTTCCCTGTCCGTTTTTTCCGAGAAGGCCTATTATTTTACCCTTTCCGATTTTAAGATTAATATCTCTTAGAACTATATTATCATCAAAGCTTTTGCAAAGATTCCTGCATTCAATCAGATACATATTATTCATTCGCCTCACTTTTCATATATTGTTCGATTTCTTCACCGTATATACCTATATTATTCATAGCCCTTATAAAATTCCTGACTTGCTCTGATGCTATTTCATTTTTTATATTATCTATCAATTTTCTGTCATTGGTCACATACTTCCCGTTTGTTCTCTCCGTATAAATAAGATTTTCCCTTTCAAGCTCTGTAAGTGCCTTTTGCATAGTATTGGGATTTACCTTTGCTTTCATTGCGAAATCCCTTACCGAGGGCAGCTTCTCTCCACTCTTTATTCTCCCGGAAATAATTTCTATTTTGAGCATTTCTACAAGCTGAATATATATCGGTCTTTCGTTGTCAAAATTATATTCCATATTTTATAGCCTTTAACCGCTCCTCCTTACAAAAATTCAAATTCACTGCGAAACCCGCTATCTGATTGTAAAGTGTGTTTAATCATTTGTTTTTATCATTGTATTACTTATCTAATACAATGATACTACTTTTATCGGAATTTGTCAATACACTTTTATGATAAATAAAATAATTTTTAGTTCACCTCAAGTACCGAATTTAAGCCCATAATAATATAAAATTAAACAAATTATTATGTTATATTATATTATCACAATTAAAAGTTTTGAAAAAATATTAACTAAATTTCAAAAAACAGTTGACAAATTAAATAATGAATTATATAATAGAAGCATTAAAAGAAAGTAAACCATAAATCATCTGTATATAAATGACATGATATTAAATAATTTGGAGATATCTGTCATGAAAGAGTTTTATGCAATTTTGCGAAATAAAAATACATACATTCCGGGTAAAATTTATCGGAAAGTATTGTCTTGTTCAAATATTGTTGTAAACAGCGCTTTGCTTGCCGCATAGGGTAAGCTTTGCGCTGTTTTTTTGATTCGCATGAACAAAAAAGAAATTCGTTTATACCGTTTCATATGTAGTGAATAAAAGTAATTTATAATTATAAAGGAAAAAAGTAAAATGAGTTCAGTAAACTTGCCTTTAAAATGCCGATGTTTTCAACATACCATAATATGATTATATATTTTACATGCTATAAACTTATATAATAGAGGTGATAATATTGAAAAAACTTCTTAAGAAGAGAATAAAAAGGTCAAATGTCAAAGTTGCTCTTTATGCAGGTGAAACTATTATTAATGTTAATTGTACTTGCTAAAGCATACGATATGTTTTTAAGGTCTGGCGCCAGACCTTTCTATTGTATTATTTTGATTGGAGGTATTGTATGCACTTGATTAAAAATACTGCTTTCATGTTTAAATACTCATGGATGATATACAAAAGGATATATTTTGCCGTTGTTATTGAGATATTACTAAATTCTATTGAGCCATTCATTTATCTTATTTTTCCAACATTGATAATAAATGAACTAACAAGCGGACAAGAATGGAATACCATTTTGTCTTATGTAAGTTTGTTTATAATTACAATTGCAGGACTGCATATCCTTAGGTTAATATTTCAAGTATTTGTAAATATGTCTGTTAATAGATGTGATGTAAAAAACGGTTTATTTTATGCCCGCCATTTTTTAATAATGCCTTATAATAAGCTTGAGGATGGGAAAATTCGTGATATGCAACAAACTGTATCCCCACATGTACGTGCAAATAATTTTGTATATATTACAATTTCAGGATTAGTTACAAGTCTTATTAAACTTATAGGGTTTTCATATATTATTACGATGCTTGATCCTCTAATTTTAGTATTCATTTTCATCATAATAATCATTAAATATTTTTTGAACAAAAAACTTTCAAAAAACGAATATAAGTATCAGCCAACAATCGCGAAGTATACTAGATTATTTGATTATCTTTTTGAAGCGATGACCAACTTTGATTACGCTAAAGAAGTGAAGGTAAATAGGGCTAATAGGATATTGTCAAATAAGTTTAGTAAAACTTTATCAAATTTTGTCAATGATAATAAAAGATTTCTACGGGGACAACTTTGGATAAATATTATATCAGGAATAGTATCATTTATTCAGATGATTGTCTCATACGGATACGTTGCATATAACGCGATAAAGAGCGTGATTTCTGTAGGAGAATTCAATTTGTATATCGGAGCTATCTATAATCTGTTAGGCTCATTTAATGATGTTATTGCAAAATGTATAGAACTTAAATATATGTCTAAATATGTAGATGATTACCGAGAGTATATAAAGATAGCAATGTCAAATGATTCGGAAAAAGAGGTTAATAAATTACCGGAGGAGAATGTTCGCCTTCCTATGTTTGAATTTGAAAACGTAAGTTTCATTTATCCTAACACCGAAAATACAGTATTAAAAAATATCTCAATTAAAATATATAAAGGAGAAAAGCTGTCGATTGTGGGACTTAATGGAGCCGGTAAAACTACTTTTATAAAATTACTTTGCAGACTGTATACACCTACAAAAGGGGTAATTAAGTACTACGGTGTAGATATTTCTACAATAAAAAAAGAAGATTATTATAAACTTTTAGCCGTTGTTTTTCAGGACTTTAAAATTTTCTCTTTTTCTTTTCTGGATAATATCGTACTTAATCAGCATCTTGACACAGATAAACTGAATCGTTCAATTGAAAATGCAGGGCTGATGTCAAAGCTTAAAACCCTTCCCGAAGGCTTGAATACTAACATATACAAAGACTTTGACGAAAACGGTATAGAATTCTCCGGAGGAGAGGGTCAGAAGCTGGTAATAGCCAGAGCGTATTATAAAGATGCCGATCTCGTTATTTTAGATGAACCTACTGCTGCTTTAGATGCGCTTGCGGAAAATGAAATATATCAGAATTTTAATGAAATTACGATAAATAAAACTTCGATATTTATTTCCCATCGCCTCGCATCAACACGTTTTTGTGATAATATAGCTGTTTTTCAGGATGGAAAAATCGTGGAGTATGGAGATCATGAAACTCTATTAAAACAAAACGGCTTATATTCTGACATGTTTGAAAAGCAAGCTCAGTATTACAATGAAAATCAGGAGGTGAGCGTTCAATGAAAAAAGAAAATAAAGGCTTGTTGTCAAATTGCGCTTTTCTTCTGAAATTTGCCTATAAAACAAATAAATCAATTTTCTTTTCAAAAATACCGCAGATAATTCTTAATATTATTTTTCCGTTTATTCCCATTGTTTTTGTACGTCTGATTCTTAATGAAATAACAATAGGTAAAAATATAAAGCTTTTGCTTTTATATGTGGCTTTACTTGCTTCTTCAACATTTATTATAGATTTGTTAAGTTATATTTTGAATTATTTTGTTAGCAATCAAACAGAATTAGCAGTAAAGCAAATTAAAAATCAATTAGGTCTTATTGTTATGAATATGCCATACAGTGACGCTGAAAATCCCAAAATAAGAGATTTTATAATGCGCGCCCAGGATGGAACAAACTTTTTACAAGTGTTAAATCAACTTTCGGGAATTATAACATCCTTTATGACAATTGTGGGACTGGCTGCGATAATAATCACTATTCAATCTATCATATTTGTATTTATAGCATTAGTAGTACTATTTCGTATCGTAGCTGATAAAAAAGATAGAAAAATTTGGGATAAATGGCGCCCGATTCACGCACCCATAATGCGAAAATCCACATATTATTTTCGCATTATGAAAACAATAGATTTTGGAAAAGAAGTTCGAATAAATAATTTACAGAACTGGATATATGATAGATATAACAATCACTCTGAAGTTTATCTTAAAGCAATGAAACAGCATAATATAGAATCTCAGAAAAATAATATCTTGTCAATATCTGCAACAATATTACAAGAATGTGTTGTATATTTAATTCTCACATACAAAGTTGTATTTAAAGGTATGTCAATTGGCGATTTTTCTATGTATATGACTTCTGTAAATACTTTCTCCAGCAGTATTAGTTCTATAGTAAGTGCAATTTCCTCTTTTATGGAAACCGGATTATTTGTCAGAGATTTTCGTTACTGTATTGAAATAGCTGACAAATCAAAACGGTCGGATGGAAATAAGCTTTCCGATATTGATACTGGCAATATAGTTTTGCAGTTCAATAATGTTTCATTTAAATATCCGAATACAGACAGATACATATTGAAAAATATATCGTTGACTCTGAAGAATAACGAATCGCTTTCAATTGTCGGGGTAAACGGAGCGGGTAAAACAACGCTCATTAAGCTTCTGTGCCGTTTTTATGAACCAACAGAAGGAGAAATTCTTTTAAACGGCGTCAATATTCAGAGCTTTTCATACGACGAATATATAAACTTAATAGGAGCTGTTTTTCAGGACTTTAAACTTTTCAATTTTTCCGTAAGAGAAAACATTTCTTTTAATGAAAAAGATGAAAAAT
>OGCO01006183.1_pt1 | contig 10864 bp, 7 predicted proteins | sample 1570171 | NCBI WGS metagenome assembly OGCO01 (sample SAMEA4370583, study PRJEB24528) | human gut metagenome | reverse complement strand
TTCTCAGACGATTGCTGATTTCTTCAGAGCCTTCGATGGTAATTGTACCAACCAGTACAGGCTGTCCCTTCTTATGTGTCTCAATAATTTCTTCGACAATGGCATTGATCTTCTCTCTGTGTGTACCGAATACAAGATCATCATGATCCACACGAATAACCTTCTTATTCGGAGGGATCTCGATAACATCCAGACCATAAATCTCACGGAACTCTTCCTCTTCTGTCAGAGCAGTACCTGTCATACCTGCCGTCTTGTTGTATTTATTAAAGAAGTTCTGTAGTGTGATCGTTGCCAGCGTACGGCTTTCACGCTTCACTTCCACGCCTTCCTTTGCCTCAATTGCCTGATGCAGACCGTCAGAATAACGACGGCCAGGCATAATACGACCTGTAAATTCATCAACGATCAGAACCTCGCCGTCTTTGACCACATAGTTCTTATCACGGAACATCAGATAATTGGCACGAAGCGCCAGTGTCATAACATGCTGGATCTCAAGGTTATCAGCATCAGCCAGATTGTTCAGATGAAAATACTCCTCTACCTTCTTGACACCCTGTTCTGTCAGAACAACATGTTTCTCTTTTTCATTGACAATGAAATCACCGGTCTCTTCAATTTCTTCGCCCATCATGACTGTCATCTTGTTGATCTCGCCCTTACGCTCACCCTTTGTCATACGTTTGGCCAGATAATCACAGGTGTTGTAAAGTGCCGTTGACTTTCCGCTCTGACCTGAAATGATCAGCGGTGTTCTGGCTTCATCGATCAATACGGAGTCCACCTCATCGATGATCGCATAATTCAATTCACGCTGTACCAGCTGCTTCTCATAAACTGCCATATTGTCACGCAGATAATCAAAGCCAAGTTCATTGTTCGTCGCATAAGTAATATCGCACTGATAAGCCGCACGACGCTCGTCCGGATTCATACTGTTCAAAATGACGCCAACGCTCAATCCAAGAAAACGATGAACTTCACCCATCCACTCTGCATCTCGGTTGGCCAGGTAGTCATTGACTGTAACAATGTGAACACCCTTGCCCTCAAGTGCATTCAAATAGGCCGGCAATGTAGATACCAATGTCTTACCTTCACCAGTCTTCATCTCAGCGATACGACCCTGATGCAGGATCACACCGCCGATCAGCTGAACTCTGTAATGGCGCATGCCAAGTACACGGGTTGCTGCTTCTCTGACAACTGCATAAGCTTCCACAAGAAGATCATCCAATGTCTCTCCTTCAGACAGACGCTTCTTAAACTCATCTGTCTTCGCTCTCAGTTCTTCATCAGACAACTTCTCCATAGCAGGACCCATGGCTTCAATTTTATCAACGATTGGATATACTCTCTTCAGTTCTCTCTCACTGTGTGTACCCATAATCTTGCTGAAAATTCCCATATAGTTCTCTCCTAAAATCACTGAATTGTGCGCCCTCATATATACTGTGTTTCTTCCTGTCCGGCGCACCCGAAACGTGTCTATAACGAATTTATTCTAACACTATATACTGCCATTTGCAAATAAAAAAAGCGTAAAAACTTCCGCATCCCCGATAATAAACCACGTTTGATTCCCGGATAGACACAAAAAACCTCAAAAGGAGTTGTTCAATACAGGCACGTTTGCACTGCCAGCACCAGCATTGGTACATAAGGCAGTAGAAAACACTGCCTAAGTACCGGCGGGTGCTGAAGCACCTGTAATTTGAACAACTCCTTTTGAGGCTTTTGCCGATTATATGCAACCGCACACTATTTATTCCCCATAGTATGCTTATACTCAATATTCAACACGGATTTAGTTCTCCGGTTCAATCAGACCGTATGTGTTGCCTTTTCTCTTATAAACAACATTGACTTCATTGGTCTGTGCATTGCGGAATACAAAGAATGAATGTCCGAGCAGTTCCATCTCAACACACGCTTCTTCAGGATCCAATGGCTTGATCGCAAACTTCTTCGTTCTGACGATCTTCACTTCCTCATCACCATCTGTCTCCATCTCAAGATACGCCGGTTGGAAGTTCTTTCTGCTGTTCTGCTGGTTCGCAATTCTTGTCTTGTACTTTCTCAACTGACGGACGATAATCTCTTCCACCAGATCTATGGATACATACATATTATCACTGGACTGTTCTGCACGGATTGTATGTCCTTTCACAGGAACTGTTACTTCAATCTTCTGACGCTGCTTCTCAACGCTTAATGTAACAATAATCTCTGTCTCAGGTGTAAAGTACTTCTCAAGCTTGCCTAACTTGTCGTAAATGGCTTCCTTCAATCCTTCTGTAACTGTGATATTGCGGCCGCTGATGATATAACGCATATAACCATCTCCTTCATCTATATTCCACTGAAATGAATCAGGGTCTTTCTGTCTTACAACTTGTAAAACTATAGCATTATTATACCATATATACCGATTTTTTCAAGTCAATTCATTGAATTTTCAAAAAATAAATGTATTTTTAGACTATTGGACGTATTTTATTTAGAATTTTTTGTGCCATTTTTATTATTATTTGTCAATACAAAAGTCAAGTATTTTCGCGTTTTTTTTCCTCAATTCGACACTTTTTACGTTTTATACAAAACATATATTTGCATAAGTGCTCAAGATATCCACCATTTTTTTATCCACAAACCTGTGGATAAAGTGGATAACTCTGTGTATAACTCAAAAATAGCGCCTTTTCAGTATTTTTGCCTGTGGATAACCTGGTGATAACTTTTCACTTGTCCTCATCCTCTATCGGGCAACTTCGACATGTTTTGGCACAATTATTGTGCAATTCTCACAATTAGACATTTTTAAATTGTTTCACTCCCGAAACAATCAGAATTTCATCGAAAGTTTCCATAAAGCAATTGCTATTTTTCCATCTATTCACATAGCGTTGTCCTTTGTCGAATGATTGTTGAAAAACCGATCAAAGGAAAGAAAAAGAAAAACTGCATGCCCGCAGAATACTCTGCAAACATACAGTTTTTCTTTCGTATATTGATTAGATAATACGTTTTGCACACATTGGTGTTCTGTAGTACAGATCGGAAATGATAATTCCCTTTGATGGTGTACTTGCATGAACAACCTTGCCATTACCGATATAAATAACAACATGGCCGACGCCTTCGCTGTCACCATAGAATACAAGGTCACCAGGCTGAAGATCACTGATGGCTACAGACGTGCCAACAGTTGCCTGAATACTTGCTCGTCTCGGAATGGAATAACCGAAATGCAGGTAAACCTGCTGTGTAAATCCTGAACAGTCAACACCATTTGTCAGGCTGTTGCCGCCATAGACATATGGATAACCGACATACTGTACAGCGAAGTCTGCAATCTGCTGGCCCAGTGAAGAGCTGGATGAAGTAGATGAAGCAGTCGTATTGCTTGTTACAGTTGGCTTGGTCGTCGTCAGATAATCACTCTTGATGTAACCTGTCTGACCGTTATAATCAACACGGCTCCAGCCGCTGCTTGTCTTGCCTGTTCGTGTAATGCTGCCGCCTGCTGCAAGTGTACCGATCTTATCCGCATCTGCTGATGCTTTGGCACGGATATTCACACCTGCTGTTGCATAAACGGTTTCTTTCACTTCTTCAATATCACTCTTAGAAGAGGAAGTATTGGATGAAGAAGATGTCTGATTGCTCTCAGTTACCTGAGGCTTTGTTGTTGTCAGATAATCGCTCTTAATGTAACCTGTCTGACCATTGTAATCCACCTTACTCCAGCCATTACTGTCTGATGTACGTGTAATGCTGTAGCCTGCGATCAGTGTACCGATAACATCCGCATCTGCTGATGCCTTGGCACGGATATTCACACCTGCTGTTGCATAAACAGTTTCTTTCGTTTCCTGCTTTTTCTCAGTTGTCTGCTGTGTACTGTCTGATGCTGCAGCCGGTTTCGTTGTTGTCAGATATTCGCTCTTGATGTAGCCTGTCTGACCATTGTAATCCACCTTGCTCCAACCGTTGTCGCCAACACCTGTACGTGTAATACTGTAGCTTCCGACCAGTACATCCAGTTTATCTGCATCTGTCGATGCTGCTGAACGGATAGATACGGAATACGTTGCCCATACCGTTTCATTCACATCTGTATAAGAAGCAGCGGATGCTTTATCCTGCTGAGTCTTCTCTGACTCTGCGGCTTTTGTTTCTGCTGTTTCAGTTTCAGCAGCCTTTGTCTCCGTCTCTGCTGTTGTCTCTTTCTCAGTTTCAGCTTCAGTTTCGGACGCTTCAGTTTCAGCAGCCTTTGTCTCTGCTTCTGTCTCTGCCGTCTCAGATTCCTTCTTCGTCTGCTCTTCATCAACAGAAACAGCCTCTTCGTATTTCACATCCAGAACAACTGAATCTGCCGGAATGTAACCTGTGTTATCACCAACCTTAACCTGTACCCACTGGCCATCGTCTGATGCTCCGAGCACTGTCAGCTCCTGATCCCACAAAACAGTTGTCACAATCTTGGCATCAGCTGAAGGTTCTTCGTACATATACATCTGCTCACTCTGTGACTTTGCAACCAGTTCAGAAACTTTATGTTCTTCTGCATAGGCTTCCGCATCTGTCCCTGTGAGCAAATACTTTGCTTCCACATAGCCATCACAATCACCGGATGTAATATGTGCCCATCCGTCTTTGACTTCCTCAATCTCACAGCCCGAGCCGGAATAAAGCTTACCCACAACATCTGCATCGCCATTCGGTTCTGTATGGATCTTCAGATAATCATCAGCAACAGCGATACCCTTCTTCGCATACGGAGAACGCTGATCCTGTTCGACAGTTGTAATAATCCTTGCTTCCAGATCCAGGCCTCCTACATAGGTACTGTCGGTGCTGACAACAGATATACTCTGATCTGTATTGATCGTAATCGGTGCTGCCATCGCCGGCACTGTACATGCAGAAACAACAAGAGCTGTGGTAATACCTAACACAGCTCTCTTATATCTATGATTCACCATCGGTATACCCCTTTTCTATCTTTTACTTTGTTCCTATCCCATAATTATGTAAATGCAATTACAAGATATTAATAAACAATTGTAAGTTGTTACATTATTGTTACAAAAAGATTATACCAATGATACGCTTTTTTGTCAACCTATCCGTCTGATTTTTCCACCCTGAATCATGATCTTCTGCTGTTTCAACAGTCGTCCCACAGCACGTTTGAAGGCTGCTTTACTGATTCCGAGCTCACGCTCAATAACTTCCGGACTGGCTTTTTCTGTAAAAGGCAATACACCGTCATAGCTGTCCAGCAGTCTGAGGATCTTCTCTCCGTCCTTGTCCATCTGCACACTGACTGTCTCTGACATCGTCAGTTCCATTTTGCCGTCTTCTCTGACTTTAACAACTCTGGCATGTACCCGATCTCCGACTTTCATACGGCCATGAACACCCTTAGATGGGATCATGCCATGATACGTGCCGTCTACGGCAACAAAAGCACCATAATGTTCATTGATCTGATAAACAATACCCTCAACGTAATCATTTTTCTGATAATCACTGTCTGTTCGCAGATATTCATAAACCTTCATCGTTGCACAGAGACGGCGGCTCTTATCTATATAAAGTGCCACTAGGCAGCTCTGACCGCTCTCCGGACGCCATGTCTGCTCTTTAAAAGGCAGAAAAAGATCCTTTTCCAATCCCCAGTCCAGAAATGCACCAATCTTGCCCACCTCTTTGACTTCCAGTATCGCTGTTTCTCCCAGTTTCAGCTTTGGCTCCAATGTTGTGGCCACCAGTCTGTCCTGAGAATCACGATAAATAAATACTTCAATCTCATCACCGATCTGGCTGCCTTCCGGCACATATTTGGACGGTAATAAAACAGCCTGCTCTTCGCCTTCACAGCCAAGATATACACCAAATGTTTTCACACGCTTGATTGTTAAAACCTGTTTCTTTCCTAATTTGATCATTTTTTCCTCCCCTATCTATCTTTTGAACTCAACAACCGCGTAGGCCTGACCTTCTGCATCTCCAAGCAGAATCTTGATGATTTGATCATCCTTATATATAAAAGGATACAACTGGTCATGCAATACTGCCGCTTTCTTATATTCTACACGTACCTGGCGAATATGAAAATCCTCCGGTACAAATTCCAATGCCGTTCTTATATACTGTGCATTATTCATGTGCTGATTCGTGTCAATAAACGCTTTTGGAACACTGATCGGTTCCAGCCTTTCCTTTTCTTCCCTGAAAGCAATCTTACGTGGTGCATACGACATGTCCGCTTTCTCTTCCATAGGATAATGTGCCGCAATCTCCGGTGCGATTCTTACAACGTGTCCGTTTTCCATATCCACAAGTATCCACTGCGAATTGGCAACAGCGAGACGTCTGCCGTTCTCGTCCTGAAGCATAAAGTTTCTGTAACCGAAAGCTGCATCGAATTTGTATGGCCATGTGCTGACACTGACTTTGCATCCCATCTCCGGATATGTGTCCACATCAATCTGCCATGAAGCCAGCAGCCAGGCCAGATGATGCTCATTCATGTAGGTAAGCCCCATGCCAAGTACTTCCGACTGGAAAACGCTGCAATCCTGAAAGTATTCGGCAATCTGAGCAATATCTGCAAAACCTTTCATGGAAATCTCACTATAAGTAACTCTTCGATCATGTGTATACATCCTCCGTCTCCTCTCTCTGCCTGTCGCAGGATAAAAAAAACAGACATCTTGCCTCAGCAAGATGTCTGACCTAATAGCTGGGCTAGAAGGACTCGAACCTTCAAATGCAGGAGTCAGAATCCTGTGCCTTGCCAATTTGGCGATAGCCCAATGTCTCTTGACAAAAAGAATTATATAACAGGAAATCAAAAACGTCAAGCACTTTTTTTAAATTTTTTAAACTTTTTTATTTATATCTACAAAATACCAAATTCCACCGTCTGCCGGGAGGGGGGCGGCAGCGAAACACCTCTGGTTTTTGAGATGTTTCGCCATGAACGCCTCCCGGCAGATATTCCATCCAGATAAGCGCTCCACTTCAGAAGGCATATCTGCTTTACAGGATTAACTCACTTACACCTTCGCCTTTCTATACACAGATCATTGCGAGCTGGCAATAACCTTTTGAAAAAACATCAAAGAGCACCCATTCATGGCAGGTGCTTCCGTCACGGCCGGTACTTAAGTGGTGTCCTTCACCACTTTATGTACCGCTGCCTGTGACGGTGCAGCGCGAGTGTGCCTGCCATGAACGGGTGCTCTTTGATGTTTTTCGATATTCTACTAACAGTTCGCAATGATCGTCTAGTATTCCACTTCCTGAAGGAACAATCCCTGTGCCGCCGCAGTTGCTCCGGCTTTTGTTCTGTCCCTGCTCTCTAAAATAGCTGTCATTTCTTCCGGCCGGCGCTCTCCTTTTCCGACTTCAATTAGGGTGCCCACAATGATTCTTACCATATTATATAAGAAACCATTGCCATAAACTGTAATCTGCAGTTCTCTCGTATCAGCATAAATATCAATATCATAAATCTCACGAACAGTGGATTTGTTTGTACGCTTGTTGGAACAGAAAGCTTTGAAATCATGTTCTCCAACAAGAAGGGCTGCCGCCTTTTTCATTGCAGTCACATCCAGCTTATCGAAACAGTACCAGGTATACTTTCTGTCAAAAACACAGGGAACATCGCCAATGGCAATACGATAGAGATATTTCTTAGCTTTGGCATTGTACCTGCTGTGGAAACGTTCCGGCACATCGTCCACACGATTGACCGCAATATCCCCGGGAAGATATCGATTCAGATAATACTTCATCTCCCAGCATTTCATATTGCTGTTGGTATGGAAATTCGCCACCTGCTCATAAGCATGGACGCCGGCATCTGTTCTTCCTGCTCCGATCAATTCTACCTGTTCTCCTGTCATCTTGCTGAGAACATCTTCCAGTTTTCCCTGGATGGTCACGCCATGACCTTTGCCAAGGCGCTGCCATCCATCATATCTGCTGCCATCATATTCAATCAGCAGCCGTATATTTCTCTCCATATGCTATCCTTTCACATCTCACAAGGTGCGGATGCCCCGGCGTACCGATATCTGTCAATGTCGGCACCTCACTCAGGCAATTCTCACCTGCATAACGACAGCGGCCGTAAAACGGACATCCGCCGTCTCCATCCACTGTTTCCGGTAATATTTCATTCACTGTGACGCTATCTGTCGTTTCTTTCTCTTCATCTGTCAGAATACTGTCAAACAGCATTCTTGTATACGGATGACATGGATGATCATAAAGTTCATCCACATCTGCCATCTCCACAATTCTTCCAAGATACATCACGATCACTCTGTGACACATATGATGCACAACATTCAAATCGTGGGAAATAAACATATACGTCAGATTCTTCTCATCATGTAACTTCAGAAGCAACCTGAGAATCTGTGACTGAACCGTAACATCAAGAGCGGATACCGGCTCATCAGCGATGATCAATTTTTCCCCGCGCATCAGTGACAGGCCGATACTGATTCTCTGTCTCTGACCGCCTGAAAGCTCCCTGGCATAACGATTCGCAAAAGATGGATCCAGGCCAATCTCTGTCAGCATCTGATTCACCAACTCTTTACGCTGTTTCTTATCCTTAATGCCTTTCAGCTTCAGTGGTTCCTCAAGGATCCAACCAATCTTCCTGGCAGGATTCAGGGAACTAAAAGGATCCTGAAAGACCATCTGCGGTTTCAGATGATCCATCTCAAGCTTACCGTCATACTCTCTATTCAGTCCGACAATGGTCTTCGCCAATGTGGACTTGCCACAGCCGCTTTCACCTACAACGCCGAGAATCTCACCCTCATAAAGATCAAAACTCATATCATGGATAATATGCTTGCGTTTATCCTTACTTGAAAACAGCTTCTTATTCTCTTTATAATAAACATTCAAATCCTGAACTTCCAGCAGCTTCTTTGTATTCTGGGATTTCCGTACCTGATCCGGCATAGACGCTACAAGCTTGCGGGTATACTCATGCTTTGGATGCTTCAGTACCTCTTTGGCATCCCCGCGCTCTACGATCACCCCTTTGTACATGACAACCACCTTCTGACAGACTTCCTTGATGACGTTTAAGTCATGGGAAATAAACAGAATAGAACTGCCCATATCTCTGTGGATTTTCTTCAACAGATTCAGAATCTGAGCCTGTACAGTTACGTCAAGGGCCGTCGTCGGTTCATCCGCAATGATCAGATCCGGATGGTTGATAATCGCCATGGCAATCATCACACGCTGACGCATACCGCCGGAAATTTCATGAGGATACTGATCCACCAGTAATTCCGGATTTCTGAGGCCGACACTGGCCAGTGCTTCGATCACACGTCCGCGAATCGCTTCTTTATCTAAATCTGTATGCAGTTTCAGGCTTTCTCCCACCTGAGTATCGATCTTCATGACCGGATTCAGAGATGTCATCGGTTCCTGAAAGACCATCGACATATTCTTGCCCTGGATCTTGCGGCGCTCCTCACGGCTCATGCCCAAAAGTTCCTGACCATTCAGCTGAATGGAGCCCTCAGATACCTGCGCTTCTTCACTAAGCAGTCCCATCACTGCAAGAGATGTCATGGACTTACCGGAACCGGATTCACCAACGATTCCGACGATTTCTCCTTTTCCCACCTCAAGATTGACATGATCCACAACTGTGTGTATGCCACTCTTTGTTGGAAAACCAATGGTCAAATTCTCGATTTTTAATAATTCCTTATCCATAGGTTCCTCCTAATCGCTGATGGCCCTCAGCCCTTCACTGATCTGACTGAAGCCGAGAATAATAAGCACGATGACAACACCTGGCCAAATAGCATACCACGGTGCAGTAAATATATACGCCTGCGCCTCCGAAAGCATACGTCCGAGACTTGGATCCGGTGGCTGTACCCCCAATCCGAGATAACTCATACTTGCCTCTGCTAAAACGGCATTGTTAAAGCCGATTGCTGCCGCTGTCAGCAGGCTGACCGCTGTATTTGGCAGAATATGAACAAATATAATTCTCAGATTGCCTGCACCCATCACCTGGGCACTCCGGACAAATTCCTGGGATTTGTATCGTATCACTTCGCTTCGCACTATTCGTGCAAAGCTTGGAATAAACATCACACCCAGTGCAATGATAATCTTGTATTTACCTGTTCCGATAAAACTGATAAAAATCAAGACAAGCAGCACACTTGGAAATGATAATAAAACATCATTGATTCGCATAACGATCTCATCAAGCAGACCACCATAAAATCCTGTCAGAGAGCCGATGATAACACCGAAGAAGCAACCGATCGCCACAGTGGAAAGTGCCACAAAAAAGGTTGTGCCGCAGCCGTTCATGACACGGCTGAAAACATCTCTTCCGAAATTATCTGTTCCCATCAGATGAATCAGACTTGGCGCCTGATTCTTGGCCAGACTGTCCATTCCGGTAACCGCATACGGTGTCCAGAACTGACCGATAATCGTTATAATGAGGATAATGCCTGTCAGGATCAAACCGATGATCAGGCTGTAATTACGTTTCTTCATTTCTTACACTCCTACGCTGTCCGAACTCTTGGGTCTGCCAGCTGATATAAAACATCCACAAGGAAATTGATAATGACAACGATAGATGTAATATATAAAACAGCTGCCTGAACAACCGGATAATCACGGGTTGAGATCGATGTAATCATCAGACGTCCCATCCCCGGGATACTGAAAACCTGTTCAATCACAAGGCTTCCGGCGAGAATCTCTGCAACAACCATCGCAACAAACGTAATGACCGGTATCAGCGCATTACGAAGAACATGACCGTACA
>OGCO01006181.1_pt1 | contig 10868 bp, 10 predicted proteins | sample 1570171 | NCBI WGS metagenome assembly OGCO01 (sample SAMEA4370583, study PRJEB24528) | human gut metagenome | reverse complement strand
ATTTCTTAAGGCAGCTGCATGATATAGGTGAAAGGAAATAAAACACAAGTAGAAAATTCAATGCATTGATCGTTACAAGGCGGAGGTGATAAGGGATGAAACACGAAGAAAGAGAGGTACGTCAAACCTATAATGACTACGGTGATGATTTGTATCGACTATGTTATTTTTACACTGGAAATGTACATGATGCAATGGATGCGGTGCAGAATACATTGGTACATTTAATGGAGTACACAGGAACATTTGAGTCGGAAAGTCATAAAAAGTCATGGTTACTTAAGGTTGGGGTTAATGAATGCAGGCAGCTTCATCGCCAATGGTGGAGACGTAAGGTGACAGCGGACGAATCGCTTATTGATATGGAAAGGGTAGGTGTGCGGACTAGCGATGTGTGGGAGAGTGTAATGTCATTGCCAACAAAATACCGCACAGCAATTTATCTATATTATTATGTCGGCTATTCAACGGAAGAGATTGCTAAAATTATGGAAAAACAGTCATCTACGGTGCGGTCACTCTTACTTAGAGCGAGAAAAAAATTGAAAGAAGAACTGGTGGAGCCGCAGGCAGATAGTAGTTCACGAATTTAACAAACAGAAAGGAAGGTGCAGCATGAAGCAGGATGATTATAGAAATATGTGCGATGAAATAAAGCTTTCGGAAGAACAGAAAGATAAAATATGGGTAGCTGCGAGAGCAAAAGTGCAGACAAAAAAAGAAAATAGGCAAAAGATGGGCAGATTTGCGAAAATTGCAATGGCAGCGGCAGCGATTATTGTATTTTTTATGGTGACAGCTATGCCAGGCATTATAAGAAATAAGAATACAAATCAGCCTGCAGCACAGGTGGAAAAGAGTACAGAGGAAGATAATTCACAGACCGTGCAAGTAAATCAAGAAATGAAATATTATTTGTTACTTGGAACGGATGGTCGCACAGATAAAAAAACAGGTACGCATGCAGATGCAATTGTTTTGGCAGGGATGGATGCGAGCAAAGGAAAAATTCAACTTATTTCAATTCCACGTCGCCTAGAGCTGGATGGAAAGGAAGCGAGTGAGTACGACTGGTGGTATCAGAGTACTAATGATCTTTGGAGTGCAATTGAACGAAATTTTGGAATTAAAATTGAGGGTCAAGTGACAGCATCATTTTCAATATTTGCACAGCTTGTTAATATGTATGGAGGTTTGGAATTAGAGGTTACAGAGGCAGATTTAGATCCAAAGTATTCTCAGTTAAATGGGTACCTGACAGAAGTAGTGGAATCGACAGGCATTGCAACAAAGGGGCAGATTACAGAACTCGGAGTTCAGCTTCTTGATGGTCCGCAGACTGTAGCATGGTGCAGAGTGCGTGATACAGAGAATGGTGTAAGAGGATCGCGTTTTCTTAAGGCATTGAAACAATTATATTCACGAATGGCTGAGCAAAACAATGATTATGAAAAGATAACGGTTGCCAGCATTATAATCTTATCCACGGTGAATGCAGATATCACATTATCGAATGAACCATTTGAGGTTGCAATGATAATGGAACAGGCATTTGCTTGTACTGAGTTTTCATATATTGATCTGGCACAGAGCGAGTATGTAGAAGTAACCAAAGAAGAGAACAATGAAGAACCTGTGTATACTCTTTCAGAAGAATTTTATGGCATTCCACATCTGAGTGTGTTAAACTAATCCTAGTACCGTGTGAAGCAATCGATTTCTTATTAAATATTGATTGTCTCATACGAAAAAAAGGAGGAACACACCAAAGATGAAACACATGCTTGAAAAAACATTTCCAGAAAAATTGACAGGGCAGCTGAAAAAGTGGATGGCAGCCACCGCCGCAGCAACCATGATGCTGCCGGGGACGATGGCTGTACCAGCTGCCGAAAACACACAGAGCAATCTGCCTCAGGAAGAATTGACAGTTCACTTTATTGATGTTGGTCAGGGACTAGCAATAATGGCAAAGGCTGGTGACGATGTACTTGTATATGATGGCGGAAACTCGGACGCAGCATCATACTTTGTTTCATATCTGAAGGATGAGGGTATTGAGGACATTGACTATATGATTGCGTCTCATTACGATGCAGATCATTTAAATGGTCTTGTCGGTGCACTTCATGCATTTGATACTGAGACAATCATTGCACCGGACTATAAACATAATTCCAAACTTTATACGTCATTCTACAATACATTGTCGTCTCAAAATAAGGAAGTGACATACCCAGAAGTGGGTCAAGAGTACGAGTTTGGCGAGGGCAGCTTTACTGTACTTGGACCGACACAAATTAGGGATGATTCAAACAACAATTCTGTTGTGGTTCGTCTTGATTATGGCGATACGTCATTCTTATTTACTGGTGACGCTGAGTCAAAGGAAGAAAAGGATATCATAGCAGCAAATGAAGATCTTTACTGTGATGTACTGTCAGTAGGACATCATGGTTCTGCAAGCTCCACAAGCTGGGATTTTCTGGAAGCTGTTCTTCCGGAATATGCAGTTATTTCATGTGGTGTGAATAATTCCTATGGTCATCCAGACCCAGATACAATAGAAAAATTGGAATCAATTGAGGCACAGATTTTTAGAACAGATCTGCAGGGTAATATTATTGCGATATCAGACGGTGAGACGATCACATGGAATAATCTACCAAGCAACGGGGAAGTATTGTATGCTGCTGATTTTGTATCTGTAAAAGAAGAACCGAATGACACGAGCAGTACTGTTGGCGAGCTTGGACCGGGCAATCAGATACAGGTATTAAACCGCAATGACAATGGCTGGGCAACTATTGTATTTAATGGTGCCACTACATATATTCCGTCTTCTTACCTGAGTGACATTGATCCACAGACGATGACACAAGCTGCTCCAACCCAGCCGGTAGGAAACATGGTATGGCTGTCTGCGACTGGATCTAAATACCACAGCAGGAATAATTGCGGAAATATGAATCCGGCAAATGCGCGCCAGGTGACAGAATCAGATGCAGTAAGTCAGGGGTATGAGAAATGCAAAAAGTGTTGGTGAAAATAACAATAAAGAAAGAACCAGTTTTGTCAATTGCAGTGATTTTGGCAGTCATCTCAATGTTTGTTGTACATCCAGATGATACGTATGTATCATATATTGATTTTCGCACACTTGCTATTTTATTTTGTCTGATGGTGATTGTTGCCGGAATAAGAGAGATAGGTGTATTTGACTATATCGCACAAAGTCTGTTAAACAGAGTGAAAAGTATTTCTGGTATTGTCATGATTCTCGTACTTCTTTGCTTTTTCTTATCAATGGTGATTACAAATGATGTGGCATTGATTACATTTGTTCCATTTGCCATTCTAATTTTAAAGAGATTTCCTAAAGAGGTGCGATGCCATTGGCTGATTCCCTGTGTAGTTATGCAGACAGCAGCAGCCAATTTGGGAAGCATGATGACACCTATTGGAAATCCTCAGAACTTATATCTTTATGGAAAAGCAAATTTGCAGGCATCATCATTTTTTTTGCTGATGCTTCCGTATACAGCATTGTCGCTGTTAATTCTGATTATATGGATTGCAATCCATACAAAAAGAAAGACAGATAATGAAACTAATTGCATGGATGGTTCAACACATAAAGCTGTGTATGCAAAGACACAAAGCAGAAAAATTTCAGATAAGCTTCGTCTGACTATATATCTGATATTATTTTTCTTAAGTCTTCTTGCAGTAGGCCGCTTAATTTCTATTTGGATAGTATTTGCCTGTGTGATTGCCTGGGCAGCAGCATTCGACAGTAAATTATTTAGAAATGCAGATTATGCGTTGCTTGGAACATTTACAGCACTATTTGTTTTTATTGGAAATCTTGGAAGAATCCCTCAGTTTTGCAGTATTCTTCAGAATTTGATTCAAACAAGGGAGGTCATAATAGCGGTTGCAGCAAGTCAGGTAATGAGCAATGTTCCAGCAGCAATTTTGTTGTCGGGCTTTACAAATAATTATCGGGCATTGATTATTGGAACTAATCTAGGCGGTCTTGGAACTATGATTGCTTCTATGGCTAGTTTAATCAGCTTTAAATATATTTCACGTGAAGATGCATCATTACGAGGCAAATATTTTATTTGGTTTACGGCAGCAAATGTGATTTTATTAGTCATTCTTTTAGCCGCAGCCAAAATATTGGGACAATTATAGAAAAATATTAAAAAAATGAAGACCGGTCAATGTAACTGTTGACCGGTTTTCATTTTTTGTTATTTTGTTTTAATTGATGCTTCTAACTGATTGATATGATGTTTTAACAGGTAAAGCGTATCTTCCCTTGAGTAGACAAGATTGCTCTCTGGAAGTGAATGAAAGAAATCAAGGAACAGACTGCGAATGGACTCTTCTGAGATATGAATATTGCAGCAGTAAGAACCAAAGACAAATTTTAATGTCGTATAAATGTGCAAACCAGTCTGAGGGTTGATGTAGATCGAAAGATAATCTGGTAAATGCAGCTGTGTTGGACGAGCAATCAGTCCAAGTACAGTGCCAGTCTCAATCTCCTGATACAGCTTTTTTAAGAAATCACAGACATCTGACTGGTCAAGATATGGAATCAGTTCCTTTGGCGAGTCATCACAAGTACGGCTTTCAATCAGATTCTGCAAACCTTCCTCTGTAAAAATGGTGTAGTAGTTGCTTTCAACCTGACGCAGGAAGGAATAGTGCTGGTCGATTAGTGACAAGTATGGCTCAAGTGGAAGCTGGGAGCGATTCAAATATTTCTCAACTATATTGTGCGATATATAGCGACCGATACATGGCTGCGGCATAATTATATGCAAAGAATCAGGTGCGGCAACAGAAATATATTCATTTAGCACTTCTGCCATGTCTGAACTGCATTGGGTTAACGGTTCGCACTGGAGCAGCAGATTTTTGAAGAAGTTACGGTAATACGAAATAAGGTCTTCTGATTCTAGGATTTGTGCAGTGGATAAATCCTCTGAAAATAGAATCAGATAATGCGGAGAAATAATGTAGTATCCCATTGGAGAGAGCGATGCTGCTTTTGGAGTCTCATGAAAATAGTAAGGCTTATAGTGACCACGAGAGGCAAGACACAGTGGGATAACAGCATGCAAAAGTTCAAGATTTTTTGCAGCAGCGTTTGGACTTGTTTCAAAGCAAAGCAATTCATTTACTGTAAAACTGCGGTTGTCAAGCCAAAATTCCATAAAGTCGATAGTTAACTTTAAGCTTGGTGGAAGAAAAAGGTTAAACTCAGCATTTTCAGTATGAGAAATCTCATAGATCAAGACTGAGCGGATAGCGCTTCGGACGGCAAATTCACCCTTGATCAGACGTTCTGAGATACTTAGAGAAGAAACCTCTGGCGGCGGAGCCATGGAAAAATCAACAGATGCCAAATTGTTTAACAAACGGCAGACGGCCTGACGGTTGTTGTACGTTTCCTCGCCTTGAAGAAGGATATCATATAGCTGAAAAAAATCTTTTCGTTCATCAACGGAAAGATTAAAATGACGTGCGAGTGCTTGAACTGTTTTATAGGAAAGTATTCGCTCGTCAGCAAGTGCCTTGTGAATTGAAGTGCGTTCTGCTCCAATCGTACGGGCAAGTGAAGAGATGCTTTCTCCACTGTCGGCAATTAATCTTTTTAAATAGGTACTGAATTTCGACACAAAGAAGTCCACCTTTAAAACTTTATATAGTTAAAGTATATTGTACCATATAATCAAACAGTTTGACATAACAAATTTTGCTGTTTGAGAACAAATTTTGACGATTGTGTGACAAAGTTTGAAGTACACACGGGCACACTTTTTGGCACAGCTTGTTTTTATATAGGATTCTTTGTATACTAAAGAAGAATATAATAAAAGCATAGAACTAGTTGTAGGATAAAGCTATTATAAAAAGAAGAGGGGAAGGTGACTTTATATGAGCGATTGTACCATAGCAGCACAAGTGCTTGAAAAAAGAGAGGAACCTGCCGAGTATCTGGTAGATCGTATGATACGTATTTGCCGAGATCAGCTGATGCTGCCAATACGACAGACGATGGAGCGCATTGACTGCCATGAAATATGCTTTATGGAAAGCAGAGGGCATAATGTGTACATATATACGAAAAATCGGGAGATTCGCATTTATCAGAAGCTGACTGATCTTGTTGATTTGCTTCCTGATTATTTTCATCAGTGTCACAAAAGCTATATCGTAAATTTAGAATATGTGGTACGCCTTGAAAGGACGTTGCTTTATATGGCTGATGGAAGAATGGTACCAGTCAGCCGTACACATCAGGCAGAGACAAAAGAGATTTATGAAAATTATGTCAATGCCTGAGTATTGTGGCTGTGCAATAATAATTAGTTTTTTTCTTTTATCAGTTCGGCAATTTCCTTATATCGTGATGTAATTGCCTTATAATTTTCTCGTTTGTGCGGAAAAGTACAATTTGAGCAGTCTTTATTTCCATTTGGAAGGTAGCGAAACTGCCCACCGCATTTTTTGCCAAGTGCGTATAGTGGGCAGTAGCAAAAAAGGCAGTTGAAATTGTCCGGGTCCGCATTTTTATGGCATGGAAAGTATTCACATTCTCGATTGCAGAAAAATTGATAATGAGTCGTTTTAGGTCGTTCCATATCAAAACCTTTCATATTAAGTGATATTGTATCTTTAGAAATTACTTTGTTATAAAATAAATTTATCTTTGTAAATATTATTTTAATAGCTCATCGATTTCAACAAAACAAGCTTCTGTGCGGTTCTCGCTAACTGGGTGGTTAAAGTAAATTCGTTTTCCATCGCGTGAGAAGGTTGGATTTGGATGAATCTGAAGCTTCCAAGTACAGTTTTGGAAGTTTTGTCCACCAAATGTAGCAATAGGAGTGGTCTCGCCGCGGCGATACAGGAAAATGTCTGCTGGGTAACCAGGATAAGCGCGGTCTCCGACAAAGTAGCTGCGGTCTGGAAACCCATCAATATGATTTCCAATTCCACCAAGCGTTTCTATGCATTCTCCGTTTGGTGTAAAACGCTGGATACGGCTCGTTTCCATCTCAATCTTTGAACCGTCATAGTACTGACGAGTTGCCATGTATGTATCATCGTCAAACCAAAGCTGATGAACTGGTTTGTCTGGAATGACATGTGTCTTACCAGTCTCAAGGTCAATGCAGCCAAGGGCACCAAATACAGGGCAGTTTGCAACGCTTAAGCGCATCATCACCTTTGTCGCAGATGGATTTAACTGTACGTGGCTCATTGAGGTGGTATACTCATTTGGTGTACAACCACTTTTTACAACCATGTCATAAACAGTCTTTTTATCAGCAACGCGGCGAATCTTTCCAGTTGTTAAATCAAGCAGATAAATACCGCATGTATTAAGTTCTGGGTAATCGGGGTTCTTGTCCAGAAATTCCTCTGAGATGGAGAATGGATACTGACCATTTTCAGCACAGTGGCTTTCTTTACCGAAGATTGGTCCATAAACAACTTCTCCTGTATGAATATTCAGGACACGAAATGCGCTAAATCCATTTATTATATCACGAAAAACAATGTGATCATTATCTGTAAAAGTGGCAGATGGACCATTGTGGTTGCCGCAGCTTACTGTAAAGACACAGCGTGCGTTTGCCAGCGTATTTCGGTCGCAGATCCAGATCTCGGTGATCTGCTTTTCTTTGTCCTCCAAATCAGGCTTTTTTGCGTAGACAAGAAGCGTCCCGTCTGGACTTTCTGGCTGACCGCCATTCATGCCCCAGAGAGAAGAGCCTTCATATTCACATACTTTTTCCATGAAAATGTACCTACCTTCATTATTTTTTATTTGATTGTACTCCTATTTTTGTTTTGCATCAAGCCAATCGTGGGAAATGCTTGAAGAATTTTTCGAGTCATGGTAAGATGAAGTGGGAATAAAAATAAGAGCGAAAAAAAGAAAGAAGGATCTGACATGGAAACAAAAAATATAAATGTATGTGAAACTTTCCCAGACGGCACTCCAATAGATGGATGGTTTTATGATACAAATGTACCTTCATTGGAGAAAATTGGAAAACAGTATGTTCTGACTGCATATGGTATCCTTGATGATGGAAAGCTTTACACAAAGGAAATTCAGGCATTGATTGATCTGGCAGCGAAAGAGGGCGGCGGTGTTATTGTTGTTCCATCAGGAACATATTTGACAGGTGCACTATTTTTTAAGCAGGGCGTTCATTTATACGTAGCACAGGGCGGTATGTTAAAGGGAAGCGATGACTGTTCTGATTATCCGATTTGCGAGACTAGAATTGAGGGAGAGAGTTGTCTATATTTTTCGGCACTAATCAATGCAGATGGGTTAGATGGATTTGTAATGTGCGGACCTGGCACTATTGATGGAAACGGTATGCGCTCTTGGAAAGCATTCTGGCTTCGCCGCAGCTGGAATCCAAAGTGCACGAATAAGGACGAACAGCGTCCGCGCCTTGTGTATTTGTCAAATTGTAAAAATGTGCTTATTGCAGATTTGAATTTGCAAAATTCACATTTTTGGACAACACATCTTTATCATTGTGATCATGTCAAATATCTCAACTGTCGTATTTTTTCACCGGCATCGCCTGTTAAGGCGCCAAGCACAGATGCAATTGACATTGATGTGTGCAGCGATATTCTGGTGAAGAATTGCTATTTGGAGGTAAATGACGATTCTGTTGTATTAAAGGGCGGAAAGGGTCCGTGGGCAGATACTGCGCCTGAGAATGGTGCTAATGAGCGTATTCTTGTTGAGGATTGTGTGTATGGTTTCTGCCATGGCTGTCTGACATGTGGATCAGAGTCAGTACACAACAAAAATATTTTGCTGCGCCGCATTAAGGTAGGAAGCGGAAGTAATCTTTTATGGTTAAAGATGCGCCCAGATACACCGCAGCATTATGAGTATATTACGCTTGAGAATATTGAGGGCAACATTACAAATTTTATCAATATTAATCCATGGACACAATTTTACGATCTGAAGGATCGTAAAGATATTCCGCTGTCTTATGCAGATCATGTGACAATGAAAAATTGCAAGTGCGAGTGTGAAACATATTTTAATGTAGAGCCAAATAAGACACAATATGAGTTGTCTGATTTTACATTTGAAAATCTGGATATTCAGGCAAAAAATGATGGCTTCAAGGCAGATGCAGTGGAAAATATGAAGATCATCAATGTAAATGTAGTGATAGAGGCTTAAAAACAAATAGCAAAAGACCAAGAAAGGCAGAAAATTATGGTAACAGAAAAGGAAATTGCCAGAATCAATGAGTTGGCAAAAAAGCAAAAAGAAGGAACATTGACAGCAGAAGAGAAGGAAGAACAGCAAGCTCTGCGCCAGAAATATCTTCGTTCAATCCGCGAAAATATGAGAAGTTCTCTTGATCAGATGAAGATTCAAAATCCGGATGGAACAATCACTAACGTAAAAGACCGCCGTAAGGATTGGCTGAATAAGATTAAAGAATGATACTACGATATTCCATCAAAAGAAAAGAATTTTTTCTTTTTTTAAGTAATGGAATATGATATACTGACAGTTAAAGAGATGGCTTTGCTGTCAGTATTTACTTTATAGAAGGGAATGGTAAAAAGTATGAATTACAGAAAATTCGGAAATACAGGTGAGAAGATTTCTGCACTTGGTTTTGGATGTATGCGTTTTCCAGAATATGAAAAGGATGGAAAGATGTATGTGGATCAGGACAAGGTAGATGAGATGGTGGCAGAGGCATATCGTCAGGGAGTTAACTATTTTGATACTGCACCAAAATATTGCAATTGTAATAGTGAGGAAGCTGTCGGAAGAGCAGTTAAGGGCTTCCGTGATAAGGTATTGTTATCAACGAAAATTCCGTTAGATGTCTGTAAGAAGCCTGGCGATTATCGCCGTGCACTGGAGCATAGTCTTGATAAGCTGGGAACAGATCATTTGGATTTTTATCATTTCTGGGGAATTAATCGTAAAGAATTTGATCAGACAATCATGGCACAGGATTTGCTTGCTGATGCTGCAAAAGCAAAAGAAGAGGGACTGATTCGTCATATTTCCTTCTCCTTCCATGATGAACCGCTTGCAATTAAGTATATTATTGATGAGTCAAAAAAACGCGGTATTCCGATGGAGAGTATGCTTGTCCAGTACAATTTGCTTGACAGAACAAATGAGGAAATGCTTCATTATGCAGCATCTAATGGAGTTGGAACAGTTGCAATGGGTCCTGTAGGCGGCGGACGACTGGCAGCACCGACAGAGCTTTATGCAAAGCTTACTGGAAAGAAATCAATTGCAACATATGAACTTGCATTTAAGTTTGTTCTGGGCAATCCAGACTTAAATTGCGCATTATCTGGTATGCAGACACTTGATATGGTAAAGCAAAATGCAAAACTTGCATCTGACAGCACAGGATTTTCCAAAGAAGAGTGGCAGCAGCTTGGAGAGGCAATGGAGCAGTTAAAGAAGTTTAGTGAGCTTTACTGCACAGGCTGCAAATATTGTCAGCCATGTCCGGCAGGAATTGAGATTCCAAAGATCTTTAACATGTTTACATACTACAATGTATACGGTCTGAAGGATCATGCAAAGAAGATGTACGATAATTATGTAAAGGATGGCGGAAAGCTGATTGAAGACTGCAAGAACTGTGGTTTCTGTGAGCGTCATTGTCCGCAGCATCTGCAGATTCGCAAAGAGCTCGAGCGTGTTGAAAAGCTATTTAGATAAGAAATAATAAAAAGATCAGGCGGCATAACTTGATATGTACCCAGTTTTCTGGACACCGGGTCAAAATTGAATAATTAAGCTTCCA
>OGCO01006175.1_pt1 | contig 10879 bp, 9 predicted proteins | sample 1570171 | NCBI WGS metagenome assembly OGCO01 (sample SAMEA4370583, study PRJEB24528) | human gut metagenome | reverse complement strand
GTCATCAGGCGCCGGTGATCCCATGTGTGCACGCCGATCTGACAGCCCAGTTCCGCCGCACGGCGCACGGTCGGAGCGCATCCCGACACCCGGTCTCCCTCCACGAAAAAGGTTGCACGACTGTCCGAACATTCCAGCACATCTAAAATGCGGCCGGTTACCGGCGAATAAGGGCCGTCGTCAAAGGTCAGCGCCACCATCGGGCGCTGGGCCGCCTGCTCCGCCGCTCGGGCTGACAGCGCCAAAAACGCGGAACAACACAGGATCACCGACAGAAGCAGTACACGCCGCAGTCCAAAATTTCTCATTTCACTGCACCTCCACTCAAAATTAGGATGGCAGGATCGCTTCATTTTTTTCTGGAAATTTTAAGCAAAAAGAACAGCCCATTTGAACTGGACCGTTCAGCTTTACTCGATCAGTTTTAATTTCTGCACACGGGTCAACTGCTTGATCTCATACTCCCGCCGCAAAGCGGCGGATTTGTCCGCACAGGCCTCCTGATACACCAGCTCCACCGGCAGGCGGGCACGGGTGTACTTCGCGCCCTTTCCCGCATTGTGCACCTTTGTGCGCCGAACCGGGTCATCGGTATAACCGGTATAGAGCGTACCGTCGGCACACCGGAGCAGGTATACATAAAAACTCACATATCCCACCCCAGCTCTCTGAACTCATTCGGAAACGGTGCGGTCCACACCATCTGCTCATGCAGAAACGGATGCATCAGGCGGACACGCCACGAGTGTAAGGCAGGTCTGGAAAGCATTGGATCACCGCCATATTGGACATCGCCCAGCAACGGGCACCCGATGGATGCCATATGAACACGGATCTGGTGGGTGCGCCCAGTGTGCAGACGCAGCTGCACCAAGGCTCCATCCGGCCTGCTCTGCAAGGTGACATAATCCGTTTTTGCAGTTTTCCCCGCCGGATCGGTCCGATAGCAGTTCAATGCTCCGGGTACAGGGGCAATGGGCGTGTCCACCGTCCCCTTCGGCGGCCGGGGTGCGCGGGACAGCAGGGCGAGATAATCACGCTGAAATTCATCTGTGTGGAGCAGGTTTTGAAGTGCCTCGTGGGACTCTGCCCGCTTGGCGCACAGCATCAGGCCTGAGGTACCCTTATCCAGCCGATTCACCGGGCGGAATACCAGCTCTTGTCCCCGCTGCCGGTAGTATCCGGCCAAACGGTTGCCCAGCGTGTCCGCGTAGTGACCGGGCCCGGGGTGCACCGGCAGGCCGGCAGGCTTATTGACCACCAGCAGCCATTCGTCCTCATAGATGATATCCACCGCTCCGGGGGTACTCTCCAGACAGTTTTCCTCCAGCTCCGGCAGGTGCAGCTCCAGATGCTGCCCCAGACGCACCCGCTGGGCAGTATTGATGCGTACACCATCCAGCAGAATGCCGTCCGGCCGGAATTTTGCCCGCTTGATCCGGGTGGTGGACAGGCCAAGACTGCGGCGGAGCACCTGCTCCGCCGTCCAGCCGTTTTCCTGTTCTGTAATGGTTTTTTCAAACAGACGCATATCAGCTCAAACGCCCCGCCGTACGGAGCTTTAAAATGGTCTGAGCGATCATCTTGCAGTGGTCAAATGCGATTCCGTCCGTCTCAAAAGCACCGATATGGTACTCCGTGCCAAATACTCCGTGGCGCAGCGTCACCTGTATCTCAGCAGTCAGCACCTCGTCCTCACGGGTCAACTTGAGCTTCATGGTATTGCCGCTCAGGCGATACTCCAGCCGGAACCAGCCCGCCTCGGCTGCGTCGTCGTCGCCGCAGACACTCAACTTACTGCGCTCCGCCACGGCCGCGTAGGCACAGGACATCGTCCACCCTCTGGGATCCCGGTCAGGCCCGCTGAACAGGCCGATTTCCGTAAGGGCTAGCCCCCGAACATGGGTCTCCTCCTCCAGTTCACGGGCGGCAGCGTCCTCAGTGAATTCATCCGGCTCCACAAAGCCGCCGGGCAGAGCCCAGCAGTCCAGGCAGGGATGATTGCCCCGGCGCACCATCAGCAGTTCCGGGCGGCGGCGCTCCAGCGAGACCACCACCAGATCCACCGTCACGCTGGGGTGCGGGTAGTCCTTGGGATGGTAAGCAGCCAGGAACTCCTCCAACGTCTGGCCATCCCGGTTGCGAAGCAGTCTTTCCTTCATAGGATCACTCCCCTTTCTACACTAAAACTACCCTGAGTCCGGGCATTTGTCAAGGCTTGCATCCCGGCACAGAGGCCGGTATAATGGAAGTATCTTTTCGGAAGGGAGTTTTAGACTCATGCACGACGAACTGACCGCACAGGACATCGAACAGATGCGCGCTGAACTGAAAGAACGCAAAACCACCGTTCTGCCCGAACTCATCAAAGCGGTGCAGGAGGCCCGGGCCTTCGGTGATCTGAGCGAAAATTTTGAATACAAGGCGGCCAAGCAGGAACTGAACAAATGCAAGCGCCGCATCCGCTATCTGGAGGGCATGATCTCCTCCGCCAAAGTCATCACCGACCGCTCCGGCGAGGATGAAGTTGGTCTTTATGACAGGGTGACTGTCCAAATCCCCAGCATGGGCAATCAGGAGATGACCTATCAGCTGGTGACCACCATGCGGGCGGATATGCTCAAAGGCCGCATTACCCGGGAATCCCCGGTGGGCTGCGCGCTGGCCGGCCGACACACAGGAGACACCGTTCATGTTCAGGTTCGCCCGGATTTTGGCTATGATATGGTCATTCTGTCCATTGAAAAGCAGGAAGATGACGGCAGCATCAAGATCAACGGATTCTGATTTCATGTAAAGTTTCTTTACTTGCATGTTAGAATTTACAAAAAGCGCCTTTGCATTTTGCAAAGGCGCTTTCACTTTACGCATCTATTGATTGAGCAGTAATTTTACTTTACAGTTATCTTCTGTTTTCCGACCTGCCGCATCGACAGTGAGATGCGCTTTTTCTTCTCATCGACACCCAGCACAACTACCTTGACCACGTCTCCAACGCTGAGCACCTCAGAGGGATGCTTCAGGTAGCGGTCGCAGATCGCGGAGATATGCACCAGCCCGTCCTGATGGACGCCTATGTCCACAAATACACCGAAGTCAATGACATTTCGCACCGTTCCGGTGAGCTCCATTCCGGGCTTCAGATCCTTCAGTTCCAACACATCGGTGCGCAGGATCGGGGCGGGCAGTTCATCGCGGGGGTCGCGTCCGGGTTTTAGCAGCTCCCTGGCCACATCCCGAAGCGTCAGCATACCGGCGCCGCAGAAGGCCTCTGCCCGCGGCTGGCCCATCTGCTCCAACCGCTGGGTCAGCTCGCCGATGCTCCCTGCTGACACATCGTCCAATGTGTAGCCGCAGAGCGTGAGCAGTTTTTCCGCTGCCTCGTAACTCTCCGGATGGACGGCGGTGCGGTCAAGCACCTGCCCGCTCTCCGGCACCCGCAAAAAGCCGACGCACTGCTGATAGGCCTTTGGCCCCAGTTTAGGCACCTTCAACAGCTGTTTCCGGGCGGTAAAGGGGCCATTTTCCTCACGATAGGCCACAATATTCCTGGCCGTGGTGCTGTTCAGACCGGAGACCCGGTTCAGCAGAGAGGCCGAGGCGGTGTTCACATCCACGCCGACCGCGTTGACGCAGTCCTCCACCACGCCATTCAGTGTCTCATCCAACCGCGCCTGCGGCATATCGTGCTGATACTGCCCCACGCCGATGGCCTTAGGGTCGATCTTGACCAGTTCCGCCAGCGGATCCTGAAGCCGCCGGGCGATGGACACCGCACTGCGCAGATTGACATCAAACTGCGGGAATTCCTCTGCCGCCAGCTTGGACGCAGAGTAAACGGAAGCGCCTGCCTCGTTGACGATCATATAGCTGACGCCGCAATCCACCTCGCGGATCAGCTCCACAGCCATCTGCTCCGTCTCCCGGGAAGCGGTGCCGTTGCCAATGGCAATATGGCGCACACCGTCCTTTCGGATGAGCTTTTTCAGCGCGTCGATGGCCTCCCGCTTTTTCTTTTCGTTGAAGGTGGGGTAAACCACGGCGGTGTCCAACACCTTTCCCGTTCCGTCAATTACCGCCACTTTACACCCATTCCGATAGCCGGGATCCAACCCCATAGTCACTTTGCCCTTCACCGGCGGCTGCATGAGCAGCGGCTTCAGGTTCAGTCCAAAGTTATGGATGGCCCCCTCGGCAGCATCATCAGTCAGGCCGCTGCGGATCTCCCGTTCAATAGATGGAAAGATCAGCCGGTCGTAGCTGTCCGCTGCCGCAGCACGCACGAAGTGTTCCGACGGCGAGGGGCCGCGCAGGCTGTGGTTATTCAGGATGCGCAGAGCCATCTCTCGGTCCAGCTCCACAGACACCTTCAGGAAGCCCTCCTTCTCGCCCCGATTGATGGCCAGTACCTGGTGACCCTGCAGCTTGGAAAGCTCCCGGCGAAAATCATAATAAAGGGCGTAAACGGAGTCCTCCTCCTTCGCCGCCTTACTGACCAGACAGGCCCGTTTGGCCGCCAGTTCCTTCAGGCTCTTACGGATGGCCGCATCATCAGACAGCGTCTCCGCCAGAATATCGGATGCGCCCCGAAGGGCATCCTCCACGCTCTCCACACCCCGCTCCGGGTCGATATAATCCCGGGCAAGCCGTTCGGGGGCGGGACCGTTCTTCATCTGGAGATAGAGCTTGACCGCCAGCGGCTCCAACCCCTTTTCCCGGGCAATTGTCGCTCTTGTGCGGCGTTTCTGCTTATAGGGTCTGTAAAGGTCTTCCACTTCCGAGAGGAGTTTTGCCCGATCGATGGCCTCTGCCAGCTCCTCGGTCAGCTTTCCCTGCTCAGCAATCGTCTTTTTGACCTCTTCCTTCCGCTGCTCCAAATTGCGCAGATAGGACAAGCGCTCGGAGAGGGTGCGCAGCGTGGTATCATCCATCGCGCCGTGCAGCTCTTTGCGGTAGCGGGCGATGAACGGAATGGTGTTGCCCTCGTCGATCAGGGCAATGACGTTTTCGATATACTTCGGATTCTGCCCCAGCTCCTGCGCCAGAATTTGTACCAGCTCAGCCACTTGTCCACCTCCTTACTCTTCACTCACAATGATGTCCGCAAAGGCGCCCCGCACCAGTTTGGCCAGTGCATTGGGTTCCACCAGCACCTGATCGCCGATCTTGCCGGCGGAGACCGCAATGGCGCCCTGCTCCAGCGCAGAAGAGTGGAAGGTGGTGGGAAACTGCTTTTTCATGCCGATGGGCGAGCAGCCTCCCCGGACATAGCCGGTCAGTGGCAGAAGCTCCTTGACATGGAGCATGGCCACGCTCTTCTCCCCCACGGCCTTGGCCGCCTTCTTGAGATCCAGTTCCTCCGCCACAGGAATGACAAACACATAGTAGCCGCCCTTGGCCCCATGGGTCACCAGCGTCTTAAATACGCTGGCCGGATCCTGTCCCAGCGACTGCGCCACGGTCACGCCGTCCACCGCCTCATCCCCATGGGGGTAGTGCTTGGCCTCATAGGGGATCTTCTTCTGATCCAGAATGCGCATCACATTGGTCTTCTGTTCTTTCACAGCTATCACACCTTCCTTACTGCGGGCTATTTTAGCACATTTTCGCGGCGGTGACAAACGCGGTTCTTTCTCAGTTTCAGAGCCGGGAAAGCTTGTATTTATATGGTGCTTTTGTTATAATAGGATCAATAATATTCTTTTCTGCCGTTCAGCTTTTTGGAACGGCGACCGAGGTCGAAAATAAAATGAAATACGAAGCATGGAATCCCGTCCCCCGGGACAGGGCCGCAGAGCAGACGCTGTGCAGCAGCGGCATTTCTGCTCTGGCCGCACTGACTCTGGCCGGACGGGGCATTCATTCCCGGGACGAGGCAGCTGCGTTCCTCGCCTCCGGGCCGGAGCTGCTCCATGACCCGATGCTCCTGCGGGACATGGACAAAGCCGTGGCGCGCATCCACCTCGCCATTGAACGGGGCGAGACCATCGCGGTATTCGGCGACTACGACGTGGACGGCATCACCTCCACCTGCCTTTTGAGCTCTTATCTCACCCAGCAGGGCGCTAAAGTCATCCCGTACATCCCGGACCGGCTCACCGAGGGCTATTCCCTGAACACCGATGCCATCACCCGGCTGCGGCTGAAAGGAGCACGGCTGCTGGTGAGCGTGGACTGCGGCATCACCAATCTCAAGGAGACAGATTTTGCCCGGGGCATCGGCATGGATGTCATCATCACCGACCACCACGAGTGCAAGGACGAACTGCCCAATGCCGCCGCAGTGGTCAACCCCCATCGTCCGGACTGTCCCTATCCCTTCAAACAGCTGGCCGGTGTGGGCGTAGCGCTCAAGCTGTGCCTTGCGCTGACACCGGAAGCCGAGCGCAGTCAGACGCTGGACGACTATGTAGATCTGGCCGCCATCGGAACCGTGGCCGACGTAATGAGTCTGACAGACGAAAACCGCGCCATCGTCTCCATGGGTCTGCGCGCGCTCTCTCATACCTGCCGCCCCGGCCTTGTCATGCTGATGCGAGAGTGCGGTCTGGAGGGCAAGCTCATCAGCGCCAGCTCCATTGGCTTTACGCTGGCCCCGCGCATCAATGCGGCGGGCCGGATGGGCTGTCCGCAGGTGGCGGCTCAGCTGCTGATGACTCAGAGCGCCGAGGATGGCGCAGCCCTCGCCCAGACACTGTGCGACCTAAACCGAGAGCGCCAGCTCATTGAGCAGGAGATCTTCGCGCAGTGTCTGGAAATTCTGGAGCAGCGACCCGAACTGAGCCGACACGCCATCGTACTGGCCGGACACAGCTGGCACCAGGGTGTCGTCGGCATTGTGGCCTCTCGGCTCTCGGAGCGTTTCTCCGTGCCTGCATTCATGATCTGCCTCGATGAAGAAAACAGAGGCAAGGGCTCCTGCCGCAGCTATGGCGGCTTCAACCTGTTCAAGGCACTGGAGGAGTGCGATGATCTGTTGGAGGGCTTCGGCGGCCATGAGCTGGCAGCCGGTTTTACGATCCTGAACGAAAACGTAGACGCCTTCCGCAGCAAAATGCAGCTGCTGGCCTCCCGCTGGCAGGCGGAGCATCCCTGCGTGTCCACTCTGCCGGTGGACGCCGTGCTGGACGACGCGAACCTCATCACGCTGGAGAGCGTGACCGATCTTCAGCATCTGGAGCCCTTTGGCACCGGCAATCCCCAGCCCACCTTTGTGCTGACCGGCGCGTCGATCAGTTCCATCACACCGGTGGGCAAGGGCCGCCATACCCGTCTCAGGGTGACCCGGGACGGCTGCTCCTTTGACGCCATTCTCTTCTCCTACGCCCCGGAGGCCACCGGCCTCCAGATTGGAGCCCGGGCCGATCTGGCCTTCTATCCCCAGATTAACGTGTTCCGCGGCACCCGCTCCATCCAGCTCATGCTGCTGGACGTGAAGGCTGCCCCCTCCCTCGCCCAGCTGGATCGCATGCTGTACGAACGCTGGAAACAGGGCGAGTCCTTCCACACCAAAGAGCTGCAAATGCTGATCCCGGAGCGGCAGGACTTTGTGGCCGTGTGGCGCTATCTCTCCGCCCATGCCGCCTCCAACCTCTTCCGGGAATCCCCCATGAAGCTGGCCCGGAATATCTCCCGCGCCGCCGGACTGCGGGAGACTTACGCCCGCACCATGATCTGCCTGGAGGTACTTCAGGAACGGGGACTCATCCACTTTGACACTCAGCCCAATGCAGTGCAGATCCGCATTCAGCCCGTACAGGGCAAGGTGGATCTGGAGGCGTCCGAGATCCTGCGCAGTCTGCGCGCCATGCTGGACTGAACACCCAGTTCGGCTTAAAATTCTGACCTTTACTGGAACGGAGATGATCCTATGGATCCGATTCTGGAACAATATACCGCACTTGAAAACAAGGTGCTGGCCTATACGCCCAATCTGGACAAGGCGCGCCTGTTCGACGCCTTTACCTATGCCGACAACGCCCACGCCTCCCAGCAGCGCAAGGACGGCAGTCCCTACATCACACACCCGCTGGCAGTGGCCGATCTGGTGGCCGATCTGGAGCTTGACCCGGACAGCGTGATCGCCGCCCTGCTTCACGACACCATTGAGGACACCGGCGCCACCCACGAGGATGTGGCCAAGCGCTTCGGCGAACCGGTGGCCGAGCTGGTGGAGGGCGTCACCAAGCTGACCCGCGTGCAGTATGCCAGCCGCGAGGAAAAGCAGATGGAGAATCTGCGCAAAATGCTGCTGGCCATGTCCAAGGACATCCGGGTTATCCTCATCAAGATCTGTGACCGGCTCCACAATATGCGCACTATGCAGTACCAATCCCCGAAAAAGCAGCGGGAAAAGGCATTGGAGACCATGGAGATCTACGCTCCGCTGGCTCACCGCCTGGGTATGCAGCGCATCAAGTGGGAACTGGAGGACCTGTCCCTCAAGTATCTCGACCCGGTGGGCTATAACGACATCAAGACCCAGTTGGAATCCCGCTTCTCCGCCCATCAGGAGTTTCTGACCAACACCCAAGCCAAGCTCCAGAAGCGAATGGAGGACGAGGGCATCCACTGCACCGTCTATGGCCGCATCAAGCACATTTACTCCATCTATCGGAAGATGTACACCCAGCACAAGACGCTGTTTGAGATCTTCGACCTCTACGCCTTCCGGGTCATCGTGGATGACATCGCCGACTGCTACAACGTGCTCGGTCTGGTGCACGATATGTTCAATCTGGTGCCCGACCGATTCAAGGATTATATCTCCACTCCGAAACCGAATATGTATCAGTCCCTTCACACCACCGTCATCGGCAAGGAGGGCATTCCCTTTGAGGTGCAGATCCGCACCTGGGAAATGCACCAGATCGCCGAATACGGTATTGCGGCCCACTGGAAGTACAAGGCCGGTGTGGGCAACAAGAAGCTGGACAGCGAGGCCACCTATGAGTGGGTGCGCAAACTGCTGGAGAGCCAGCAGGACACGGATGCGGAAGAATTTGTCCGCTCCATGCGAGTGGATCTGTTCGCCGACGAGGTGTTTGTGTTCACCCCCCAGGGCGACGTGGTCAATCTGCCCGCCGGGGCCACCCCCATCGACTTTGCCTACTCCATCCACTCCGCCGTGGGCAACCGCATGACCGGAGCCAAGGTCAACGGCCGCATCGTCCCCTTTGACACCAAGCTTCAGAACGGCGACATTGTGGAGGTCATCACGTCCAACGCCTCCCGCGGCCCCAGCCGGGACTGGATGAAGATCTGCAAGAGCAATGAGGCCCGCAACAAGATCCGCCAATGGTTCAAGAAGGAGCGCCGGGAGGAGAACGTGGCCACCGGCCGTGCGGCCTTTGAATCCGAGATGAAGCGCTGCGGCCTGACCATGACCGAGATCACCCAGGAAGATGTGCTGCCGCTCATTCTGAAAAAGGTAAAGTTCGGTTCACTGGACGACCTGTACGCCGCCATCGGCTACGGCGGCATGACCGCCCAGAAGGCCGTGATCCGCATCCGCGACGAGATCCTACGCCACACAAAGCAGCAGAAGGATCAGGCCGCCCAGCAGGAGCTGCTGGAAAAGGGCGAGGGGCTCCATGTGGCCTCCAATTCCACAGTGCCGCTCCCAAAGAAACCGGTGCGCAATCAGAACGGCATTATCGTCGAAGGGCTGGACAACTGTCTGGTCAAGTTTGCAAAATGCTGCACCCCCGTCCCCGGCGACCCGGTCGTTGGCTTCATCACCCGGGGCTACGGCATCTCCGTCCACCGACAGGACTGCCCCAACGCCTCCCCGGAGCGCCGCGCCAAGGAGAAGGACCGCTGGATCAGCGTCAGCTGGGGCGACACCCATCAGGACGCCTACCAGACCAGTCTGGACATCACGGCCAAGGATCGGCAGAACCTGTTTCTCGACGTGGCCGCCGCTCTGTCCGCCGCACAGGTGCGGGTGGACAGCCTGTCCGCCAAGGGCACGCCGGACGGCTTTGCCGTCATCACCGCCCAGTTGCAGGTACACTCCAAGGACGAGATCAACGCGGTCATGCGCAAGCTCAACGGCGTCAACGGCGTCATGACCGTCAACCGTGCAAAGGGGTGAAGATATGAAAGCTGTGGTCACCCGCGTCCGCTCTGCCAGCGTGACGATCAACGGAACTCTAAACGGCAAAATCGAAAAAGGCTTCCTCGTTCTGCTGGGCGTCGGCCCAGAGGACAGCGAGCAGGACGCCGTGCTGCTGGCCGACAAGGTCTGCGGCTGCCGGGTCTTTGAGGACGAAAACGGCAAGATGAACCGCAACCTGGCCGCCGTGGGCGGCGAGCTGCTCGTCGTCAGCCAGTTCACCCTCTATGCCGACCTGAAATCCCGCCGCCCCGGCTTTACCGGGGCCGCCAAGCCTACGCTGGCGGTGCCGCTCTATGAGCGGTTCATGGCCGAGTGCGAAAAGCTGGGCTTCCATGTGGAGCACGGCGAGTTCGGCGCGGATATGCAGGTGGAATCCTGCAACGACGGCCCGGTCACTCTGCTCTTTGACTCAAAGGACTGGATCAAGAATTGACTATCCCCATATGTGAGGTGTTAACTATGAAATTAGATTCTCTGCAAGTCGGCATGATCGGCACCAACTGCTATCTGCTCACCGACGAGACGGCGGGCAACGCCACCGCCGTGATCGATCCCGGCGGAAGCGCCGATCAGATCCTGGCGCGCATCAGGAAGAACAACCTGGACGTAAAGCTCATTCTGCTGACCCACGGCCACTTTGACCATGTGCTGGGCGTGCCCGATCTGCTGGCGGTCTACCCCGATCTGCCCGTCTATATCACCGAGACCGACTATCCAGAGGCTCGGGACGGCGGCCAGTTCGGCTACAAGATGGGGCCG
>OGCO01006173.1_pt1 | contig 10879 bp, 8 predicted proteins | sample 1570171 | NCBI WGS metagenome assembly OGCO01 (sample SAMEA4370583, study PRJEB24528) | human gut metagenome | reverse complement strand
ATCATGACATATCTGTCTCCACTTCCATTTTCTCCTCCGATGTAAAGCGTCATTGTCTGATCTTCATCATCGCTTGTATAAGTAACTTCTACTGTGATTCTGGAAGTCGCATCCAGACCATACCCTGCAAGATCCGCATCATCTACAGAATAATCCGCCGCCTCTGACAGCTTCACAGCACCAAGTCCTCCGGCTACTGCTGCAACATCTTCTGCCTGATTCTCATTTTCGGAATCATAGGTTGTTGTCTCACCGTTCTGTGTGATCACTTCTTTTTTCAGATTTCCACTTCCGATACTTGGATAAGTATCCAGCTGAGCAATCTGATCCAGTTCTGTCTGGATATCATCCAATGAAGTCGCCGGAATTGTATAAACCTTTTCCGTATCGTCCACTGTCGCATAGTAATCATTTCCGGTCGCATTCCCAATCTTGATTGTTGTCACAGTTCCATCTTCATCTGTCAGTGTAACTGTATAAGTCGGATGATCTAATCCATATTCTTCCAGCGCATCCGCATCCTCAAGTTCTCGATCCGCACTCAACTGTCCCATGGCATCAGCCACTGTCTTCGGATAACTCTGACGCAATGGAAAATCTTTATCTGCGGTATAGTACCAGGTATCTCCGTCTTTCTCAAAATTCATTTCACCCGTACCAAGATCATATTTTACCCCGGTAATCTCTGAGGTCTTCAGGTCTGTCACTTTCACCGTTTCTTCTTCCTTGGAATCCTGCTTCTTATTCCATGTGCTTAAGGCAAAATAGAGGATAAGGAGCAACACCAGAACACCGATCAGAATCACTGGCCCTTTCTTTTTCTTCATTCTAATTTTCTTCCTCCTTAAGCTTTTCTTCTTCTGAACCATACGCTGAATCCGGCGATCAGAATCACTGCCGGGATTCCAAAGATTACAAGAAGGCTGAACAGACCGGCATGCTGTATCGTATTATACTCTGTTCCAAGGCTCTTTGCCTCGATGGACAGATTCTGTACTCCGTCAAAGTTTGCACTTACTGCATTCATAAAGATCTGTGTATTCTCAAGCTGTGAAAATGCATCTGTAATATTCTGATCGATCAGACTTCCTGCGGAGATCACCGTCAGACGGGCTTCTGTTGTACTGCTTTCCTCAGAATCTTCCGTACTTTCACTATCATCAGTTGTTGTATCTGTTGCCTCGGCATCTGAACTATTCGAAGAAGAATCATCTCCCGAAGAAATTGTCTCTGTTGCGACAACTCCAAGTTCATACGTTCCCTGTTTCTGTTCGGACTCTGTTACTGCGTATCCATTTTCCGATGTCTCCATGAATGCACTTGTTGTTATCGTATCTCGTGTCGGATCTGTCAATGTCATTCCATGTGCATTCGTCAAAAGCACCATCTGAGAACTGATTCCGTTCGCAAGATCACCAGATACATTCAGCTGTGGGAAGATATAATATGGCTGGTTCTGATAACATCTTGTCGGATCCGCAATATAACCATCTACACCTTCAATTCCATACACCTTCAGCACACTTGCCAGATTTGGAAAATCCGTCAGAGAGGTATCCCCAAGCAGACACATCACTTTTCCGCCTGCTGCCAGATAATTTGTCAGAAGTGTCACTTCATTTTCTGAAAGGTCATTCGTCGGTGCATTCATAAGCAGAAGATCACAATCATCCGGAATGGAATCTGCCATTAGAAGATTCAGTTCTGTCAGCGTATAATTGTTTTTACTCATCAAGTCTGTAACTGTAGATGACAGTTCCGCCTCTCCATGTCCGCTTACTTTATAGATTGTCTTCTGCACATCACTTGTCACATAATTCACCGCACTTGTCAACTGGCCATCTCCGTCAAATTCTGAATAAGATGCATTTCCTGAATAATAATAGGAAGACGTATCCATAACAAGAATCTTGTCAAAAGAAATAGTTGTTGTCTTTCCTGTTGCTTCACAAGATACAACAATTGTATTTTCGGATGCATTATACTCTGTCAATGCTGACGGATGCAGAACCGGATCGATCCACTCAACATTGATCTTATCTGAAAGTGCTGCATATTTACTGATAAATGTCTTAATCCTGTCATCCGTGTCTTTCTTTACCGCAAGAACTTTCATATCGACTTTATCATTCAATCCGCTCAGCAGATCCTTTGTTGTATCTGAAATTTCATAAATCTTTGTACTGCTCATATCCAGATTGCGATAAGCTTCCGGAATCTGTCCGATCACCAGATTGAACACAATAACAATCGCGATTACAAGTACTGTCAGCCCCACACTGTAAGATCCGTGCTTTGTACCGGAGGTGTGGAACATCCCTTTGATCTTTCCTGTTGTTTTCTTTCTTCTATCCACTTTCATGCCCTCCTAATTCCAACGTCTCTTCTGGATTGCCTGTACTGTCAGGAACACAAAGACTACGATCAGTGAAAGATACAGCGCGATTCCTGTTATATCTACAATACTGTTCGAAGTGATATCCGTAAATACATCTGCAAGTGCCAGTCTTCCAAGCATCTTTGTCAGCAGATTTTCATAAAGACTTGATTTCACAAAGTACACGACCACACCGGCGATCACACCAACTGCTTCGATCACACCGGCAATCACTATATTTCCTGTCATCTGATAAATATAAACAACAATCAGAGTCAGAATAATAAGCACACCGACCAATCCGCTGACTGCACTGCTTGGAAGCATGGAAAGAATTCCATTCCAAAGATACAAGATAAGCAGAATACCAAATGTACTGATAAATGCGATCATCTGACTTTCCGTCAGAGCAGACAGGAACATGCCGATTGCCGCATATACACAACCCAACAGGAAGAATACCCCGATGGATATGTAATCTACTTTCAGATATGCAGTTCCCTGTGCCTTAATGATTAATGGGAACGCACAGAAGATCACATTCGGGATTCCAATTACCGTTACCATTGCAAGATATTTTCCAAGCACAACCTTCCACAGACTGACCGGAGCTGTCAGAAGCAGCTGATCCGTCTTATTTTTACGCTCTTCTGAAAAACTGCGCATCGTGATCAGCGGAATCCCTACGATAAATACGATCAGTGTACCTGAAAGCGTATAGGAAAAGTATGGATATCCGGCTGTCAGGTTATATGCCATAAAGTAGATTCCTGTAAATGCAATAAGAAATGCAACAAACACGCATCCCACCATAGACTGAAAATAGGAGCGTACTTCTCTTTTATAAATCGCCAGCATCTTTCATGTCCTCCGTTTCCTTCTTCTTCGCCTTTTCTGCATATTCTTCTGCTGCCCTGTCACTCTGCGTCAGTTCCATAAAGACATCTTCAAGACTTACCTGCAGCGGATTCAGTTTCAGCAGTGGCTGATGATTCTGTGCAAATGCCTGAAATACTTTCTCACGTATATCTGTATTTTTCTTCTCCTGAATCTGAGCCCATGTGATTCCATTTTCCAGATACTTTGTAGAAATACTTCGAATTCCATCTACTGTCTCAAGAATTCTTCGAACTTCGTCCGGGCTTGCTTTCGTCTCGATCTCAATCAGATCAGAATCTCCCAGATTCCGTTCCAGGTTCTCCGGTGTGTCACTTGCGACCAGTTTTCCTTTGGAAATAATCAAAATATAATCGCAGACTTCACGGACTTCCGCCAGAATATGAGAACTCAGGATCACCGTATGTTTCTTCGCAAGCTGACGGATCAGTTCACGGATCTCTATGATCTGTTTTGGATCAAGTCCGACACTTGGTTCATCAAGAATAATAATCTCCGGAAATCCAAGCACTGCCTGTGCCAGTCCGACTCTCTGACGGTATCCTTTCGACAGATTCCTGATCAGACGGTTTTCCACTTCCCAGATCTTCACCATCTTCTCTACTTCATTGATAGACTCTTCTCTTTTATTCTTAGCGATTCCTTTCAACTCCGCTACAAATTCCAGATATTCATGGACTGTCATCTCCATATACAACGGTGGCAATTCCGGCAGATAACCAATCTGCTTTTTCGCCTCCTCAGGTTCTTTCAGAATATCATGTCCATTAATCAGTACTTCTCCTTCGGTAGCACCGAGATATCCTGTCATAATATTCATCGTTGTTGATTTTCCCGCCCCATTCGGTCCAAGAAAGCCGTAGACATGCCCTTCCTCTATTGTGAAGTTCAAATGATCTACTGCTGTATGATTTCCATACTTCTTCACAAGATTCTTTACTTCTATCAAAGTCTTACCTCCCTATATTTCTTCCAGTCTATATCTATGCAGACAAACCGAGATTTTTGACCTTTCAAAAGTATCAGGATTCTGTGAATGTTTTGTGTTATAAATGTGACAGTTCTATTTCTTGCAAAACGAACAAAGCACTCTCTGCATTGTTCCATATAAGAACCAACACAAAGAATGCTTCTTTTTTACTTTTCGTATTCCTTACAAACCAGATCTGCAATGATCTGCTGCCCCTGAAAATCCGGATGTACTCCGTCTTTCTGCAGATGAGATGTCACAGATGACTGATACACATCCGCAACTTCATAATCGTATTTTCCCGCACGTTTTTCAATGATCGCGTTCATATTTTCAATAATGTCTTCTACAATTTTATTCAGCGTAGATGGAAGCTTCATATTTCCTGCCGGATTATAAATTGTAGTCACGATCACTTTTGCATCGTCCTTTTTCAATGAATTTACTGTCTTCATCATCTGGATCCATTCTTTTTCAAAGGAATTATAATCCCAGTTGTTCAACGCGTTGATCGCACTCAGCACAAGCAGCGGATTCTTCTTTACAGACTCTTTCAAAGATGCAAGTGCCTCATCCGCACTTTTAAATTTTGTATCTGTCTTCAGGATTTCCTGAACCACACGCTTACATTCGTTGAGCAGGTCATTCGAACCAATTGTTATAAAAATAACATCTGCTTTTGCAAGATTTGTCTGCACATCCTGCTTTGACAAATACTTTTCGTTCAATCCTGCTGTATCAAGACCTGTTCTTGCATAATTGTGATAAATATATCTGCACCCTTCGCTATATGCTATTTCCTTTGCTGCCAGACTTCCATAATTCTCCATCCAGGATTTATCGCAAGTGTAACCTTTCGCAATACTGTCTCCAAGTACTGTGCAATAAAGCTGATGTGGGCGTGCCGTTTCCTCCGTATTTTCTGTTCCGAATACCGGAAGAGTCTCTGTCAGCAGCATCCCTGCGCTGAGCAGAACTGCCAACATCTTTCTTCCGTATCTTGAAATCCTTCCTTTTCTTTCTCTCATTCCATTTTGTTTCATTTTCCGCACCTGCCTGTATTCTGTCCTTCTTCGTAGCTGTCCCTATTATTGCCTTATGCTTTTAGATTTCCCATTTTGCCTGACTTCCATGCTCTGTCTTTGTAATATTTAATTTCCAGTCAATCTGCTCTTTCAATTCATTTACATGGGAAATGATTCCAACCAGTCCTTTCTCTCCTGCAAGTTCTTTGAGAATCTGAATTGCACGGTCTCTTGATGCATCATCCAGAGATCCGAATCCTTCATCTACAAACATCGTCTCCAGACTTACAGCTCCCGCCGTATTCTGGATAATATCTGCAAGTCCCAATGCCATTGATAAGGCTGCCATGAAGGATTCTCCTCCTGAGAGAGACTTCACATCTCTGACAGAATCTGTCACCAGATCATAGACATCCAGATCAAGTCCGGCCTGTCCCTGACTACTCAAATCCTGAATCTCCCTGCACTGTAAAATAAATTCATTCGATGTCATCCGCGCCAGCCTGCGGTTTGCCGCCTGAATGATCTGCCGGAAATAAGTCCGCTGTACATACGTCTCAAAATCAAGTTTCACACTGCCGCTCAAATTGCCATTTGCAGTCTTGCTCAGGTTGGAAAGTACCTCATATTCTTTTCGCAGAGCTTCCTGCGAAGAAAAATATTGTTTCAGATTCTTGTACGCATTCTGGTTACCTGTCCATCTGCTGTGAAGCTGCATCTGATGATCCTGTTTTTCTTTCAACAGATGTTCTACTTCCTTTCGCTTTTCCATCTCCTGCTGCGGATCTTCCCGCTTTTCGCCTGCAGTCTGTTCCTTCAGCGTCTCGATCTTTGCCTTTTTCTCTAACAGCTGGCGGTCATGTTCTTTCACTTCTTTGTCTTTCTCCCGCCACCCTTCGATCCACTGTTTCGCCTCACGGAATTCTTCCTGTGAAGTAAATTCCTGTCGGCTGATCTCCTCTCGGAACTCTTCCTGCTCTTTTACAAAACGCTTCTCAAGTTCTGTTTTCTGACTTCGAAGTCCCTCCAGTTTTCCTGCCTGACGTCTGCTTTCCTCCGTCATCTTACGGCACTGTTCCTGTGCCTGCTTTGTTTCATTCTTCTTCCGATCCAGTTCAACCTGCATCTTCTGAAGCTCTTCTTTCACCTGCTCTTCTTTCACAGGATTATCTCCGAGAATACGTTGTTCTGATTCAAGCTGTGCTTTACATATCTGAAACTTTTCCTGCTGCTGTATTCGTTTTTGTTCCAGCAGATCACGTCTTTGCTTCAGTTTCTCTACCGTCTCTTTATCCGGTGCTTCTCCGGAAATCTTTGCCGGATGCGGATGTTCTACTGATCCGCAGACCGGACACGGCGTGCCTTCCTGTAATTCCTTTGCCAGGATTCCCGCCTGCTCCTGAAAGAATTTCGCATATGCTTCCTCATACTGAGCTGATGCTTCCTGACAATTCTGTATACAACGCTGCATTGCCCCTGTCTGATTTTCATATTCTTTCGAATACTTACGCACATTTGCGTAATGTGGAAGGAGATCCGATAACTGTGAAATTTTTTTCAGCATTTCCGGTTCTTCCTTTGCAAAAACTTCTTCCAATTCTTCCGCTTTTTCTTTAACCTCAGAAAGTTCCTTTTCCTGTTCCTTCTGCCATACAGTGATCTGCTCGATCTCGCCCTGTATCTGTCGCACGGATTTCGCTGTTCGAAGAGCCTGCACTTCCAGATGTCTCGCCTGCTCTGCCCGGTGTCCAAGCACTGCCTGAACCCGACAGGTTTCCATCTCTTCCTGTTTTGCATTAAGAATACTCAGCTGCTTCTCTTCCATTTCCAAACGGTCAAATATCTTATTTTTCTCTGCTTTCTTCTGAATCAGCATTCGAAGTGTTTCTGACTGTTTCTTAAGTTCCTCTGATTCTTTCTTTAAGACTTTTCCACAACTTTCTTCATATTCGAGAAAGTTTTTCACAGCCTCCAGAACCTTTTCCCTTTCCGGCATGGATAACTCACAGAGTTCTTTCCACTGGTCTGCCAGATCCTGCTGCTCTGTATTCTCTGGTTCCACACGCTCCATCTCACGCCGGATGTCTGATTCACTTTCCTTCAGCGCAATATACAGATCTTTTCCTTTTTCTTTCAGTGCTTCCTGAATCCGCCAGTAGATCTGTGTCTGGAAAATCTGCGAGAAGATCTTTTTACGTTCTTTCGATTCTGCATGAAGAAGCTTTAAGAAATCTCCCTGTGCGATCATGGCAATCTGCGTAAACTGCCCCGCATCAAGACCAATGATTTCCTGAATCTTCTGGTCTGTCTCTCGCTTCTTCCCCTGATATTCCCTTCCATCCGGAAGAAGGAGACTCACCTTCGCTGTCTCTTTCACATACCGGAGGCTTCCATCTGCTTTTCTTCTCTTCCCTACCCGGAGATATTCCGGATTACGGCACACGGTATATTCCTGTCCCCGATAAGAAAATACATATTCAACATAAGTGTCTGTGTCTTCTGATGCATACTGGCTGCGCATCATATTTCCATCTCTGCGTCCGCCACTCGTCCGGTCATACAGTGCATACATGATTGCATCAAAGATAGTTGTTTTTCCTGCACCTGTATCTCCGGTGATCAGAAATAATCCGCTGTGAATCTTTGTAAAATCTATCTCCTGGACGCCCGCATAAGATCCGAATGCGGACATCGTCAATCTCACCGGTCTCATACGTCTTCCCCTTTCACTTCACTTAGAATCTCTCTTAAGATCTTTTGTTCCTGTTCAGACATTTCCTGCCCCTGCATCTCTTTGTAGAAATCACAAAATGTTTCAAACGGAGTACCGATCCGTATCTGTTCTTCAGAAAATTCCAGCTTCTGTCTCGTCCTTTCATTATCCATCCGCACTTCGAGGATATGATGGAACTTTCTCTCCAGCTGTTCCTTCGGTTTGTACGGATCAACCTCATCTGTCAGCGTTACACTGACATAATCTTCGCTCCCGGTTCCGTCCTCCGCTTCAAGGATCTCTTCCAGAGTTCCACGCAGTTTCCGTACATCACGAAGCGGATGTAACGGCAGCTTCTGAATCTCCGGCTCGCTCCCCTTTTCTTTCAATTCGACTACATGAAGTGTCTTCTTCTGATTTGCTTCACTGACTGAATATTTCAACAATGTTCCGCAGTAACGGATCTTCTCCTGTCCGACTCTCTGTGCTCCATGTAAATGTCCAAGAGCCACATAGTCAAACTCCTGTACTACGGAAATATCTACATTATCAATGCCTCCGACAGATAATACTTCTGATTCACACGTTGTTGGAGTCTCCCCTTTCCCTGTATAAAACTGATGGGAGACCAGTACATTTCTTCTGGAAAAATCAATCTTCTCCCTCTCCAGAAGTCCTTGTACAGCTGCCGTATAACTCTCCGGCACATCTCCGCCAAAGATTTTACGCACATATCCCGGCTTCAAAAACGGAAGCAGCCAAAAATCCACTTCACCAAACTCATCCGTCAAAGTAATCTTTTTCAGACGATCTGCTTCTTTCTCCGGTACCTGACCCGCAATATAAATCTGATGGCTTCCAAGCAAACGACTGGCATAATCAAGCCGCTGTGCCGAATCATGATTTCCCGATATAATAAGCACCGGAATCACCGGTTCAATCTTAGCCAAAGCTGTCAGAAATTCATCAAACAAGCTGACGGCTTCTGCTGATGGCACGGATTTATCATAGATATCTCCAGCGATAACAATTGCATCCGGATGTATAGACTCTGCATATGAAAGAACCTCCGCAAGGATATGTTCCTGATCCTCCCGGAGGTTATAGTGATGTAATTGCTTTCCTATATGCAGGTCTGATAAATGAAAAAACTTCATATCATCACCTCATTACAGTAAATTTACTTCTTTCCCGGATTCTTCCAGATCCAGATTGCTGCTACAATACCAAGCATATACAGAATGTTCACAAGAACGACCGGATTATCCTTCAGTAAAGCGACAACCGCTACAATTGCTGCAAGTATCGCCGCAAGCTGAAGCACCTTGAGAAGCTTCTCATTCCGGCTCTGTCTTGCTTTCTGTAAGCATTCCAGTCTGCGCTGTTCCAACGTCAGATATTCCAGCATATCCTCCGGTCGAATCTTAGAAAGAATCACTTCTTCTCTGGAAAATTTCTTCTCCCCACTGCGGTGGAAAATACTCTTGATCTGATCGATCTTTTCCTTCCGGTTCTGCGGATCTTTAACCGCCTGCTCGTACTCTTCCTCAGCTGCACGATCCTCCACAGTCTCTTTGTAATAATCTTCCAGCTTCTGCGCCGGTTCTACCGGTGGCTGTAAAGGATGTGTTGGTTCCGTATTCACCGGTGGTATCGCCTCTGTCTTCACTGGCGGAATCTCCTCCGCATCCACCGGCTGCTCGACTATTTCTGATGTATTCACTTTATCTATCACTTTATTTTCTTCAGACACTATAGTTCTCCTTTTATCTTCTCCGCATTAATCCTGAAAATGATACCTGCTCTTCATATATCAAGATGTTGGGGTCAAAAGGTATTTTGACCCCTATGATACACGGATTGCTTCGCATTTCATGCTCTCGCAATCCTAAAACACCTCAAATCCGCTCATTTTTTCTACAAAAAATGGCTACTTTTCGGTGTTTTTCGGGTCAATAAGTCATGCTTTTTCATGCAAGCAAGAAACGCATGAGCTTTTGATCCTTGTATCATATCAACATATAGATTATAGCAAATTCACGAAAAATATACAACCAACAGGAAATGGACCTAGTGTCGATTAATAGTTACTGTTGCTTCTCCGCTCCCGGAAGTTTCACCATCTTCGGTGCATGCTTCAGCGCCGGAATGATCTTTGCGATCAAATCAGATGTACGAATCTTCAAGCTGGATGTGTTGATGCACGGATGACAGCCAAAATACGGATCTTTCATTATATCCTCATCGATCAGAAGCTGCACTTTCCCCTCTGTATCATTCATAAGTCCCATAACGCTGACAGATCCCGGTGTAATATCCAGATACTTCTCCATATACTCCGGCTTTGCAAAGGAAAGTCTGGCAGAACCTATCTGTGCCGACAGATTCTTTGTCTTGAATGGCTTGTCACCCGGCATCAGAAGCAGATAAAAGTCTGTTTCCTGTCGATTACAAAGGAACAGGTTCTTGCAGATTGCGGTTCCATCTCCAAGTGTTCTATCGATCTCTTCACAGGCTTCCATCGTCATTGCCGCCTCATGGTCTACTCTCTGGTATTCCACACCAAGCTTGTCGAGGAAATCATATACCCTGATTTCCTTTTCTAATCTTCCTTCTGTGTTTTCTGGTCTTCCATTCTCTAATTTCATATTATCAACTCCTATGTCATACTAACCTAAGTGCTCTATATCTGTCAAAACATGCAAATATTTCCTGTCTTCTCGGCACTGCCATACAGGATACACTGGATGTACTCTCGCATAATTCCGCCAGCGATTTATTCTGCATCACTTCTTCCAGCTCATCTACAATCTGGATCAGATTCTTCTTTCCGTCAATCAAATGTTTCTGTGCATATCGTACACAGTATCCAAGTGCTGCCACCTGTTCGCTATCCG
>OGCO01006169.1_pt1 | contig 10887 bp, 8 predicted proteins | sample 1570171 | NCBI WGS metagenome assembly OGCO01 (sample SAMEA4370583, study PRJEB24528) | human gut metagenome | reverse complement strand
TATATATTCAGCCCGAAGAACTTTTGCCATACATAAAACGGTATATATAATTGTAAGCACTGTGGATACACAGAATACAAATAGCTGCATACAGCCGTTTCTGCATTTGCTAAGTCTTGGTGTTTCCAGTTTTCCGCACAATACCGTCGGTATTACACAGACCATCCCCGTAACAAGCCATGGAACAATATCGTACAACACGCTATTATAAACTCTGCCTGACAATACCGTACAGGCAGCAAGCCCGACTGCAAGGCTTCCAAAGACTGTAACAACCGCCAATCTCCCTTTTCTCATGTATATCCTCCGTTTTATACACTCTCCTTTTTTGTAACCATACTAATTATACCAAAGCATGTGCTGCCTTGCTACAATTATTTCATTGCATTCTCTATAAAAAAATGCGATAATGACCTTTAGTATTATCCTATTCACAGGAGGAAATTGAAATGTCAATTAATAATATCGGCCCTTTCACAAAGAGCCATCTGGATATGTGTATCAAAAACAACAGCATTGATGATGCCTTATATGAAAAATATGGTGTAAAACGTAGTCTCCGTGATTTAAATGGTATCGGTATCAATGCCGGAATCACGAATGTCTCTCTCAGTAAATCATTTACAACAGATGAAAACGGCAACCGTATTCCATGTGCCGGAGAGCTCTACTATCGTGGCTACGAAATCCACGATCTGATCAAAGGATTTTTCCTGGATAATCGTTTTGGTTTTGAGGAATGTACATATCTCCTGTTATTCGGTGTTTTGCCGGATGAAAAGGAGCTTCAGAACTTCAAGCAGGTTTTAAATATCAGTTATGATCTGCCGCATCATTTCATTCAGGATGTGATCATGAAGAGTCCGACTGCCGATATTATTGCAAATATGACAAAGAGTACACTGGCTCTTGGTTCATACGATAAAAAGATGGGTGACAACTCTCTGGAAAATGTATTACAGCAGTGTATCCAGTTGATCAGTATGTTCCCTCGTCTGGCTGTTTATTCCTATCAGGGATACCGCCATTACGAGCTTGGCAAGAGTTGTTATATCCATAAGCCGCTTCCTGAATTGTCATTTGCCGAAAATATATTAAGTACCCTACGTTCCAATCGGAAATACACCCGTCTGGAAGCCCGTGTACTGGATCTGGCACTGGTACTTCATATGGAACACGGTGGCGGAAGCAACTCAACCTTTACAACGCGTGTTGTAACCTCTTCCGGTTCCGATACATATGCAACAATGGCTGCTGCCCTCTGTTCCTTAAAGGGACCTTTAAACGGTGGCGGTGATTATCAGGTTATGGGTATGATGAAAAATATCCGTGACAATGTATCCGATATAACAGATGAGGAAGAAGTTGGCGAGTATATCCGTAAGATTGTCAACCGGGAAGCATATGACAAGACCGGTATCGTATATGGTATGGGACATCCATTCTATTCTATATCCGATCCCCGTGCTCTGGAATTCAAAAAATATGTAAAGCTTCTGGCAGCCGAAAAGGGTATGGACGAAGAATATGCCCTTTATGAGATGATCGAGCGCATTGCACCTAAGATCATTGCCGAAGAACGTAAGATTTACAAAGGTGTTTGTATCAATATTGACTATTACAGCGGACTTCTCTACAAAATGTTAAAGATTCCTGCTGAGATGTTTACCCCGTTATTTGCAATTGCACGAGTAGTCGGCTGGAGCGCACACCGTATGGAAGAGCTTGTAAATTCCTACAAGATCATCCGTCCTGCCTACACCAGCATTGCAGAGATCAAAGAGTACGTTCCTATTAATGAGCGATAAAACAATTACAGCTACAGCCTTTTCTCCCTGTCTCCAGCCATCTCGACCCTATACTTATTATTCCGCAAAACGCTTTCGCTCTATTCCTCAACGCAGCGGTACATAAGGTTGCAGAAAACGCAACCTAAGTACCGGCGCTCGGAAAGGTTTGCTTCATAACAAGTATAGAACCGAGATAACTGAATGACAGGAAGAAAAGGCTGTAGCTGTTTATAACTTACAAAACTAACGCCCTTGTCTCAAGACATCAGCAAGGATTCCGTTATGAATTGCATATACCAGCAAATGTGGGTGCATGTTTGAGCCATCAGGCGAGTTCGCACAGGAATATTTGCGAATCGGGTATATGCAGTTTATAGGAACCGCAGGTATCGCACAGGTGACCGTCGTTTAGACATTTTCTACCACTCAAGTACGATCGCGCCATAGGTTAAGCCAGCACCAAATGCTGACATTGCAACCTTGTCACCACGTTTTAAGCCGCCATCACGCACCAGACTGTCAAGCATGACAGGTACACTGGCAGCACTCATATTTCCGGTATATCCAAGTGTCATCGGGAACTTCTCGACCGGCGCTTTTAACCGCTTTGCTACTGATTCGATGATACGGACATTTGCCTGATGAAGAACGAAATAATCAATATCATCGGCTGTCATATCTGCCTTTTCCAGTGCTTCGAGCAGGCACTTCGGGCACTGTCTGACTGCGAATTTGTATACTTCCTGTCCATCCATATGCAGATAATCATGTTCGATCCCATCTTCCGTAAATATATTGTGAGTACGTCTGCTCTCGCAATTCAAAACCATTCCCTTCTTACCGATCGATCCCTGTACTACACTGATAATTCCCTTGTCGGATTCTTCCAGATACGCTGCACCTGCTCCATCTCCAAACAACACGCAGGTTCCACGATCGTTCCAGTCGAGGATCTTGGATAATGTCTCCGCACCAATTACCAGTGCATTCTTAACAAAGCCTGTCTCGATGTACATTTTTGCCACATTGAGTGCAAATACAAATCCTGAACATGCAGCATTTACATCAAATGCAATGGCATTGTCTGCACCAAGTTCCGCCTGAACCTGGCATGCGGCACTCGGTGTATAATAATCCGGTGTTACTGTTGCAAGCACGATCAGTTCTACATCAATTGCTTCTTTTCCTGCCATCTCCAAGGCTTTCTTTGCAGCCTCTGCTGCCATTCCTGCAGTCGTTTCATGTACTGCGATTCTTCTATTCTTAATTCCGGTTCGGCTGGAGATCCACTCGTCCGAAGTATCTACATATTTCTCAAGGTCTGTATTCGACACATTTTTTTCCGGTAAAAAGCTTCCGGTTCCCATTATTCTTATTGGCATAGGTTTTCCCCTTTGTATTTTTTAGTTGCACTCATTATAGCATACATTATTAATTCCAGCAATTTCCTTGTGAGCCTTCCATTTTATAAGCCACCGGCACGAAGGTTTTGAGCAAACACATTTTCAGGCATGCCACCCACTACAAGATAACTATAAAAGAGCTTGCTTAATGTTTCATGAACCGTATCCGAAACCCTTGAAGCATTATCATAACATTCTTTTAAATAATCAAATGTTGACTGCAGTATTCCATTTGCCTACATATATTCCTCAAAATCAAGCGGATACACTGCCACGAAAAAAAGGGCTGCTGCCCTACGAATGATTCTTCGTAAAGCAACAGCCCCATTTATGATTATTCATATCTGACATTTCTATCAGAAGGAGACAAAATGATTTACTTTAATAATTTTCATACAGGAAGTGAAAGAATTATCCTTCAATTGAGATATATTTGCTTTCCTCAACCTTTGGCTTCTCTTCTTTCTTTGGTACGCTGATCTTTAAAACGCCATCTTCAAATTTTGCCTTGATGTCTTCCTTTTCAACTGCCTTACCAACATAGAAGCTACGGCTGCAAGAACCACAATATCTTTCACGGCGGACATATTTGCCTTTCTTGTCCTGATCGCCTGTTTCTTTCTTCGTTGTACCTGTGATGGTCAGGTAACCATCCTTCAACTCTGCCTTTACATCTTCTTTCTTGTAACCGGGCATATCAATATCCAGTTCAAATGAACCTTCGGTCTCTTTTACATCTGTCTTCATAATATTAGCAGGCTGTGTATAACCTGTTGTCACTTTATAAGGACGTGCAAAATCATCAAATAAATCATCAAATAAATTTTCTCCAAAAATACTAGGCATCAACATAAGTCATTCCTCCATTCAAATACATACATTTTATTCTTTTGTGTGCTGACCATTGTCAGAACACGTAATTGTTATTTTTCCGGAACTCCGGAACCTCCATCAGTCTCTATCTGATGTCCTCTCCTTCGTTCTGATTATGTTATACCACTTGTATTAGCACTCGTCAATAGAGAGTGCTAATAATTTTTGTGAAAAATCTGTGAAGTCTTGTAGATTATTCTCCTGCACACATTCCCCGCTCTGCCTTAAGCTTTTCATTTGCCGCTTCCACATTCATTCTGGAAAGTATAAGCAGGATTAGTATATCAAATATCAACGGCAGCCACAAATACATGAACTGCATCATATCAAGAGCCGACTGTGGCTGAACTGCCATCGTTCCTTTATAACCGGACAGTTCAAGGAGCCAGCCGACAACCGCCGTTCCGATTCCTCCTCCAATCTTTACACCAAGCGAAGTACAGGAGTACATAGTTCCGTCAACCCGCTTTCCCTGTGTCAAGTAGGTATATTCGGAACATGAAGCAATAACCGCATTCATATCTCCCTGCCAAGGTCCCTGGCCTAACGCTGCAAGAGCTGTAAATGCCATCATAAGCGGGATGCTTCCGATATAGCCTGCAACAACAACCAAAGCTCTTCCAATAACTGCTATGATATATCCTCTAAGGTTCAGCTTATACATACCCTTCCATTTGCCAACCAGCGTTGGTGTAAATATCAGCGCTATAATAAGCGGAATATTTACCGCCCAGGCAAACTGCCCGAACAGATTCTTGTTCTTAAGAACCCATGTCATATAAAATAGACCCGCACCTATCATGGCACTGTAAAGCTGCTGCAGGATGTAAGTTCCACAGATCATAATATAATATTTGTTCTTAACAAGGAGCTTAAATGCCTGAATCAGACCATACTTCTCCTCGGTTTTCTTTGGCTCTCCATCGTTTAATTCTTCCTCCGGAAGCTCCTTCACAGACAGACCGGAGATCGATAATCGCTACCAGTCTCCATGCTGCTGCATCTCCACCACACCAGTCTACAAATCCGACCGTGATCGTCTGGATCAAAAGGCTGGTTGAAAATGCAAATATAAACCGATAAGAACCCATCTGAACCCGTTCTTTGCTGTTCTTTGTGATCAGTGAGGTAAGCGCTGAATATGCAATATTATTTGCCGTATAAAATACACCATTTAACAATGTGTATGCAATAAAAAACCATGTATACTGTGCAAACTTACCCATACCGGCAGGAACTGCAAAACATGCAACCAGCGTGATCGCACAGCCAATATATCCATAGATCATCCACGGTCTTGCCTTTCCCAGTCTACTGTGAGTCTTATCGATCAGGGATCCGAAAAATATATCCGTAAATCCATCAAATAATTTGGATACCGCGATCAGCGTGCCGACAATACCTGAAGCAAGTCCAACCGTATCCGTCAGATACACCATGACAAATGATGTCAGAAACGCATATACTACATTTCCCGCGATATCACCAGAACCATAACCTACTTTATTATACCATTTTAAATATTTCTTCTCTTCCATCCGTATCTCCTCCTAATCAACCCCTCACAAACGGTACCAGTGTGAAATCAAACCGGAACTCTTTTTCACGGAACCTGTATTCATCCAAGACAACCGGGCCACAGCTGTTCGAGCCGATTCCGTTCTGTGCATGATCAATACAGAGCACCGTACTGTCGGCTTCCGTAAGCTCATAATTGTGTTTTGCCTGTGTAAGCATTTCCTGAGTATAATTGGAGGCATTAAATGAAAATGTATGTTCTGCAGCAACAGCGATTCCATATCGCAGATTTGATAATTCCACATAATCACAGTCATAGTGGCTTCCGTTCTCCTGCGGCATGATGTAATCCTCATGAAGCTCCTGCACAGAACTTCTGAACAAACCGTGGCTGGCAGCCCTGTGCTTGTCGCGGTAGCTTTCCTGTGGCCCCATGCCATAATAGGCAGCCTCAGAAAGCTTCTTATCCAGAAACATTCTTATACCAAATCTTGGAAGATCCGGGAGTTCTTCATCTTTTACTGCTGTTATTCCCGCAGCAATTCTGCCTGCGCCATCTATTTTCCACATAATCTCTACATCGATCAGCTTTTGAACGGTTGGAGCTACCACACCTGCATGGCACATGATCATTACTCCGAATTTGTTCTGAAGGATCTGTTCACTATATGCTCTTGTGTATGCCTCATCATAATGAGCCTTCTCCCATTCTGCCCGGATATACATATCGTTATCTGTAGGCGCACGCCAGATGTTAAGCTCCATTGGATGATTCAGATATTCCCTGCCTGCATACTGAAGTCCGCTGAACAAGCCGGTACGCTTATCCAGCCGATATGTGAAGCCATCACCATTTAACACGATCCATGCATCGTCTTCCTCTACCCTGATATCGGATACTTCCACATCCGAAGCCGTCCATTTGGCAGCTGTCTGGTTTCTTCCATCTTTATTCTCAAGCAAAAGTTCATCAAAGCCCAATACATGACCCGCAGAAACTAACGGAAGCTCTTTCTTTAACTGATAAGAAAGCTTCAGATATACTCTGCCTGCCGCAGGAACATCGATATCAAGCCCCACGGTGCAATCACTGTGCGGAGCAGCCGAAGCACCCACTACCTTGCCCTTCTGAACACTTAAGCCATCCTGAGTTACCTCATAACAGATATCCACAAAATCCTGAATATCATCAAAATCCATATAGTTATGAAGGGTAAGCGTTCCTCTCTCCTGATCAAATGACCGAACTCTGACCGGGCGGTAGACGTTTTTGTATTCGAGCAGTCCTGTATGCGGGGTTCTGTCCGGATACACAAGACCATCCATACAGAAATTACCATCATGTATCGCCTCTCCATGATCTCCGCCATAGTAATACTTCGTCTTTCCGTTTTCCGCTTGATCATGCGCAACTGCATGGTCGCACCATTCCCATACAAATCCACCGCACATGCGGTCATCACTGTGGATCATTTGGAAATAATCTTCAAAATCTCCGGGACCATTTCCCATGCTGTGGCAGTATTCAACCAGCAGAAATGGTTTGCTTCCGTCCTTTTCCAGATATTCCTCGATCTCTGACAGCGCTGGGTACATACGGCTGTACAGATCCAGATTCTCATAATTATAGGTCACATCATAATTTCTGTATCTTGCACTTTCATACTGGGTAATACGGGATGGATCATACTGCTTCGTCCATGCAAGTGCCTTTTCAAAATTGCAGCCATATGCACTTTCATTTCCCATGGACCACATCACGATACAGAAACGGTTCTTATCTCTCTCGACCATCCGCTTCACCCGGTCAAGAATAGCCGCCTCCCATTCCGGATTGTCTGCAATCTTCTCATTCCACTTTTTGAACCGGTTGTAGTCAGTATCCTCTTTGCGATATAACATATATGGGCCATGTGCTTCTATATCCGCCTCGTCGCATACCATGAAGCCATATTTGTCACACATCTGATAAAAATACGGTGCATTTGGATAATGACTGGAACGGATTGCATTGAAGTTGTGTTGTTTCATAAGGGTAAGATCCTTTTTTATCTTCTCCACATCCACTGTAAAGCCGGTTACCGGATCAGAATCGTGCCGGTTGACACCGCGGAATTTGATCTTCTGTCCATTGAAGTAAATAACTTTATCCTTTATCTCTATCGTTCTGACAGCGATATGATCAACGATCGTCTCATTTTCACTCTGCAAAATGAGGGTATACAGATATGGATTCTCGGTGTTCCAAAGTGTCGGCTGTATAATCTCAAATGTGAAAGCTCCGTCATGCTCTGCCTGTCCTTCCGCTACAACCACACCATTCCTGTCTTCGATCGTAACCTTAACCGCTGTCTCCTGATAAAAGCTCAGATCGAGCTTCACCTCAGCCTTTTCCTTTAAAACAGAGGTCGTGATGCGGTAGTCGCGAATGGCGCACTCCGGTCTTTTCAGAATATATACATCACGGAAAATTCCACTCATCCGAAATTTATCCTGATCCTCCAGATAAGAACCATCACACCATTTCATGACAAGGACAGCGATCGTATTTTCTCCCTCTTTTAAAATGTCTGTCACATCAAACTCACCGGTCATATGGGATACCTGACTGTATCCGACATATTCCCCATTTATCCACACATAGAAGCAGCTATCCACACCTTCAAAATTCAGAAATGCCTTTGCCGCATCCACATCCTTTGCATAAGAAAAGGTATGCACATAAGCTCCACACGGTATATCCTGTGGGACATATGGTGGGTCAAATGGAAATGGATAGCGGATATTTGTATACTGGTGTGTATCATATCCTGCCATCTGCCATACGCCCGGAACCTCGATCTCGTCAAATGCTCCGGTGTCATATCCCATCTCATAAAAAGCATCCTTCACATCATAAATACTTTTAAAATATTGGAATTTCCATTTTCCATTTAATAACTGTAACCGATCTGATTCTTCTCTGTGCTCGACCAGATCATCCATCCTACAGGAAGCCGGTACATAGTATGCCCTTGCAGGCTGTGTATTTTCATGTAATACATTCAAATTCTCATAATAACGTGGCACTATCATAAGTCATCCTCCCTTATATGTACTTTTTTGTTTTCAACTATTCTTATGTTTTTGATATTATTTGCAAATATTATCTTGTTATTTCGTTTTGTCTGTATTTATCATACACTTTAACAGCATTTCTGTCTATGAACCGGAATGGACAGAATATGGACAAAATGATACAATATCAATAAATCTTTTTATATTACATTCCTACAAATAAAGGAGAGCTTCATCATGTATATAAATACCGGATACCTGAATCATTCCTATCTTGATTTCAAGGACAAGCGCAGACCGCTTATTGTCGGAAGCTGCGGAACATACCGCTTAAGTGGCGACCCGAAGATGCCTACCTATCGTCCTAAGGGCAGACAGGACTACCAGATCATCTATATCGCATCCGGGCTTGGACATTTTCATTTTGATAAAACTGAGAATGAGACGATCGTTCCTGCCGGCAATATGGTACTCTACCGCCCGAAGGAACTACAGAAATATGAATATTACGGTGCAGATAAAACAGAGGTTTACTGGATTCATTTCACCGGCTCCGATGTGAAGAATCTTCTGAGGAAATATGGATTTAAAGATAACCGGAGAGTATTTCCTGTCGGTTCCTCTCTGGAATATGAACATATATTTAAACAGATCATCCTGGAGCTGCAGCGTTGTCAGGATGATTATGAAGAAATGCTGGCTTTACTGCTAACACGCCTTTTAATCGTATTCAAACGGGAGCTGTCACGCGAGCATATCCTGAAAAATGAATATCTGGATCGTGAAATGGACTATGCAGTTTCCTACTTTAATGAAAACTATAATAAAGACATCAGCATAGAACAATATGCCGAATCAAGAGGAATGAGCGTGAGCTGGTTCATACGGAATTTCAAGAAATACACAGGCATGACCCCGATGCAGTTCATCGTATCCCGTCGGATCAACAACGCCCAGCTTCTCTTAGAACAGACGAACTATTCTATAAATGAAATAGCCAAGGTCGTAGGATATGATAACCAGTTATATTTCAGCCGGCTGTTCCGGAAACAGAAGGGCTTCTCCCCCTCTCAATATCGGAAAAGAGGGATAGAAGCTATTAAATAAAAAACAAATATTTCTCTACTTCGGTCAGGGAATCCAGAATGACATCCGACAGCTCCTGCATTTCTTCCGTGACCGGTGCAAGATCCGGCACCATGATCGGATGCAGTCCCGCTGCATGTGCAGAACGGATACCATTATAAGAATCCTCTATGGCGTATGCCTGCTCCGGCATCACATGGATCTGTCTGCATGCTTCCAGATAGATATCCGGCTCCGGTTTGCTCCGCTTTACCATATCTCCGCAAATAACTCGATCGAAATACGGAAGGATACCTGCATCCCGAAGCTCCTGTTCGACAACTGCTTTCCTGGTAGAAGATGCCAGCGCAACCTTTCTTCCATTCTTTTTTAATGTCTGCAACAGACCGGTAACTCCCGGTTTCATCGGAAGCTTTCCTCCCGCCGCCTGTTCATGGAACAGTGCCGACATCTCCGCCTTATACTCATCATAAGGGAAATCTGCTCCATACACCCCAAGCATCAGTTCTTTTGTCGCATCCTTATTCAGTCCCAGACATTTGTGACAGGTGTCTTCTATGTTCTTGATTCCATATTTATCTGCAACGACCTGCCAACACTTTATGACCAACAGCTCCGAGTCGAATATAACCCCATCCATATCAAATATAACCGCTTCAAATCGTTTCATTGTTTCAATCATGCACCTCCTTTGCTTCAACATATCACAGCTTTTATCATCCGTCAACGCATTGTCATTACGTATTAAATTTAATGATACACGATGTAAATTTTCCTGTAACACAACGAAAAAACAGACAAATATGTAAATCCTACATACTTGTCTGTTTTTCATTCGATCGGCGACAGATAATTACTGCGCCTTTGCTGTTTTCTTCTTCTCTACTGCTTTCTTATTTTTCTTGCCATTCGCAGCATCCTTCTTACCAAATCCGGTCTTGAAGTAGTACCACAATGGACCAGTTACACAGATAGAAGAATAAGCACCGATTACGACACCGGCCTCGACCTCAAGCAGCTGAACGTCGTGCGCGCATACTTTGCAAAGCTGCGCGAGAAGTACATCGCCAACGGCCAGATCAGCCCCAAGTCCTTGGGCGTGGACGCCAACACCCTGCTGTATCAGGTGCCGGGCGGCATGTTCTCCAACATGCTCAAGC
>OGCO01006164.1_pt1 | contig 10896 bp, 11 predicted proteins | sample 1570171 | NCBI WGS metagenome assembly OGCO01 (sample SAMEA4370583, study PRJEB24528) | human gut metagenome | reverse complement strand
ATATTGATGAAGCCAGCAACATTTTCCCCAAGCACCCAACGGGGCCGCAGTTCGGCAATAACGCGGCACATCTCTGGCCACAGGTAGCGTTCATCCGCAAAGCCCCGCCGTTTTCCTGCGGTGGAGAAGGGCTGGCACGGGAAGCCGCCGGAGAGGATGGTGATGGTTTCAAGTCCTGTTTTCTCAAAAAACGCCTCCTTCGTGAATGTGGTGATGTCCCGGAACTTCGGCACATCCGGCCAATGCTTTTGCAGGATGGAATAGGGATAGTCCGCCCACTCGCATTGACAGACCGTTTCAAAGCCTGCCGCCTCTGCCGCAAGGTCCAGCCCGCCGATGCCGGAAAACAGGCTGACATGGGTGAGCTTATTCATGGCCGATCTGCTCCCCAGGGATCAGCTCCGCCCGGAACCGCTTGATGACCGCCGCCTCCAATTCATCCTGACAAAAGTTACTGTCAGCGGAAAGACCCAGCTTGCGGCGCAGCCTGTTCAGCGTCTTTTCATAGTTCCCGTATTTCTTTTGCAGTCGGAGAAAATCTTTCTCGTTCTGCGCCTGCGACAGACACTTGGCGATGCTGTACCAGGTCACCAGGAACATGTGCAGCTCGCTCACCAGCAGCCGGAATCCGCTGCCGGGGATCAGATAGTATTCCTCCTGGCGGCCGCCGCCCGGTTCGGGTTCGTCGTTCTCACACTCCACATAGAAGGCGTCCAGCTCGCACAGCTCCCGCGCCTTCATCCCGGCAAGGTCCGCCTTGTCGCCGAACACCAGATAACGGCCGGGAATGTTCCAGGCGTCAAACTTGTCATCGGCGATCTGGCCGTACCGCTTCGCCGCCGCAATGAACGCCTCCACATCCTCCCGGTCCTTGATTTTTCCGGCAAGGAAGGCAAGCTGATGAAGCAGCCCGTAGAGATGCACTTCCTCGTCGATATGTGCCTCATAGGTCTTTTCCTCGATGACATACAGCTTTTCCTGTTCCATATCCTTATCCCATCCTTTCCTTCCATTCCAGCCGCATTTGCCCATCATCCAGCAGCAGACGGATCACATTTTTGCCCTGGGGCGTAATCAAGGTCTGCTGTCCAAAATGCCCATATTTCCAGAAGTCCTTCACACGGAACAACCCGTCATTGGAGGGCTTGGCATAGGGCAGAAGGTATCCGGCCGGGCAGCGGTACAGAAATCCCGCGTCCATCAGGAAACGGCAAAACGCACGCTCCCCGATTTGCAGTTCCTTCGCCGTAGCCCGGATATTGGTGCAGTTTTCTTCATGGACAAAGGCGTCATAGAAATCTGCTTTCGGCCGCAGCCGTTCCACCTCGCCGGAGAGCTGCCGGTTTTTCTCATGCTCGGCAAGAAGCTGGTCGGCAAAAGCCAGAAGTATTTCCGGCTTTTCCGCCGCCTGCTCCAGAAGGGAGGCAGTCATGTACCCGCCCGTCTTGCGGATCATGGGGAGAACTTCGTCAAACACCCATTTTTCAAAGCGTTCCGCACCAGGCATCCGACTATGAACAATCAGGCGGTACACATCACCCTCCGGGATAAATGCCATCGTCTGGTCTCCGCTTGTGGTGGGGATGGAACATTTCGTTCCCCCCCTCGTATGATCCCGGACTGCCTTGCGGGGATTGCTATACCCCAGGGCCTTTGCCACATCCGAACCGCAAAACAGATACTTGCCGTTCTGCTCGATCACTCGGATGCTGCCAAATTCGCAGTTATTGAAAACCGCCATCTTGTTATCCATTCTGGTCCTCCTTTTCGTCGTCCACAGTTTCGTGTGCAACCTCGCTGGGCTTGGTGGTGAGCAGTTTATAGAGCTCGGTATCCTTCGGGAAGTCATCCGCAAAGGGCAGGATGACATTGTTGAAGAACAGCAGCCCGTGACCCGGCTCGGAATTGGTCACATAGGCAAGCTGTTCCGACGAAATGTTCAGCCGCTCCGCCAGTATCTTCCGGTCGCCTGCCGCCTGGTTGAGCATATAGATGAAGTCGCTGTTTTCCAGGATGTTTTCGATTTCCGGGGAGGAAAGCAGGTCCTTGGGGTTCTGGGTCGCCCCGGTGGGGATGCCGCCCCATTTTCTGAACCGTTTCCAAATCTCGGCGCTGTATGCCGCAGTCTGTTCCTCCTTCAGAAGAAGATGGAACTCGTCCACGAAATACCAGGTGGAGCGCCCGATAGCCCGGTTGATGGTGACGGTGTTCCACACCGCATCCTGGACAATGAGCATCCCCGGCTTTTTTAGGTTCTTGCCCAGGCCCTTGATGTCAAAGCAGACAAGGCGGTTGGAGATGTCCACGGTTGTGCGGTGGTTGAAGAAATTCAGAGAACCGTTCACATAGAGGTCCAATGCCTGGGCCACCCGGTCAGCCTCCGGGATGTGCTGGGACAACAGGGCGTTCATCAGGTCGCCCAGAATCGGCATATTCCCCGGCCGGGGGTCGGCAAAGTAGGGCTGGTAGATCATCTGCACCGCCCTGTCAATGACCGTTTTCTCGATGGCCTCCAGCCCCGTCTTGCTGCCCATGATGAGCTCACAGAAGGAAAGCACGAAGTCGGATTTCAGCGCCAGCGGGTTTTCTTCCTCAGAATAGTTGAGGTTGATGTCCAGGGGGTTCACATAGTCGGTGCTGGACGGGGACAGCCGGATCACCTGACCGCCCAGCCGCTTCACCAGGGGCGAATACTCGTCCTCTGGGTCGCAGATGATGACATTATCCTGGGTCATCAGCATGATAAAGGTGATCTCCCGTTTGCAGCTCATGGATTTACCGCTGCCGGGCGTGCCGAACACAAGGCCGTTGGGACAGCGGGATTGCTTGCGGTCCAGCAGGATCATGTTATTGGAGAGGGCGTTGAGCCCGTAGTACATGGCGTCGCCGCCCATGAACACCTCCTGGGTGACGAAGGGGACGAACACCGCCAGAGCCGATGTGGTCAGGCTCCGTTCGATCTTGATGCGGTTGAGGCCCAGGGGCAAAGAGGACATCAGCCCATCTTCCTGTTGGAAGTCCAGCCGGGTCAGAAGGCAGTTGTAGGTCTGGGCGACGCTGGCCGCCTGGGATACAGCGATCTCCAGCTTTTGACGGGTCTCCGCCGTGTGCAGCACCAGGAAAGTCATGTTGAACATTCTCTCGTTGCGGGATTGCAAGTCGGTGAGAAGGTCCTTCGCCGCGCCGCCGTAGGTGGAGAGGTCCGAAGGAAGGATGTCCATATCGTAGCCGCTGCGCACCGCCCGTTTCTGCTCCTGTATCTTCATGGCGTCCAGGTCGGTGATCTTCCGCTTGACCATCTTGATGGCCTCGTTCTGGTTGATGCCCCGGATGTGCATGGTGACCATAATATTTCCGTCTGCCTCCATGAAGTCGGTGAGGATACGGTCGTGCATCTCCGGCGCCAGAATTTGCAGGAAGGACACCGCCCCGTACCGCCTGCCGATGCGGAAGGTGCGGGTCTCCCCGAAGTGGAAGGAGGACGGAGAAATGAAGTCCTTCACCGAAAGGCCGCTGGCCGGGAGCCAGTCCCATTCAAAGGCGAACTGTCCGCCCTCCGGGTGGAGGATGTTGTAAAGCAGCTCCAGCCGTTCCTTTCCGTCCAGCACATGAGCCGCCGCCCCCATGACCTTCAAGCGGTTGAGGGTATCGGTCTCAATGCGGGCAAACCTCGCCCGTGCTGCGGGAAGGTTCTCCGCCTCGATGGTCAGGGTCACATACTTGGTTTTCACATAGCCGTTGTTGCCCCGTTTGTACTGCATCCGCAGGATGTCCACCGCCTCGTCCCGGATGGGGTCCAGGTCGTTGCCCTGTCTGCGGATACCGAACATTTCATCGGCGGCGCTGCCTCCGCTGCGGCTGTCCAAAGAAACCTGCACGCCAATGGAGGGGTCGTAGCCGTTGTAGAAGTCGCAGAGGCTTTCAAAGATGCTCCGCTGGTCCTCCGACCCCGCCAGGCGGTAATTCACATCCTCAAAGGCAATGGTCTTGGAGAAAGTCCCGCCCTCCAGCCTGCACAGGCCATCGGGGAACATGTTCTGAAACGGGATGCTGTCCTGCACCGTATGGTTTTTCCCGTCGCCCTTCGCCTGCCGGATCACCGCCTCGATCTGCTTGCGCTGGTTACGGGTGAGCTTACGCTTTGCCGGTTTTTCTGCCTTTTCTCGCAATCCGCTTCACCTCCTGTTCCAGTTGGGATTGCCGCACCAGGGCGGAATAGAGATTGTTGGTCTGGTAGATGCGCACCTTCGGCCGGATGAATTTGTTCTGGATCAGATGGCCCAGAAACACCTCCAGCGGCTGCCCGTTCTTCTCGTACATGGCGAACAGGAAAAACGGCAGCATCACCAAAATCATGCACAGCGCCGCCGTGGTGGTCCCCAAGCTCGCCTTTGCCAAAAAGAAAAGCGGCACGCCTACCAGCGCCGCCGCTCCGAAACAGATCACTTGTCGTTTGGTCAGCCCGAACAGGACCTTGCTCTGTATCCGGCTCAGGTCCTTCGGGATCGTTACATAAGCCAATGTTTCACACCTCCTTCTTCATCGGCGCATAGTCCTTAAAATCTGATACGGAATGAAAAATCCGTTTGTTATTTACCCATCTTTGCAGATGGCGGGTAATGCGTGGAGCCGTGGGACGCTCATAGATCATCACATAGGGATCATATCCCAATGCCCGCAAGGTGTTTACCCGGTACAAATCCTGTTCATGGGTGCTGCCGTAATTGGTCAGGACATAGACGCGGCGGTTTCGGTCGCTCTTTATGGAAGTAAGTTCACGAAAGCGACGGAAATACTCCGTCAGGTCCTCGTCCGGGTTATCCCATGCAAAATGCACCGCTTTTGTCCGCACTTTGTTCAGCAGAGATACATTATCACGGCTGATAAGGCGAATATCGAGCCCCTGGGTAAAGTCCACCAGCGCCCGGCTCTCAATTAGCTGCTCAATGAGCCTTTCATGGTCGGGACAGGCAAGCAGGTTCGGGTCCATCAGTTTGATTTCTTCTTCACCATTCCAAAACTCGGAAAGATCAGCCACCCGGACGCTCCTGCGCCCTTCTTTTCCGCTGACAATGCAAAATCCGCAGTTCCTTGGACAGCCACGGCTTAAAAAGCCGTAGGCTGTACCTAAAAACCGCGGATATAGAAAATAGTCCGGCCGAATATGCTCAATCTCATGCGGGAGGTTTTCGCCGGGGCCGTAACCTGTACCGCCCTGGATGACCTTATCCGCATTGTTCACCTGTATGGTGTCTTTGGAATAGGTGTCTGTAAATACCCGGCTTTTATAAACAAGGTCATATTGCTTTGCAGGGTCCCACCATTCCACCCGGTCCCCGCGTCTGGTGTGATACTCCGAGAGCTTCATCAGACACAGGTTGGGAAAATTGTGCGAGTCCACATCAATAAGGCCTACTCTCAAATATCTGCCTCCTTTAGTGGGCACCGAACAGGGATTTTGCAAGGCTGCCGGTCTTAAACAGGGTGTAGCACAGCAGAACCGTATAGCCCATGCAACCCCAGATGGCAGCGGATATGTTGTCGCCGGATGTGGAGATGCCCTCCACCAGCACCGCATAGATACCCACGCAGATCATAATGAGGAAGGCCTGGAAGCCCAGGGCCAGCAGAGAACGAAGGTAGTTCTGCCCCGTGGAGCCCCACTCCCGGTTGACCATCGTGGCAAAGGGAATCGGTCCAATGGAGGTCACCAAATACACCTCAATCATTCTGCCGTAGATCACCAGGAAGATGCAGATGGAAAGTATCTGCGTACACAGCCCCACAAACACGCTCTGAAACCACAGCCCCAGCAGGGCGCCCACGCTCCAGTCGGCAAGCTGGGTCTCCAGATCGCCCACCACGCCGGAGATGTCGATGCCCGCGTCCGAGATAATGACCCCCGCCGACTGACTGACCACATTCTGCGCCACATCGAACACCGCCATGACGATGTTCCAGGTGTTCGTGACGATCAGCACCGCGCAGAAGGTTTTGAAAATCCACTTGAAGAAAATCCAGGTGTCGAAGTCGTGGAGGTTGTTCTTCTCGATAATAAGCTGAATCAGCTCATAGCACATGACAAAGGTGAGAATAATGCCCGCGATGGGGACGATCACCGTCTCCGAGAGGTTGCGGATCATGTTGAAGATGCTGCTGTTCCAGGCGGCGGGCGTCATGCCGACCTCCCCGGCGATCTCGCCCACCTTTGTGTTCAGGGTATCAAACATCCCGGTCAGGTTTGAAATGATACCGTCAATGAGCAGTTCCTTGAACCACTCCTGGATCATATCCAATATCAAGGGAGATCACCTCCTTTGCGGGGGCTCCCGCTATCAAGCGAAAGCCCCCGCCGGTTTTGGAGAAACATTAGGTGGTGGACAGCAGACCGGACAGCAGAGGGATCAGGGTGATGCCGATGAGGGCAACGCCGCCGCCCGCCATGAGCTGTTTCATACCAAAATAGGTGTAAAACTCTGCTCGATGGCGGGCGGCGGCGTGTCAAGAAATTTATGGAATTTTTTTAGAACCGCCCCGGCGGGAACAGGTCAGGCCGTGACCTGTTCCACCTCCGGGATGGGTTTGAGATTAAAATGAATTTCAATAGAAATGTGTCGTGTCTTATCGCTGTCGATGTGTTCATGGACAACGATTTCTTTAATCAGACGGTTGAGGGTGGCAGCGTCCAGCTCCGTGATGTCGGCGTATTCCTGAATGGCGTCCACCCATTGCTTGGCGTCCACGGCAAGGCGGATTTCATCAGCCAGCTTCCTGCGCCCCTGTTCAACCCGTTCCTTTAGTTCAGCCTGTTCCTTCTGCGTCTTATCCAGCATGAGATTGAAGTTTGCTTCGCTGATACGTCCGGCAACCATGTCCTCATAGAGCCGCAGCACCATTTTTTCCAGTACCTCAATCCGTTCCTCGTGCTTCGTCAGGGAACGCTCCAACGCTTCCCGCTGGCCTTTCTGCTCGGCTTCACAGGTGTTGGTAAGCCGTCCGGCAACAGCTTCCCCGTCCATCAGGGCGGCCTTCGCACATTCCCGGATTTTGTTCAGCACAAGGCGGTAAAGGGTTTCGTACTCCACACGGTGCTGGGTACAGTGCTGTTTCCCATAGGCATTATAGGTCTTACAGGAATAAATCTGCTTCGGGTGCTTGTCGTTGGTGTAGCGGATAGTCAGTGATTTCCCACACTCGCCACATTTGAGAAGCCCCGCAAACAGGCTGATTTCCCCGGTCTGGCGGGAACGCTGCCGGGATTTCAGCTTGTCCTGCACGATGTCAAAGCTCTTGCGGTCAACAATCGGCTCATGCCGTTCCTCCACCACAATCCAGTCCTGCGGCTTTTTTTCCCCGATGGTGCCGATTTTGAAGCGGTAGTCCTTCTTCTGGGAAGCGATAGCCCCGGTATAGACGGGATTCATCAGGATGTCCTTGATTACCGAAAAATCCCACATATACCGCCCGTTTACCGGGTCTTTCTTTTCCCATTTGGTGCGGACATTGCGGAAGCCCCGTTCCCGGTTCCACCATGTAGGGCAAGGCACCTTCTGTTCTTCCAGCCTGCGCCGGATGAAGTTGGGGCCGTGTCCTTCCAGCGCCCAAAGGAAGATTTGCCGGACAATGGGGGCGGTTTCCTCGTCCACCAGCAGGTGGTTTTTGTCCTCCGGGTCTTTCCGATACCCAAAGGGAGCCACACAGCCGGTAAACTGGCCTTGCTGGGCTTTCAGAAGATACGAGGAATGTACCTTCTTGGAAATATCCTTGCTGTACATCTCATTCAGGATGTTCTTGAACGGCGCAATGTCGTTGTTGTCCCGCATGGTGTCGATACCGTCATTCATGGCGATATAGCGGACGCCGTGGCGGGGGAAGAAGTCCTCGATCAGCGTGCCGGTCTGCAAGTAGTTCCGGCCCAGCCGGGAGAGGTCTTTCACAAACACCGCCGAGATGTACCCGGCTTCGATTGCGGCGATCATTTTCTGAAAGCCGGGGCGCTTCATGGTAGTGCCGGTGATACCGTCATCCACGAAAAAGATAGTGTCCGTGTAGCCTTTATCCTTGGCGGCCTTTTGGAGAATTTTCTTTTGGTTCTGGATGCTGTTGGACTCGCTGTCCATATTATCGTCACGGCTCAGTCGGCAGTAGAGAGCGACCGTGCCGGTAGAGATTTTCTTGCTTGACTGCTTCATAATGTCCTCCTTTCCAAACAGCCGAGCAAGGCTTCATCCTATGTATATTATACCTCTGCCGACCGCTCGAGTTAAGGATGTCGATGGAACAGTTAGGCTGGCTCCAAATCGGCCAGCATCAGCTTCAACAGGATGTCACGCATGGACTCGCCTTTGTCCTTGTAGACGGGCGTGACAATGAATTGGATTTTGCCAACTTGATAGGTGTATTCCTCCTTGACGGGTACGGGATCTTCCATGTGGGCCTCCTTACAGAGCGATACGAAACAATGACCGACAGTCCGCCTTGTCCCGTGGGGAAACGCAAGAGAGCGGCACCTTCGGCGGTGCCGCCCTCTTGCCTTGCTCCACTTTGGGACAACTTGGCGCTGTTGACAAAGTCTCGCAACAGCCCTCGCGGTATGTTATAATGAGGAAAACGACCTGAGGTGATGGGATACAGCTGGCGATGCACATGGTAACGATCGAGGATCTGATGCCCCCGGGAGCACTTCCTCCGAAAGTTGGAAGCAGCGCTGGATCTGTCCTTCGTTTACGAGGAAACAGCCCCGCTTTACAGCAAAAAATACGGCCGTCCGCCCATTGACCCGGTGGTCATTGTGAAGTATCTGCTGGTGGGTTTCCTGTACGGCATCCCGTCAAAGCGGCAGATCGAACAGCGCATCCAGACGGATATTGCCTTACGCTGGTATCTTGGTCTCGACCTCTTCGACCGCGTGCCGGATCACAGCACGATCTCGCAGCTGCGCCGCCGGAAACCGTCCTTCCGCAAGGTGTTCCGGCGGTTGTTCAAAGAGGTTGTTCGCCAGTATATTGAAAAAGGTCTTGTCAGCGGGCGTGTGATCGGTACGGATTCGACCCATGTCAGAGCCAATGCCTCCCGCGCATCGGAAGAGCTGGTGGAGGTCGTTGAGGAAGCCGGCGTCTACTGGGAAAAACTAGACGCCTACGAAGAGGAGGGATTGGAACAGTTGGCGGCACAGACCGGCAAACGGCGGAAAAAGCGCACAAAGCAGATCAAGCGGGACAACCGCCGGACTCATAAGCGAATCAGCCGCACAGATCCAGAAGCCGGGCACATGAAGCGCCCGGGAAAACCGGAGGGGCCGTATTACCTCTCCCATCAGGCGGTGGACAGCGACTACGGCATCATCGTAGGCCAGACCGTGACTGCCGGAGATGTGAACGATTCCGTGCCGTTTTTGGCCTGATCGAGCATATTCACGAAAATGTTGTACCAATTCAGGCTGCCACGGCGGACGCCGCCTACGATTTTCCGCTGGCCCATCGGGCGCTGGGTGAACTGGGGATCGGCTTTTTCGTGCGGCCGCAAAAGACCGCCGCGCGGGTGTCTGTCCAGTTTACGCGGGACGATTTTTGCCGCGACGTGAACCGTGATATGTACCTCTGTCCCATTGGAAAAGAGCTGTGTTTAAGGCGGCTGGCCCGCAGCGCCAGTGGCCTGTTTTGGGAGTATCAGGCGGATAAGCGGGACTGTGCGCTCTGTCCGCTGCGGGAAAAATGCCTGCGCGAGAGCGACAAACGCGGCGCAAGAAAAGTGTCCGTCAGCTACTTTGCGGCAGACCGACAGCGCAACCTGGAACGCCGTTCCAGCCCGGAATACCGGGAGGCGCTGAAACTGCGGCAGGTCTGGTGCGAGGGCTCGTTTTCCGCGTCAGCCTTGGGTGGGCGGCCCCTGCGGGGCTTAGCCGCATCCTTCGTTTTATCCGCCTGCTTACCCTTATCCGGGGCCGCATCCCTTTCCGGGGGCTTGCCCTTCGCCGCTCCTTCCCGGGCAGCAGTAAAATCTACCACCATTCCAGCGGGGGCAGGATCTCCCATGCCGTGGATCGTGGTCTGTTTCCCGTCCTTGCCCGGCTGCGGCGCACCCTCCATAGACGGAGCAGGAGCGTCCTTGTCTTTGGGAGCCTCCGCCTTGGCCGGGGCGGGCTGATCCTGCACCAGAGGAGCAGCTTTGGCAAGCTCTACTTTTCCCGGCGCAGGGGGATTGTCTGCTTTCCCAGCATCGGGAATACTTTTTTTATCGTCAGCCACCTAAAAACCTCCTTCGTTGTGAAATAGAAAAAGCCAGCCCGACGGCTGGCCTGTGGGGAAGCATCCCTCCTTTCTCTGATCTAAATATACGAAAACGCCACCTGCAGTCTCGTTGGGGTGGCCTTCATACTCTTTGGTTTTGTTTTTATTGCGTTTTACCTGTATGTCTGCTATTATTGTTGTATATATTTATTGGTGGGGAGGAAGTTTCATGGATAGTGCTCAACTCAGGTTTCCTACATATTTTCCAGAAAACTGTCCTCCCGCAGAAGCATTAGCCGAGGAATGTGTTTTATTCCGTTTGTGCAAAGGGCCCGTTTTGTCCGAGAAAGATTTTGTGCCCTTCTATTTGATTAACCCGGAGAAGCACAAGAATAATGTAAATGCGTATGGGCTTTCTGTGTTCAAGTCTTTTGATGACTGTAAACGAGCATTAAGCAAAGCACCAAAATTAAGAAAGAAGTACAAACGCATCGCAAACGGCACAAATAATAAGTACCGTGGAAAAATAATGCATACGCCAAGCGGAGATAATCCTAACCATTATACTTGGTGGCTCTACGATGGAGTAATGCCCCATACATTCTTTGAGATTTGCAATGAAGGTGGTGAAATAAATGAATAATTTATTTGCCTCCCTGCCTTACAT
>OGCO01006163.1_pt1 | contig 10899 bp, 10 predicted proteins | sample 1570171 | NCBI WGS metagenome assembly OGCO01 (sample SAMEA4370583, study PRJEB24528) | human gut metagenome | reverse complement strand
TGTCCAATCGTTGCCACAAGCGGGAATAGAATCCGAAAAACGCAGCGATTGCGTCGCTTTTCGGAGCGTGTATCTTATTCCCACTCGCTCACCAAGAAATTAACTTGACTAGAATTGTTTAATATAATCAAGAAAAATTATCGCTGATGCTTCTATTGTGTCTATTCGCTCATTTGCTGATTGGCGTTTTGCCGTATTGTTGCCACAGGCAAAATGGATCAGTTGCATCAGCTTGCCTCTATTGTACCACGATTACTGCGGTATTTCCAGAGTATCTTCAAGATTATGTATGGTGAACTAGATGCACATCACAAAAAGATTATCGAGAAAAATACCGGAGAAAAGTCAAAATTAATGTTGACTGCACACATGTCACATGGCATATTGTGAAGATAAAAGATTCGGAATTTTGATAGCTTGTTTTAGATCGAATTGCTCTGCAATATCTTTTGTACAAGTATGTATATTCTTAGTTGACCAGATATTCATGCTAGTTTGACAGACATCCAGGAATGCTCTATTTTGCAAGACGGTACTTTTGAGTTTGGGGGAGATAAATACATTTTCAGAGTATTGGAAAAATATATAATTAACGATAGACAACCGAGTATCCAAAGATAACCGGCTGAATTGTTGAATAAATTGGTCATAGCGTTTGTTCCGAACATCCCGAAAACAGATAACAACACTCTCGTTTTCAAGAGGGAAAGCGGCAATATGAATACTTTGCATTTTGTAACTCGGAGTAATGTTGTATACATCGTTAATGATTTTTCCATCGAGTCCACATAGCAATATAATCTCTGCCTGTGCAGCTATGGGAATAGTATAGTTCAATTTTTGATAGAAAAATAATTCAAATCTATCGTTCTTATGTTTTTCGGCGGCGACTTTGGAATAACGAAATTCTTCCGTATAACCATCGAGATCGAGCGGTATTACTTTTAATTGCTGCTGAGTAATTTCTTGGGCGATAACGGAATCCTTTTCTTCCAAAATCTTATATAGTTGATATTCTATTTTTCGCTTGCTAATTAATTGTAAGGTATTTTTCATAGCGATTTGCGCTAAAATGGTTTGACTTATCTGCTGGTTGTAGCTTTGAGGATTCTCATACTCTTGAAATTTAGTATTATCACAGTTGTGGCATATTAGAAAAAAGATTCCTGCCTTTTTTACGCCAGTATCATCTCCTAAAAGAGGAAATTCTTCTTGTAGACCTGATTGAAGGACTTTTCCTTTATCTGCAATTTTTCTGAGACAAAATTGGGGAACAGAGTGCGAATTACAGAAGCTATCGCATTTATTCTTACAAATGAAACATTTTGATCCTTTTGCAGAAGAACGTGCTGATGATAACGAACGAGATAGTTCCTTGTTGATTTGTAGTTTGTGCATTTGATAGCTAGCGCGATCTTCTTCATCAAATCGTATTTTTTGAAATTCAAAAAAATCAGAATCAGAGTATTGCAGCATGTAAATGCACCCCTTTAATATTGTTATTAAAACATACTAATCTGCACAGAAATGAGATTTTCAGATTCAGATGGGGTATCATCTGAAGGCGAATCTGCGTTCTGCATTTCTTCAGCATTTTCTATGTTAAGATAGGTTTTAACCCGCAAGAGATCTTCTTCGGTAGGAATAAGTCCGGCCATCTTTTTGAGCTTCAAATCGCCGGGCTTAATCTTCTGAAAGTGTTTGGGATTCCGAGTGCAAATCCATCGCGGCTCTTTCTTCATCTCAAATTTGAAGGCAGCACCACACTTGCTACATCTAAATTCTCCGTTTGTGGGATAGACCTGTGCCGAACTTCGGGTATATCCACATTTTTCATTGGAGCACTTCCAGTAGATGCCACCCTTTCCGCCTTCTTGAATCACCATCTCACGCCCACAGCAAGGACATGATTGTTCATTTACACGTTCCACTGCGCCACAGATCGGATCAATGTCAAACATTTGTTCATAATTGGCAACGATAGTCTGATCGGCATGACGCTCCATGACTTCGCCAGTTTCGCCTGTAAAGCTTAGTGCGTTTAGTGAACCTGTCCAAATGGCGGCGCTATCCACGAAAATAAGTTTTTCGTGCATTTTTTTCTTGTGGATAACGGTCACACCAATTTCCTTTAATTGTTTTTCACATAGGCAATACGTTGGCAATTCACGTTTCCCGCGGTCAGAATGGGCTTTGGTAATAACAATAATTTGCTTGCCTGCATGAATTGCATCGGCAAAGAAACCCAGAAGCCTGCTTATACGGCTTGTCGTCATAAATGCAGAGTAAATGATGAGCCGTTTCTTGAAATGCTTTACATCAGACAGAAAATAGTTGTCAAACACTTCTCCTTGACAGACCAGATGTTTTCCAGTGATTTCGTTTTCGGTGGTAATAGCAGAAGCCTTGCTGAATGCCAAATTGTGCAGCATACGCTTGGCATCTTCCTTGGGTAAGCATTTTTTATGAAGAAGATATTCCAGAAGTTCTCCCAGCGCGTTGCCCTTGGCTCTTTTTTCGCAATAGGAAAAATTACCTACCATGAAAAGCTGAAACTTAGCTCTGGTAACTGCAACATTGAACATTCTCCGCAAGTTGTCATTGATTGCTTTGCAAACTTCATCGGAAGAACTGTCTGGAATGAAAAGATTGGCTTTCCAGTGGGGTTCATCCACCACTAAATCAAAGATAACAATATCTGCTTCACTGCCTTGAAAGGAGTGAATTGTACCAGCTTTTACGAGAAAATGATTTGGATTCAGCCCACGATTTTTGTATTCAAGTTCAATTAACTTGTTAATCAACATGACGTGAGGCTTGTAAGGGGCGACAATCAGAACGGAGGCATTCTGTTCAATGTTTTCATTTTCGCTTAAATGATTGAGCTTTTTATCAAGGAGTTTGAACGCCAAATCCACATCCACGACAGCAGAAAAGCAATTAAGCCGACTGTTGCTGCGGCCTTGAGGAATACCAGTTACCCATGCGTGGAGACTTTCGGTATCAATGAGATGAATGGGATATTTTGAACGTTTTCCGATATACCACTGATAAAAGGCGTCACGTTCGATGCAACGCCGACTTGCACCATCATCAGATTTTAGACCGCCATATTCGCCATAGTACATGTTTGCAATGTCTGCAATGGCAGCTTCCATACGAAATTGATTATTCAGCATGACAAAATTTGAGGGACAGGTGGATCTGTCTTTTGCGCGAGTCTGCATGCCACTGTGATAGAAAATGTCCTGACCGAGCCACTTTTGTGCCATCGGTGTATTTGCCATGACGATAGGGGGTAATTGCAGAAAATCACCGACAATCACCAGACACTTCTTTGCCAGGTAACTGGCACACCACAGAGCAGGAATGGAAGCCATTGAAGCTTCATCCAGAATTACTGTATCGAACTTTCGCTCGCGCAGTATATCGCTCAAGTAGGTTTTCGCCAAGGTTGCACCAACAATCTTAGCGTTCATAATAGCTTGCTTTTCCAGCTCTTGCATCTTCTGCGTGATGGTGGTTAGTTCAGCTTGAATATGCTGGATTTCTTCTTTCAAATGGTTGATTTCACGACTGATAGCGTCAATATCTGGAGCATCTGCAAGCTCTCGCTGAATGATTCCTTTTTGCTCGATCAACAAATGATACGAAACATGATTATTAGAACAGGGGGGAAGCGTGTAAAATGAACCGAATAGCGTTGCTTCATGGATGAATAAATTAGAACATTGCTGTACTTCTGCATCCAGTTCGGTATTCTTCGCAGTCAGTGATTGTTGGAAGTTTTGCAACTCTTGTTTTAAATTGTTTATGGATTCATATGAGGATTCTGCCCGACTGATTTGTAGTTTCAAATCCGCAATTTCTTTTACCAAAGATTCCTTTTTTGTTGAGAGGATTATCAACTGCATATCCAGTGTTTTCGATTTTTGTGTCAGACTTTCAAACTCTAATTTCCAATAGCTACTGCTTTGCGTTGGAGCAAGAGCTTGCATTTCCGCTTGAATGGTTTTCAATTCATCAAGTTGTTTTTGATAACTATTAAGTAGATTCTGTGTTTGACGGAGCTGTTCATTCAGTTTGTCCTGATTCGACTTTTCACTGGCTATTGTATCCTGAGCCTGCTGTAAAGTATTCTTTGAAACAAACAGTTTGGCTAGTGCGTTCTTTTTTGCATAATCAGAAAGAACGTGCTGCGCAGCATCTTGTTTTTCCTGACTGGATTTCGTTTCTGCCTGTAAATTGGCTATTTTTTCCTTGGTAGCGTTGATTTCACTGTTCAGGAAAGGCGCAGTCAAACATTTAGATTCTTGTTCTCTCAATACGGCATATCGGGTGTGCTTTCTGAGTTCACTTTCTGCTTCCTGTAATTCATTACTGACTTTCTGCTTTTCTTGATTAAGTTTAGCATGGATGAGAAAAGTTTGCTGAAATTCTTCCTTTTTAGATTGTAAAGATAGCGTCAAGCTTTCATATTGTGCATGTTCAGGATGAGCGGACATCTCTTTCTCTATGGAAGCATTCAACATTGCAATCCGTTCGGTGATTTGTTGAACAGTGTCTGATAAAGCGTCAATTTTTTCAAGCACGATCTCAATCGTGTTCAGTTTATTCTCTTGAAGCCATTTGTGTTTTGCAGTCAAGACGGCATATTTTTCCAGTACAACCTCATTGTCGTGCTGCTTTTGTTCTAAGGCTTGCTTTTTTGCGGTCAGATCGCGTCCTAATTCATCTACATGAGAAGCGATTTTTGCTCTATCGGGAACGTCGGAACCGGGAGCGCCGATGCGAAGAATGGGGTAGGGTTCATTCGGGTGATCTCCATATGCCTTAGCGGCTTTCTTAATTGCGCCATCGACAGCAGTGTTGGTATGAGAAACGACCAGTACAGTGCGGTTGTGCTGGTAAAGCTGCTCAATAATCTGTCCAATCACAGTTGTCTTTCCTGTGCCGGGTGGTCCCCAGATATAAGTGATGTCCTCCGTCAATGCAGTCCTGATTGCACGCTGCTGACTTTCTGTATTGGAGCTATCCAGCACCAGAGTGCTTAGATCATATATTTTTCGAGATGTATAAACATGTCCGTCTGTCATGAACATCCGGTTGCCCGCGGGATTGTCCGTATGTGCATTCTCTTCGATGCACTTGATAAGGCGTTCCATCAGAACTGTGGAGCCGTTTTCCAGCGTTGCCTTTCCAAGGGTATCCGGCAGTGCTATTTTTGAAGACAGCATGAGTGAATTATCTTCAAAACTAATGACGGTTACATCGAATTGCTCATTACCAATTTTTAATTTGCAAGGAGTATCAGCAGGAAGATTAGGTAGGTATTCCACATCGAAACGATACCAGCATTCCCCGTTACGCCCTTCCATTTTCTGACCATTGTTTAGGAGTGTAGATGAAGCACCGCTTTTCTTTACTTCATCAATTTCTTCTTCTAATGCTTGGCGAAACTCACTTAAACGTCCATTTAGCGGTATTTTTTCAGGACGCATATTGCTCTCTTTGGGCTTCATATAAACAGTCACGCTTTCAGTCGATGATTTTATGCAGAAAAACATACACTTTAGAATATATTATAATGGGTTTTACAAGTGATGACAATACTGATGTGACGGGAAATGCGATTGCTTCAATATAGTGTTGGTATGAAAAATGGGGCTTTCCTTTGCGGAAAGCCCCATCAACTGGCTGACCACTATCCATTACCCGTGGTCAAGATGTCTCTTGGTATCGATCCCCAAGCGGATGCAGGTGTCAGTTCATGACCTAATATACATTATTGTACGATGCTTATGGGAGAAAGTCAACTTTCAAGATGCTTATAAACAGTAACATTCTTCAAATACTGACTTAGATCTCCGTTCAGAATTAGCTCCGCATACTCCACTGGCGCATTATACACCAGCCAATCCAGCTCCGAGCGCTGATACATATCGTTCGCAGCGGCATCCTCGATTTCAAGCGTATTAATTTCCACGAACACGCCGTTGTCCATTAGGACATTTACACACGCAGTATCCATATCAAAAGCAGCGGATACAATTTCCATAATGGTTTCCTCCTTAAATGCTTTATCGTTCTTCTCGGTTGTTCTTTCGTTCTCTGGCGCGGCGGTTAAACTCCTGCATTTGTTTCTGCATGATCTCTTGCAGGAAGTTCTTCACAGCCTCCGGCGCGTGCTTGACGGCGGCGATGTAATCCTTCGTCTGTTCGCGCAACTCGTCATAGCGGCTTTTCCAGAATGCTGATGCTTGTTTTTCCTGCTTTAAGCTCCGCGTCAGGTCGATGATCTTGGGGCGAGAAGCAACACCTTCCTTCGCCAGCGTTTTGAGTTTCGCGGCTTCGTCCTGCGTCATGGAAATCTTTTTGCCGATAAGACTGAATGAACCCATCTCGTCGATTTCCTGAAACGTCAGTGCGGCAGTCTTCTGGACTTTCAGCCGCTTGTCATACTTTTCAAGCACGGCTTCTTTCTTGTTAGCGGCGGCTTCCAGCGCATCGAGCTTCTTCTGTTCCTGTGCAACCTTGAACTCGGTCACGGACAGGTGTTCGGCGGTGCTGCCGCGTTCGCCGCGCTGTATGTCGGCAAACCCTGCGGTTGCCATGTGGTCGAAGAACTGGTCTTGCAGGATGCTGTACGAGGTTCGGTAGACGGGTTTGCCCTTGCTGTTCAGCACAGGCTGACCGTTCTTGTCCAAAGCCTTTTCAGATTTCCACTTTTTAGAATGGCTGACCTGATGAACGACTTCTTTCACTGTACCGATCTTCTCCGGGTCTTTGCAGCGCTTCGACCATCGGATTTCCTTATCGACCACGGGCAATGCCATGACGTGCAGATGATAGTGGTACACAGGCTTACCGTACTTCTCGGTCATCGCTGTGTTTAGCTCGTCGGCGTGCATGACGGCGGAGACGATGTTCTCCTTGCCGTAAAGCTGCTTTGCGAACCGATAGGCTTCTTCATAGAATCGGCAGGCGTATTCGTACCCGCCGTTCTGCTCAAAGTATTCCGTGTTCACGTCGAGGATCATCTCGTCAAAGACCTTGGCGTCGGGCTTGAGTCCGCGAAGAGAAACCTTGCCTTGATCGACAAGCTGATCCAGATATTCGTTATACGTCAGATTGCCGCAGCTCTTGAACGTGACATTCATGGGCGTGCGGGAGAGATCGACGTTCATGTTTTCATAGGTTTCGTTTTTCCGTTCGATGTGTCGCTCAAACTTGCTGACTGATGCACGGGTCCGGGTAGCGACACGAGCGAAACAAAAGTTTGCGATAGGCGATTCCTCCTAGGTTCAGTTGGTGGGGAACGGGGAGCGGCGGGGGTGCCGTTACGCATCTTTTTCAAAGTGCGTAACCCACTATGACACTTTCAGCTTCGCTGCAAAGATGTCGTGGGCAAGGGCTTTCCTCCCTTGACCTCCCTCAAAACCTCAATCAAATAGGCGGGTCGTCCTCGTCCGTGACTTCCTGCCCATTCTCAATCGGTTTTTCAACCTCCGGCAAAGTCCAGTACCAAAGAAAGCCGTCCTTCACAGAGCGAACTCCGGCTTTCTTTTTGGACTTCTTGTAGGTTGATTTCTTGAAGCCTGCGGCTTCAAGCTTTGCTTCGCAATCGGAAGCCAGCCGTCTGCCGCCCGACAGCAGGGAACGGATAAAATCCGTTGCCGCTTCCTCACGGGCATTCGGTCTGCCCATCCTCGGAGCCGAGGCAGAGAAAGCGTCCTCCGCACTCAGCTCCAGCTCATCAAGAAAGTTCACGCCCTTGTCGGCTACCTCAAAGAGAATAGCCGAGCCCATCGGTGCAAGATTGCTCTTGACCTGCACCAGATAACGCTCGGCGGGGTTCTGTTTGTTTGCCGTGCGTGTGACGGCAAGAATGCTTCTCGCTGCACCGGCAATGTCGATAGAGCCATTGGTGCGATAGAGGGGACTTGTGTCCTTTCTACGAAGTCATATTCCTCGACCTTGATGAGATAGTCGAGGGCAGAATAGCCGCCGAAACCTCTCGACCACCAATACCATTTGCCGTTGGAAATCTTTAAGCTGTCGTGTTCTGCTGTACAGTACACATTGCTTGTGCCTTTGACCTTAACGAGATTGCTCGGCTCAAACTCACGCAGATAGGATAACAGGTCAATCTGGCGTACCCGTTCAAGCACATCTGGGTCAATCTGCACATAGGGTCGGTTAGTTCTCAATGGATAAAATCACCTCCAGAAATAGAAAAAGCCGAGGGGCTTTCGTTAAATGAAAACCTCTCGGCTATGTAAGTTACCAATTAAATTTTTCTTTCTTCTTGAGCTTCATAAATTCATCTGCAAATTTTTCAGCTGTTTCACGGTTCTTATCAATACTAATTGTTTCTTTATTATATTGTGCTGCCCGTGTCCAATTAAAAGTCCCATGAATAACTGTTTGTAAATCAATAATACAAAACTTATCGTGCATTATATTTTTGTAAAGTGATTCAATAGACACCCAGTATACTTCAAAATTTTCATCTAAATTAAATGAAGCATTCCTATTTTTATCATTATCATCTATAACAATCTGGATATTTAGCCCTTGCCGTTTTTTCTTCTTAAGCTCATTGAAAATGGCTGGGTCGGTAAACCAAGCCATTGCAATCCAAATAAGATATTTTGCCGCCTTAATCTCATCAATTATCTGGTGCTGTATATCTTCAAATAATATCTCTTATATTTTTTTCCACTACCACACGGACAAGGTTCGTTTCTTCCGATTTTCTTTTGCTGTTGCTCATCCACTCTTATTTTACTGGCAACAAAACTCGGAGCAATCCCTTTTTGTATAAAATCTATTTTTCTCAAGTTATATACTAACTCTAATACATAAAATATAATGCGGAAATTTTCTATACATAAATCCGCAAAATCTATTAAATACAAATCAACAGACTTATTTCTGTCTTTGAAAGTAATCAATTGTGTTTCATAGTCAATATCACTATCAAAATGTTGGATGGCGTTTCTAACTCGGTTGTTCAAACTACTAATAGGTTTGCCAAATGGTTCTTTTTCGTCTACATATCCATTTTTCATTTTATTTCCGTTAGATTCCCTAATAAAATCTTGATAGGTCTTGCCATTAACACACTTTGTTGAATCATTCCGAACAAAAATGTTATTAAGCCCCAAAATCACTTTAAGATTATCAAATATCCACTCATAACTTTTGGCATAAAAATCTGTCAGTTCATCAAAATTTGCCGTCATAATTCCAAATTGATTTTTATCAACATTTTCAAGACAATCTCCATTTTTTAGAGCTATTACGGGAATTAATTGCTCATATACCTTAGAGAATAACTCAATTAGTTTGAATCCTTTTGTTTCAATGCTATTGAAATCAATCTTGCTGTTAACAATAAATTCGCTAATCTGGGTGAGATGATTTCTATCCTCAATTACTAATTTTCCTATTTTCGTATACTCTCCTAAAGTATCTTTGCCAATAATGATTGAAATGCCTGTTGTGGTTAGCAAAAGTTGGTGTAAAGCTACTGCCGCATCAAAGTCGTTGTTTACTTCTGAAAAAGGAATATACGAGTACTGTTTAATCATGTCCGTAACCCTTGCAAAGAGTATCTTATCTTGGTTATTCCAAAACAACTCAAAATTTTGTTTCATCTCACTCAATCCAGACTTAACAAAATTAGCAAAATACATGGTTTTTTGCGTTTCCTCTATTGCCTTTTCATTACTCCCGTAAAGTAAAAGATTTCGCATATATGGAGAAAGCTCAACTTCATATATTTTTTTGTGGGTTGCTTTTCTGGTAGGGAATTCGGCTGATAATTCAACTGAGTAAAATTCCTCATCATCACATTGTACAATATCAGCATTTTCAACATTGATATTATTATCTTCTACAAAAACTTTTCCATATATAGTAGAATGACATTTGGGGCAACGGACATGAAAAGGAATGTCAAAAAATCCAATTTGAGCACGAAGATTTATCTTCATTTTACAAGCATTACACTGAATAAACACATTATTGACCATATTTTATCTCCTCTCGTTTTTATAATTATATCAGTTTCCTACGGAAAACTCCATATAATGCCTAAGCTCGGCATACAATCAATAAGCACATAATCGTAATTCTTTTTAACCTCATTGACATAGGTTTTCAGCACACGCTCACGGCTCATTGCATTGATTAGCCTTACCTCAAAGCCCGACAGCTCAATGTTTGACGGAAGTAGGTCAACGCCCTCGCTGTGGTGGATAATACCCTGTGAAGCATCAAGCGTTTTATCGTCTATGATGTTCTGCATCACAGTAGAGAGCGTTATGGGAATATCGTCTGGTCTGTTATAACCCAGAGCCATCGTGAGATTTGCCTGTGCATCGGCATCAATCAGCAGGACTTTTTTACCCTGCTGCACCAGACTTACACCCAGATTGACCGCTGTGGTTGTTTTTCCGACACCGCCTTTCTGGTTAGTCAGAGCAATCACTTTGCAATTTGACATAGATGCGTCCTCCTTTCGCATAGATTTAGCCACTTTGTCAAGGTGGCTATGTAAACAGTACCAGAGAACGCAAAAAAGCCGCCTACTCTTAAAATCAATAAGAATAAGCGGCTTTGTAATCTGCCTTAGACATATTCAATTTTCATTCTCTTGGTCGGTGCATTTATGACCTTAAAAATAAGCTCGTCAACACAATCCGTATATCTGCCTTGCTGAATAAGCTGATTTTTTAACTCTACAAGGCTATGTATCAAAAGTTTTCTTTCGTGGCTATCCAAATACATATGATTAAATTTCTCTCTCATAAGCACACCTCCATTTCTTTAGCTTCATAGCCATGAGCAAAACTCCACACATTCAGTATTTATGCGGGTTTGCGAGGCATG
>OGCO01006157.1_pt1 | contig 10907 bp, 14 predicted proteins | sample 1570171 | NCBI WGS metagenome assembly OGCO01 (sample SAMEA4370583, study PRJEB24528) | human gut metagenome | reverse complement strand
GAATCAATAAACCATGTTGTTATTTCCATTATTGCACATCCTATGACAAAAATCATTACTGACAAATTAGAAACTATTTTTTTCATTTATCCTCCTTATTTTGTCCGATAATTTTCATTAGAAAATAATCTCTATTTTTCTTTCTTAATCATAATTATCTTCATATCTCTTATAGTTATTTGTGGCAAATCTGGCCAACCATGTATCAGGCGGAAGTGTCCATAAAATCACCAAAATCCACACTATGATACCGATAGCCCTGTAAACACCACAAAGCTCCGTGCATGGTGCAATATCCAGACACGCAAATACAGAAAAAACACCACAAATAATAAATGCAATACCAAAATACACCAACCAAAAATTATTCTCCCAGCGATTCTCAAAGAAAAACCCTTTTATTTTTCTCCGCTGTAATATAAGCAATACCACACCGGCTATAGTCATCGCTATATTAGCCGCCTGATAAACATATATTCCCAATATAAATGCAAGTAGTATCGCAGAAATAAAGACTCCGCATATTCTTGCTCCGGCTATGCCATCACTTGACACTTCATCTTTTATATTACTCATAGCACCTTTAATCTGTATTATAAAAAATACCAAATAAAACATAAGACCTGCTATCACAAGTCCAAGCCATTTGGGTAAGCCGAAAACTGCTTCTCCGATAAAGCAGCCTATTGCCAAAACACATAATTGTATGAATAAAACTTTTAAATTATTCTTCATATTCCCCCTTATTTTGTCACTCCTATTTGCAATCGGTCCTGACTCTTCAACTGTTGTTAATTTCTTTATATCCTATAATCCATATATCTTCAACCATAAATACATGAATGACACGAATCCGTACATATTTGACATTCAATCAATAATATTCGATTATATAAAAACAGTACCACTTATTCTAAATTGTTTTCAATTCCTATTTTTATCATATTGTATTATACCTCTTGAAATTATCTATAGCTCAATTATAGACAAACTCACAGTATTTTTCAAACAAAATAATTATAACTATAAATGCCCTAAACTTTAGATAATCAATAGAAATTGTAATTCCTCTAAAAATCAGTTATACTATATGTGAATGCATCGAACATATTTTAACTGGGGAGGCTCGCATGGAAATATTAAAACTGCCTGTTGGAATCGAAAATTTTGAAGATATACGAAGATCTGGATTTTATTATATAGACAAAACTATGCTTATCGAGCAGACTTTAAACAATTGGAGTAAAGTAACGCTGTTCACCCGTCCAAGGCGCTTTGGAAAGACTCTTGGCATGAGCATGCTGCGCTCATTTTTCGAGATTGGCACTGACAAATCACTGTTTGACGGATTATATATTTCACAAAATAAATCTCTTTGTGATGAGCACATGGGCAAATATCCTGTGATATTTATTTCACTTAAGGATGTCGAGGGTTTATCATATGATGAGGCATTTCAGGTATTCTCCAGAATTATAGGAAATGAAATCAGCAAATTCTCCTTTTTGGCAGAAAGTGATAAATTGACAGTTTTGGAAAAAGAACAGTTCAAAGGATTACTTCATATAGAAAAGGGAAAGTTTATTTTTGACAAGGATACCTTTACCGCTTCATTAAAGCTTCTTTCCCAGCTTTTATATAAGCATTACGGCCAAAAGGTAGTCATCCTGATAGATGAATACGATGTGCCACTCGACAAGGCATACCAGAACGGCTACTACCATGAGATGGTCTCACTCATCAGGGGCTTGTTCGGACAGGCGCTAAAGACCAATGATTACTTACAGTTTGCTATTTTGACAGGCTGTCTTCGCATATCAAAGGAAAGCATCTTTACAGGATTAAATAACTTTAAGGTGCTCCCCATCATGGATACACGATTTGATGAGCAGTTTGGATTCACGGACAGCGAGGTTGAGGAGCTTCTAGCCGCCTACAATCTGGATTCGCATTTCACAGAAATCAAGGAATGGTACGACGGATATCACTTTGGAAATGCCGACGTATACTGTCCATGGGACGTGATAAATTACGTGGATCTGCTCAGATTTGATCCCACTGCAAAGCCGCAGGACTTCTGGTCAAATTCAAGCGGAAATGCTCTGGTCAGAAGCTTCATTGACAAAGCCGATGTCCAGACCAAGGATGAGATTGAGCGCCTGATAGCAGGCGAATACATTGAAAAAGAAATATCCCAGGAGCTTACCTACGATGAAATCGACAAAAGCATCGCAAACCTGTGGAGTGTGCTCTTCACCACCGGTTACCTGACCAAGCAGGGTGTGACTGACGATGGCAAGGTGCGTTTATCAATACCAAACCGCGAGATAAAAAACCTTTTCATCAAAAAAATCCGCGAATGGTTCAGCGATACAACCGCAAATGATGGAAAGACACTTGAACAATTCTGCAATGCATTTGTGGAGAAGGATACTGAAAAAATAGAAGAGCTTTTTGGCGATTATCTCTGGAATACAATAAGTATAAGGGATACCGCAGTTGCTAAAGATAAAAAAGAAAATTTCTACCACGGAATCCTGCTCGGTCTGCTGGGCTACAAAGCAAGCTGGCTCATCAAATCAAACACCGAATCGGGCACCGGCTACAGTGATATCCTCGTTGAAGTTCCAAATAACCGAACCGGCATCGTGATAGAGCTTAAATATGCCGAAAATGGCGATATGGATGCAGCCTGCGATGAGGCACTGAAGCAGATTGAAGAAAAGTCATATGTGGATAAGCTGAAGCAGGATGGCATGCGCAATTTCATCAAGTATGGAATTGCATGCTTTAAGAAGGATTGTAAGGTTGTGGTAAGTGAATAAGGCACTCATTAAAACACTCACAAGCGTAGAGAGACTAACTCTGCGCCTGTTCAACTGACACTTTACTTGACAAAATGGATACAAAATTCTGCTTTATATACCCGCTGTCACAAAGTATGATAGCATTTTTCTGTGATGAAAATTCAGGCATAAACTGATGTACCATAGATGTAGCAAACCCAAGATTGGAAAAGTTAAAACACTTACAAATGGTCATGGCACCATGTCTATTCGTCAGTGGCAACAATATCCTCAGATCCTTCCACCGGAGCTTTTCAGTGATGAACAGCTGACTAGCTCAGATATGAGGTTTCAGACACTCCAAATTCCCAAAAAATTCTTCAACATTTTCCAAGCCCTTTGTATTATGATGACCTTTAACTATTCCTGTTATCAGCTTACATTAACTATTTTTTCATTGGAGGTGGCTTATGCAACAAATCTCTGAATATCCATTTTCAACCCATCTAATTTAATCAAAATCTTTATACTTTCTTCGATTAACCTCCATCTGATGGTTCTGATACCAGGCAAATGCTTCTTTCAGACCATCTTTCATGGACGTTGTTTCCTGCAAAATCTGGTTCTGTCTTTCCACATCTAAAATGTATTCATATTCATTGAAACAGAAATACTCTCTATAGGATATATTCTCATAGATATTTCGGAATGTAACTTTTCTTCCTGCTACCTCATAACAAATCGTTACCCATTCTTTGATGGTAATTCCATCTTTATTACCCACATTAAAGATATGCTTTTCTGGTCGTTGTACCAGAAGCTCATCAATCATCCTGCACAGATCTCCCACATAAAAGAATTGAAGTTTCATCTCTCCATCTTCTGGAAGATTGAATGTTTTTCCTGACAATGCGCAATCAAATACGAAAGCCTCTCGGTACACATTATTCATCGGACCATATAGATATGGTGGTCTTAAAATATATGCATCCTTATCTAATTTCAGTAATGTATGCTCTGCCTCAATCTTGTTGATTCCATAGTTTCCCCAAATGGAATTCTTACCAAGTGGTGCTTCTTCTAAAAAAGGCTGCATGGTGGTCTCTGGATAAACAGCACTAGAACTAATTAAGACATAATCATCATAACTATAAAGTGCTTCTCTAAGACATTCAATATCCTCTCTGGTATATGCGGTATCCACAACAAGATTAAAGTGAATTCCTTGTAACAGGTCCCCTATCTTATGACGATCTGCTTCAATCAGATATACCCCCTCTGACTGTGTTCTTGTATTTCTATTTAGCACATACACTTCATATCCATTTGCCACATAATGTTCTGCGAGATATCTGCTCACAAATACAGTTCCACCAGTAATCAATACCTTTTTCATAGCACTCTTATTCTCCTTTTAATTCTTTCATTATCTTTTTAAAACGTTCGTTTTCTGATTTCAGATTTTCCATAGCTTCAAACTTTCTCTTCTCATCAAAAACGCGTTTATAAAATTCTTCTTTCCATTCATAAGTAATGTCTGTATTTTCTTTTCCTTTATACTCATTTAAAAATTGTACATCATCTATCTTGAATAGGTCAAATACTTCTTCACAAATTGTTCCAGGATATAATTCTTCTGTACACCAAAGTGTATGGTATACTTCTTTCTCTCTCTTATATTCTTTTACTTTCCGAACAAAGAATTCCCAGTCCATCGTTGTTTTATTCAAAAATGTATGGATATCCAGGTACTTATATAACGTTAAATCATCGCCTTCAATAATCTTATACATCATCGTTGCCTCTCTGAAATGATGAATACATAAAAATATCAGGAAATCATTTTTTTCCAGTGTACGAATGTGAAAGTCTTCATTCTCAAGCTGCACGGTCCTCTGTAACATTATACCTGCACTTTCCCCACTTTTTCCATTTTCCAGTTTGAAATTAATATCTATTTCATGTACAGGGAAATTCTTATCATCCATTTTTTTCACATATGGAAATGTTTCATATGTATTCAGTCTTGCAAATAATATTTCTTTCTTTGTTGCCGGTATAATTTCTCCATTTTTAAATATTCCCTGTATATATCCCATGGCTTTTAATATTTTATCCACTTTTCCAAGGTCTCTTTCTCCTACGAGAATATCTGTATCATTTGACATTCTCTCTCCAAATTCATAATAAATAGTATTTAGAACAGAACCTTTTAAAAACGCAAATGAAATTTTTTCCTCTTCAAATCTTTCATTAATTTTTGAGATTTCCTCGCAATGTAATTTTGCTCTTTTATACATATTTTCATATGCAGAACGTAGATTGAACATTGCACGACGTGGAAATCCATTAACATTAAGATTGTTCCGATATGCAATACCGTTTAACCGATTATAAAATACAATTCCAATATATAAAGGCCATTCCATTTCATAAGACTGAATAATCTCAGACAAATAATCCATTTCATCCTTTTCCAAATCTCTTCTGGTGCTTAATAAAACTGCCTGTTCTGCTGTTTTATATTTCTTGATTTTATCTAATACTTCCTTACTCATTTTCTATCCTTCCTTCTTCCTGTTAATTCCATGAATCATTGTTTCATCAATCACCTTCCACTGCTTTTCATCTGTCTCTGCAATAAAGAATCCATAATTGGTTATATCGAGAATCTTATATTCTGACGATTTACAAATATAGGTATTAATATGTCTCAATATCGATTCATGAGAAACAACTAAGATCCGTTCTCCCTGTAATTTTGAAATTTTCTTTAACCCTTTCATTATTCTCTTATAAATTGCCATATGCGATTCTGCTACTTCTTCAATTTGTTCTAAGGTACAATTCTTTTTCTCCATTCCCTCCAGCGACCTAAAGTCTCTTTCTACCAATTCTTCCATCTGAATGATATGTTCCGTAGCTTCTCCAGATATCAGTGATGCTGTTTCTATTGCCCTGCACAGTGGGCTTGAAACTACCTGGTCAAATAGTATATTCTGTTTCTTTAGATACTCTCTTACCATTTCAGCATCTCTCTTCGCCTCTTCATTTAATGGAATATCTGTCAGACCATTTATCTTTCCAAAATCATTCCACTCTGTCTGGCCATGTCTAAAAAAATATAGTATCACTAACTCGTTCTCCTCTTGTTATCCTATTTTTCCCAAAAAATCCATAACTTGTTCCCGTGATTTCTCGTCTTTTATATCCGCAGTTAGAATATAGTTTTTTGTATTCATTACTATATTGTCCATCTCTGTGTTGTAATGTTCCAGTATGTTTGCAACATGCTCTATATTCCCATTCTCATATGTCAGTAAATCATCCCTCAGAGAATAGACATTGAGTGCATCTGCATATGTTTGTAATAACTTCCTCATAACATCTTTTGAACACTCATCTGCATTAAAATCTCCATCCTGATTATACTGGTAAAACATGATATATTTAATCACACAGTCTGCTTTTATTTCATAATTTAAATCTACTGGATCTAGATTTGTACAGCCTTTAATTTTCATATATTTTAATTTTTTATTTTTTTTACAGACATACTCTGCCATTTCTTTTCTAAAATTGATATTGGAATGTATTCCATATGCAACATCATGATTCATAATAACATGGGTGTTCGAGAGAAAAGAAAATCCTTTTTTTGCATCAATTACTTCATGGATTAAAGATGACTTTCCAGATGACTTTCCTCCAATAATTAAGATTCCATCTCCGTTTTTCTCAATTAGAGATGCCTTGTAATGAATTCCCGTTTTTAATGTATACTCTGTTAGTATCCATTTCATAATATATGACCAGAATACTTTTGAGCAGTCCTTCTGATTTCCTGCTACATAAAATGCCTTCTCTTCCTTATCATGATAAAAGGTCACTTCTTCCCCAAAATGATTTAAGTTATAGTATCCCGTAGACATTCTCTTTGATCTTAATGATGATTTTTTGCACAATTTTTTTACCTTTTCATCAATTTCTACCTTTTGTGTATCTATGATAAACACTGTATACAATAAACTTACATTTATTGGACAACTTATCATGCTCTTGGAAAAATAGTTTTCCATCAATGCACTTTCTGAATTTGATATAACGGTAATAAACATGTTTTCTATAATTCGATAAGACTTTTCAAATCTTTGTTCATTGCAAAGTGCTTTAAAATAATTATTTAACATTTCTCTCTTGTATGATTATTTAGAAGCTATTAATCACACTTTCCTTTCTTTTTTATTTATATCTATGGTTTAATACATTCAGATACTATGGACTTTTGATTTTTTCCTGTAGCTTGACTACTCTATAGAAATGTATTGCCACTACTTTTATCTGAATTGTTTATCAGCTAGATGTTACCAGAATGTTTTTCATTCAGAGTACTTGTTTATATCAAGTCCACAATAATAATCGATGGTGAATATCATGGTATCAGACGTAGGCATTGCCATTGCCAAACTAAACCATTTCGAGGCTGCGATTTCTTCGGATGATGAAAACCTCATTGAGCCGTTTAAATTCACAAATGATGCTGTCGACTTCCAACTGCTAGTCTCTAAACTCGAATCATTCGATAAGAACATCATCATCGTTTTTGAGTCAAGGTCTCACTACGGTAACAACCTTGTTTTATTCCTTGCTGCCTAGCTTTACCAAGTGTGTGTTGAACCCTATTAAAACCTGTCAGATAAGCAAAATAACATTCGCAAGATTTAGACAGATAGGTTACTCTTAAGAAACTTGAATACAATGAATATGGCTATCCCAACTGACCAAATGCTTCTTCTCTTCCAATGAAATACTGAGGAATCACAAACGAAAATGAGCTTTTAAATCATATCAAATGGGTACAATGCATATCATAAAGGCTGGATTTGCAATTGAAAACTCTTTGCAATACGGCTAAAAAAGGCAGAACCACTTACAACTATGAACACATAAATTTATGTATATTTCCAGGTACCTAACGTGATTCAGAAGAGCAGAATAGCACCTACAAAATAAGAGCAATTGTAGAACTTACTAGCAACCATCTCAAAATCAACATGTGTATTGCTGGAAGAAAAACACGAAATCATACCACCACAAAAGAAGATGTTTTTTACCTTGTATTGCAAGTCAACTAACTGTAATTGTTGCAAATGCTATCAATTGTTCACTATATATTAGATGTCTTAAACCTTTTGTTGTCTGAAAATATTCAACTGTCATAATACTTCTATTGCTTATTAAGGCACGCCAAAAATCTAATGATCTATGTCAATTCTGAAACCATTCTGAATATCAACTTTTTTTTCTCTTATAACAGGAAGGCATAATCCACAATAATTAAAAACAGTTTTCAATTATCTATATGAAATAAGCATATCAATACTCCCTAGAGCATTTTCCACACTTCCATTATTTTTTATTACATAATCTGCATGTTCTCTTGCCCACGCAGATAATTCTATTGATTTCTCCAAACGTTTCTTAATTTCATCTGGCTGTTCTCTGTTTCGTTCTTCTAATCGTTTTTTTAAAACATAATAATCCACATCTAAATATACAATTTTTACCCGGCTATATTTATCTTTTATCAAAGGGATCAGTTTTCTTGATACACCGAGAAATACATTTTTTCCATTCTTATATGCTTCAGTAATAGTATCTGGAATGCCATAGTGATTTCCATGACATTCATAGCCAAATACAATTTTTCCTGACTGTTTTAATTGTTCAAACGTCTCTTTGCTTACAAAATGATACGGATCGCCTTCTTTTTCTCCATTTCTGCAATCTCTTGTCGTATAACACACGGGAATATATGCAGTTTCTCTTTCCTCTATCGCATGAAAAATTGTAGTTTTACCACTTCCTGATGCTCCAAGTACGATTACAATCTGATTATTCATTTGCAATCTCCAATAATAACTCCTGCATATCTGCTTCACTCTTTTCTAAATCTGAAATATTTACCAGTCCTGGATAAGTTTCACAATACTTTAACCAAATTTTATCACTATCAATTGTCCTCTGTTTCTCATCTTCTGTAACTGGTAAACCCATTCCAACTTTGTATAAAATATATGGAAGATTCAGTCCACATTTTGTCATAAACAATGATGAGGTATATAATCTGCTTGCCTGTATTTCCGTCAGATTAGGTACGCCTTCTTCATCCAGTGTATAGTCTACACAGATACATCCATGAGGATTTTCTGAAAGATATCTCACAACATTTTCTGACATCCTACTAATTTCTCCGCTTTCGATAATTCTCTGAGCACCTGTGATTCCAGTCACTCCTGCCGGAGAACGATCCGCAAATTCCCAGTATAACCTTTCACGAATTAAAGATACAACAAGGTTTCCGTTATCCCAAATTCCACTCCATGTTAGCGTTTTCTTTGTCAATTTTTCAGAAATCATGAACTTTCCCCATCCATCAAATCTGTTAATCCAACTTTTTGCAAGTTCAAAATCATATGTTGGGATAGCACATGCACCACCAGAACCATAGATTCTTCGTATCCATACCTCTTTCTTAAAATCACCCGATAACTGTTTCATATGCTCAAACAAATCTTCTTCTCCATAAATCATATATGACTCTGGAAGAGAACACAGATTAGTATCTTTTAATTTGTTATATGTTTTCCATTTGTCTTCAAACAGGACAATATCCTCTTGTGAAGGAAGACATACGGTTGCATGAAGTTTATCTCTATTTTCTGCAATTGTTAATAATTCCTGTCCTGTTTTAGACGGATATACAAAATCCACATGATATTTGTCAATTAAGTAATTAATCAGTTTTATATATTTTTCATTTTTGCATTTTGGAACCAGAACCTTAATATCTGCCTCTGCCCATGTAAGAGAAAATTTATTGGAATCAATTCCAACAATCTCAATATCTTCATTTGCAAGTCGAATGGATCTACAAAAATTTAATGCTGGTGATCTTCCTACATCTGTTACTAATATTCGTTTCATTTTATACAACCTTCCTTTGCTCTTTTGCCTTTCTCATAGTAAATCGAAATGAAATTTTTCTTTACTTCTATGCTTTTTAAGTGAAATTTGGGGAACTTATCAATTGAAAACCCATTGCCATCAACCAACGAAGGCGCTTTTTGGCCTCCAATAATCAATGGAAACTGCATTATATTAATACCGTCAATAATATCAGCTTCAATTAACTTTGAATTAATTGTTCCTCCACCTTCCACAATTACTTCCTTTATATGAAGCTCCTGATCCAAATAATCTCTTAACTTTACAAAATCAACCTCATCATTTCCAATAAATAGTATCTTTTTTCCATTTTTCCGGATAATCTCAACATTTTTATGATTTTTATTTTGATTTTTTGTTACAATGATGGTCTCATTATCATCTTGGAAAATGGTACTTTCAAAATCAAAATCCAAGGAATTACTTGGTATAATTCGTATTAATTTGTCATTTCCGAAAAAACGTTCTGTCAATGAAGGATTATCAATGTCAATTGTTCTTTTTCCCACAATAATCGCCTGAGCATGACTTCTTTTCTTATGAATATATTTCATTTCTTCCGTCGTTAAATATTCATAAAAGAATTTGCTCGATGCTTCTGTTCCTGTTGTTATTTTCCCGTCTATTGACACTTCTGATAAAATATATATATTCATTTTCTCTCCATAAATTAAAATTCATATTCTATATCCAGTTGCATCTCTCTGACTCGCTGAATATAATAATCTAAATTCTGTTGAATCCTTGTTTCATCGTTATAAATAATATAGTTTTTACACTTATCTTTTGGTGTAAGATTAATCGACAACAGATTTGCTCCCGCCAAGAGTACATCAAACTTATCTTCCAGTCCAATTGATGAATTTGTCGGAATAATGGTATTCTCATCCATAAAGATTCTCATCAATGCAATAAAATTCTTCGTCTTCGTAATACTTCCACTCTGGTATGCTAAACACATAGGAATCAAAGCAGTCTTTTTCTATCTATTGCTTTTATTTCATTCCTATACCACAATTATCCTGTAATAGATAGAGGTGTGCGTCACCACTCTTGAAGCACTTGTGACTTCGTTCATTGAGACTGCTCCCTCTGCTTTGCAGGATTTTGCGT
>OGCO01006156.1_pt1 | contig 10908 bp, 5 predicted proteins | sample 1570171 | NCBI WGS metagenome assembly OGCO01 (sample SAMEA4370583, study PRJEB24528) | human gut metagenome | reverse complement strand
TTCAACAATTCTGTCATCGCTCGGAATAACCTTCACTTTGCCGAGCGTACTGCCGAATGTCTGTTCGAGACAGTCAAAATCAAACGTGATGTTTTTCGGCATTGCGGTAAATATCACTTTAGACGAAATATCCGAGTAGTTGTCGCTCGTCTTAACCGCCGTGATTTCAATTTTGCCCGTTCCTTCAACAAAAACTTCGCCGTCGTTTGTTATGCTTGCTTTTCCGTATTCAACAGTTCCGGGAAGTCCTGCGATTACAAGCTGGCTTTGCGTTGCGTTTTCAACCGTCACCGTGATGCTGCCATGATCGGTGATGTAGTTTGTGCCGTCGATTGAAATTGTCGCGGTGTATGTTCCTGCCTCGTTGGGTGCTGCATCGTAGCTTACGCTGAAATCTTTAAAAATTCTGCCGTTCTCGTCGGTTGCGGAAACGTTTATTTCCTTGTCTTTTCCGTCGTATACAAACGTTGTCTGACCGACTGTGAAATTAACTTTCAAAGGTTCGATAGCTGCACTTGCCGTTGCAGATGTTTCGCCGAGCGTATAGTTCTGTGCTTTTGCGCCTGAAAGCCCGCTTGCGGTGAATGTAACCGTCTTGTTTTCGCCTGCGTCCGCACTGTCAAATTCCGCTGTACCGGCAATGCTTACAAAACCTTTGTCGCTTTCGATTACATTACTTATTTCGTCAACGTTTGCCTGTGCGTTCGCCGTGCCGTCATATTTTTTGTCCGATGCCGAAATTGTGAAGCTTTCAATTTCAATCGGCGAAATATCAACAGTTGTCTGCAGGCTGTTTGTGCTGAGTGTGTATTTTTCGCTGTCGCTGAGTGTAATTCCGCTTACGTAAACGATTTTGTCGTTGCCTGCGTCGGAATTTATCATTGAACCCGACGCGCTCGCCGTAACGGTGTCGCCGTTTGCGAAGTTTGCAAGAGAAATTTCAACTTCAACGCCGTTTTCGCCGTTGTATTTTCTGTTTGTTGCTGCCGCCGTCGGTGTTAAAATTCTCTTTTTCGCCTCAAAAGTTTTAATTGCGGTGCGGTCGGTGTAGCCGTCCTTTTTGCTTGTCGCCTTAACCGTCACCTTGCCGACGCCTTTTACCGTAACTTTGCCGTTTTGGTCAATCTCGGCAAATTCCGCACCGTTTACGATTTCATATTCAACGCCGCCGTTCGCGCCGGTTGCCGAAATTTCAAATGTGTCGCCGTAGTAAACGTTTTCGGGAACGTTTTCAACCGCGGATATATCCTGTGACGCGTTTGTGATTTTGAGCACCGCGTTAAACGGTTCAACCGTGTAATTTGCGTCTGCGCTCTCGGTAAGTTCAATGCTTATTGTGTATTCGCCGACGTTAACCGCCGTATTTTCACCGTTGTATTTAACGGTGTAGTTTGACGAGTCAAAAATTCTGCCGTTTGCCATTGCCGATACGTCAACGGTTTGTGCCGTTCCGTCAAATGTGCGCGTGGTAACCTTTGCACAGATAACCGTAATAACCGCTTTTTCGATTGTGCCGTTTAACGTGCCTTTGAGGCTGTCCGTATCGTCGGGCAAAACGTATTTGTCGGCATTTTTGCCCGAAATATCCGTAATTTCGTAGCTTACCGTTCTTACGCCTGCATTGGGTTGGTCAAATTCCGCGGTGATTTCCGCTTTTACAACGTCTGTCGGGTCAACTTTAAATTCGTCTTTCAAAGTTGCCGTAACGGTTGCATATTTTGAGCCGTCGTAAGACTTTGTTTCAGCTTTTAATTCAAAACTGTCTTTTGTAAGTTCTTTTTTAACGTTAACCGTGCAGCTTGCGTAAACGGGAGTTGTGCCCTCCATTGTGCTTGTTGCGGTGATTGTCGCCGTACCGCTCTTTTTCGCGGTGATTTCGCCGTTTTGGTCAATTTCCGCAACGTCCGTGTCGGAGGAATGGAAAGTTACCGTTGACGCGTTTTCGTTTGCAAGCGTGTTTGTGAATTTCTCGCCCGATTTAAGGTCTACAATGCCTTTTGCAAACGAAATGGGTTTCTGCGAAAAGTCGCTCGACGCTTTGATGTCCATAAAACCGATGTTTGTATAGGCATTCATATCGGGAATGTCTGTGTTGCTTACAGTGTATTCGTTTGCAAGGTAGTAGCATTTTGCGCTTTCGCTGTTAAGCGAAACAACATATAAATATCTGCCTGCCGAAACGGTTTTGCTTACGGGTTCTGTTGACGCAAGTTTGCCTGAGTTTTCGTCAACGAGATAGTATTTAACGTCAAAATCGTCGTTTGTAAGCTTTTTTGAGTCGGGTGCAGATACCGTTATTTTTCTTTCAACACCCGGCGAATATCTGTGTTCGGTGTTTGAAACGTTCAAACTGTTAAGCGGTGACTTGGTGTATGTAACGAGATAACGATCTTTGTCAAAAGAGGATTTGTAGCAGTCATCGCCTATATAATTTACTACAATTGTGTACTCTACACCTGTGGCATACGTATCGGGCAGATTAAACTCAAAACTTCCGTCATCTTTGATGGTTGCTTTTTCATAGAATGCAAGAGCCGGAGGATTTGTGGATGTTGTACTTTCGGTTGCTATTGCCCATACTTCTTTGGTCGGCACTTTTGCGCTTGCTGCAGTGCTGTCTGCGTGCGAAACTCTTCCGACTATTTTTTTGTCTTCCTCATAGCCGTATGTTTCTTCAAACGGTATTGAATATTCATACTTAACGTCCGCTTTTTCTATTGTAAATTCCGCCGCACAGTCGTTATATGCATTGTAGGTGGGTGTTGAATTGATTATTACATAAACCTTGTATGTTCCGGGTTCTGTCGGCGCTTCTGCCGTGGGAAGGTCAAAACTTCCGTCCGGCAGTTTTTTTGCATATCCTATTTCGCTTGCTTTAAGTCCCACAGCGGAACCGAAAGTTACACTTTTCGGTGTTCCGTCATAAACAAGCGATGAGGGCAGTGTAACAACAAAATCTCTGCCGGGTGCGGGTGTAGCTTTTACCAAAGTAAAATTAACGGTTCTTTCTCCCGAATAACTGCCGTCGCCTTTTGCTGTAACTGTGACATTGTAAGCCGTGTTGGGGAAGAGTACCGTTTTCGGAACGGTGATGTCAAAAAAGCTTGTAACGTCAACACCGTTGTCAAACACCTGAACATCGCTTTCTTTAACCTGTATGCCCGAAGTGTACGTGAGTTCGTAAGGTGCGTCTTTTCCCTTTATCTTAATCGTTATGTCGTTGTTATTTTCGATAGATTTTTTCCCTACCGTGACGGATACATATTTTCCGATTCTATATCCGTCGTTTCCTACTGCATAAACGATGATATTATCGTATGTTCCTGCCGGAACTTTGCTTAAAGTGAGTTTGGAGTTTTTGCTGCTTTGTTTGCTCTCGGTCCAATCGCACGTCAAATTTCTCGGCAAGTCTACCGTATATGTCACATTTCCGCTTTTAACACTTGCGTTGATTATAACGTCGTCGGGATAAACCGCGTTTTTGCTCGCCTCGTCAAGCTTGGCGGTGAATTTTTGTATAGGCGCCTCCGCTATGACAACGTTATCTATATATTTCTGGTATGTTTCGTTATAAAAGTAATCAAATGCGTACTCATTACGGGAATCAATATAGGAATATCCGCGGTAACCAAGCGTTATATCATCATATTCAAGAAAGTCTGCCAATGTGCAGTCCGGCGCAGTAACGCTCAATTTTTTAATTCTAGTCATAGGTGAGTCAAAATCGGGGTCTCTCAATTCGCTGATATCGGCGGTTTTGTCCGCCAAGGTCAGCTTGTCAATGGTAACATCAAAATCGGCTTGGAGATATCCGTTCTTTCCGAGTGTAATGTCTCCGATGTTTTTGACTATACGGAGGTAAACTCTGTTTTCATCATTTATTGTATTTCTTGAGATTTTCATAGAGTGACCGTCTGTAAATGAAAGTTTGTGAGTATGGTCCGGAGCGCACGGCATAAGTTCAAAAGATTTGTCATTCACTTCAAGGTCATGGTCAAGCTCAATATCCTCATAATAAACTACACTATATTGATAGCGCGGATTGAAAGCAGGTATGGCATCTATTGCTTCGTCTATGGTTTCAAAATATTTAACCTCTTTTGCCCAGCCGTTGTCTGTGTCAAATTGGGTACGTTTAATCATATTTATACCGCAGTCTTCGCATTTGCAGACTGTGTCACTGTTGCCGTATGAGTTATCTTCCATAACATTTTTATGACTGCATTTAATAATTGTAAACTCCGTTTTAGCTTGGCGAAGTGCGTCACCGACAACGTGAACGTAAAGCGTAAACGTTTCTCCTATGTCGATTTTATCGGGATCTTTCGGCGTAAAATCTTTTGAAACAGATACAGTAACGGTTTTCTGATCCTCCGAAAGAGTTGTCGTTATATTGTCATTCAGTCCGTTTTTTTGCACGTAAGCATTAAGCTTTTCGGTTCCGTCAAACGATATATCAAATTTTCCCTCTTGACCTGCGTAAATTTTTACATTATTAGTCAAAATGGTCGGCGAAGGCTTTGCAGGCTCGGCACCTGCCTCTTCGATTTTTATTTGTTTTGCCGATTCGTTGCCCACCATATATGTATTGTTTTCGAACGTCACGTCGGACATTGTGCCGTCAATTTCAGCTGCACCGACAATTTTGTTGGAGCTGTTACTGCCGAGAAGTTTATGCCGACTCTTGCACCGCTTATTTTAAGACTTGCAGTTTCGTCGTTAACATATACATTTCCGTTAACGGCGAAATCCTCGCCGTCAGGTGCTGTGATTGTTACGGCCGTCGGTGTGTCGAAGTCGTTGTTAACAGCCACATTTCCGTTTATAGTGCCGTTCTCAAAGGTTGAACTGTGATAAATGCTTAAAAAATTAGCGTCTCCGCCCGGCTCGGGAGCTGATAAGGTAATTGAGTGACCGTTCATTTTTACCGTTACCGGGCAATAGGTTAATACCCGATCCGTTTCAAGATTTCGCAATAATTCAATTACGACAGGTGTCGTACCGTCCTCATAATCAAGTGCGCCAAAAAACGCATCTTCGAGGGTTTCGTATTCTGTACTGCCTATTTTTGCGACAGGATCGTTGGCTGCAAATATCGCTTGCGGAAACAGCGAAACAAGCATTATCACCGACAACAGAATACTGATTAGTCTGTTTGGTTTTGTCATAGTGTGTCTTTCCTCCTATAATATTTTTAAATTTATATATAATAATACTACAATACAGAGATATTATATCATACTTTTTTCGGTTTGTCATCATACCAAAGTATGATATATGCAATTTTTACAAAAATTTTTCATATTTTTTTCTGTATCCGCTCGGCGGTGTGCCGAATTTTTTGCGGAAAAGACGGCTGAAATAAAGCGGGTCGGCAAAACCCGTCATATCACTGATTTCCGAAACGTTAAGATTTGTGTTCGACAGCAGATAACACGCCTTGTCAAGCCGTATTTTTGTCAGATACCCGTGCGGTGTGAGATTTGTTACCTCCTTGAACAAATGCTCAAACCGCGAACGGCTCAATCCGCAAAGCTTTGCGTACTCCTCAATTTGTATGTTTTGCGCAAAGTCACCGCGCATTTTGCGGCGGCTTTTCCGCGTTTGTGTCGGGTGTTGCAAACCGCGAAATTTCCGCGATTATTTCAATGAGTTTTGCCTCGCAAATCATTTCGTATCGGCGGTTTTTGAGCGTTTTCTCTTTTATCATTTCGTCAAAAAGCTCGGTTATTCTGTGTCCGCCCGTAAGTGTATACACCGATTTTATCCATAAATCCGCGCGCTTTAAAATTTCCTCCGCGCCTATGCCCGAAAAGTGCACCCAATATGTTTCAATATCGGGCATATCAAAGGTGTAGCACTGCTTTTCGTGCGGTTTGTAAATTATAACGTCGCCTTTTTTTGCGAGTATGTTTTTGCCGTCCGCCTCTGCCTTTAAAACGCCCGAACTAACGTAAATAATCTGAAAATCCACACGTCCGCGGCTTCTCAGCACGGTGTACGGATTGCCTGTAAGGTGCGACCGTTCACAGCTGTTTATGCTCAAAAATTTTGCCGACGAAAAATTCGTCTTATCTTGCCTTTCGGTATAATATTTCTGCATAATTTTATCTCCTTTTTACATAATTTTAACACGTTTTTCACAGCGTGTCAACAGCATAATTGTCCATATAAATTTTTAAAAAATCCATTGTAAAATTTTCAGGCATATATTAAAATGAAGAAAAAAATACAAGGAGCGGTGAAAAATGAAATTTGCTTTTATCGGCGCAGGAAGCTTGCAGTTTACCACAAGCTGTATGCGCGACCTTTTGACGTTTGATGCATTTAAAGATGCGGAATTTGCGCTTATGGACACGAACGCGGAAAATCTTAAAAACATCACGCACGTTTGCGAAAAAATCGCGGAGGTTATGGAGTGCCCGAAGGTTAAAATCACCCCGACGGACGACAGGATTGAGGCGCTCAAAGGCGCGGACGGCGTTTTGTGCACGGTTTTCAACGGCGACGTTGACATTTGGCGCCACGAGATTGAAATTCCCAAAAAATACGGCGTTGACATAAACGTGGGCGACACAAGGAGCGTTTCGGGAATTTTCCGCGCTCTGCGAAACATTCCGCTTATGCTGGACATTTGCGCCGACATTGAAAAATACTGCCCAAATGCGGTATTTTTAAACTACACAAATCCTATGGCTATGCTTTGCGGTGCTATGCAAAAGCACTCAAACGTTGATGTTACGGGACTTTGCCACAGCGTGCAGGGCACGGTTAAAATGCTCGCCGAGTGGCTGGAAATTCCGAAAGAGGAAATTGTGTATAAATGTATGGGCGTAAACCACCAGGCGTTTTACACAGTGCTGAAGCACAAGGGAAAAGACCTTTATCCTCTTTTGCGCGAAAAACTCAAAGACGAGGAATTTTACAATAAAGAAATTGTCCGCAACGAGATGTTTCTAAAGCTCGGATATTATGTCACCGAGTCGAGCGGTCACAATTCCGAATATAACCAGTGGTTCAGAAAGCGTCCCGATTTGATTGAAAAGTACTGCACGCACGGCACAAACTGGAATCCCGGTGAATATGCGTTTTCGTTAAATCTTCGTCTTGACAGAGCGGCGAACACCAAAAAGCAGTATGACGAATTTTTGGAAAAAGGCATAGACAAAGAAAAAAGCATTGAATACGCGGCGAACATTTTCAATGCGCGCCTCGGCGACGGCAAGCCGTTTGTGTTTAACGGAAATGTGCTCAATCACGGCTCAATTCCCAATCTTCCGTATGACGCGTGCGTTGAAGTTCCCGTCGTTGCCGACTTTATGGGATTTAAAACCACGATAGCCGGAAATCTTCCCGAGCATCTTGCGATTTTGGTCAACACAACCGCGAGAATAGAAAATCTCGTTGTTGAGGCGGCTATGAAAAAAAGCAGAGAAATGGTTTACGAGTCTGTTTATATGGACCCTCTTTCGTCGGCAGTGCTGAGCCTTGACGAAATACGGAATATGTGTGACGAAATATTTGAAAAGAACGTTGATTATCTCGGCGATTACAAGTAAAAATTAAACATTTTCTGTGACCGTACTTTTTTAAAAAGTACGGTCTTTTTGTCGTTTTAAGGCGTATTTATGCCCGTAAACAGGGCGTTTTTTAAAAAATGGCACATAATAAGAAAAGGGTCACTTGTTTATCTGCACGGCTGTTTGATATAATTAAATCATAAAATATCATATCGCGGAGGAAATGAATATGAAAAAAGCAAAAACAAAAATTTTAAGATGCGTCAGCGGTGCGGTTGTCGGCGTAATGCTCATTTCGTCACTTGCAGGGTGCGGAAAAAACAAGCAGACGGGCAAAGAGGGCGGCGGAGAAATTTCGTGCTGGATGCCTCTTACAAGCAATATGGCGCTTTATACATCAAACTACGGCGAAACAGAGCTTGCAAAAGAGCTTGAAAAACGCACGGGGGTAAAGGTTAACTACATTCATCCGCCCCAGGGACAGGAAAGCGAAAAATTCAGCATACTTGTTGCATCGACCGACCTTCCCGATATTATCGAATACAACTGGGTTACATATCCCGGCGGTCCGGCAAAGGCAATAAAAGAGGGAGTTATTACCGACCGCGGCGACAAAAGCCTCGGCTACTCTACGGGACTTATTTTAAGAGGCGACTGGCTCAAAGAACTGGGACTTGAAATTCCCCGAAATATAGACGAGTGGGAAACGGTGCTTACCGCGTTTAAGGAGAAAAAAGGCGCAAAATCTCCGTTTTCGGCTTTGACCGTTGATTATTTTGCAAGCGGATTTGACGCGACGAGCGACTATTATGCCGAGGACGGCAAGGTGAAATTCGGTCCGCTCGACCCGCAGTTTAAAGAATTTATAGTAAAAATGCGCGACTGGTATAAAAAAGGTCTTATCGACCAGAGTTTTACCACACTTGACGGAAAAGCGAAAGAAACAAACATTTTAAACGGTTTCAGCGGTGCAACGTCCGGCTCGGTCGGCTCGGGTATAGGCAAATGGATGGCGGCGGCAAAAACGGAGGGCTTTTCGCTTGAGGGCACCCCTTTCCCGACGTCGGATTTAAGCAAACCCGCAAAATTCGGTGTGTATCAAATTCAGGTTACGCCTACCGCAAGGTCGTTTGACGCAATCTCCACATCGTGCAAGGATATGGATTCGGCGATTAAATTCCTCGACTACGGCTACAGCGACGAGGGCAGAATGTTATACAACTTCGGCATTGAGGGCGTAAGCTACAAAATGGAGAACGGCTACCCCAAATATACCGACCTTATTTTGAAAAATCCCGAAAACAAGTCTATGACGGTCGCGCTCTCGAATTACGCGCGTTCATACGACGCAGGCCCGTTTATTCAGGACGTAAGATATATGGAACAGTATGCGTCGCTCGACGAGCAGAAAAGAGCGCTGAAAACGTGGTCGAATACCGAGGCGTACGAACACACGCTTCCCAATCTTTATGTAAAAACCGGAGAGCTTAACGAATTTGCACAGCTCAACAGCGATATTGACACGTATTTTGACGAAATGATGATGAAATTTATCATCGGCGCAGAACCGCTTGAAAATTACGACAAAATGATTGAACAGCTTCACAAAAGAGGCATAGACAGACTTCTTGAAATGCGCCAGTCTGCCTATGACAGATATTTAAACAAATAAAATAAGGGGTAACGGTATGCAAAGCATTGAAAGAAAAATTTCGGACACGTTGGATAAAGACCGCGGAATTTCGGGAATGAAAAGAGAATTTAAGAAAAACGGAATTTTGTATCTTATCGTTCTGCCCGTGATTGTTTACTATTTTATATTTCACTATATGCCGCTTTACGGTTTGCTTATGGCGTTTCAGGATTTCTCGCCGAGGCGCGGAATTTCGGGAAGTGACTGGGTGGGACTTACGCATTTTATAAACTTTTTTAAGTCGCCCGATTTTGCAAGAGTTGTGACAAACACACTTCGCATAAGCCTTTCCTGCCTTGTGTTTGAGTTTCCTGCGCCGATTATTATGGCAATTTTAATAAACGAGCTTAACGGAAAATATTTTAAGCGCACAATTCAGACAATATCCTATCTTCCGCACTTTATTTCGCTTGTCGTAATATGCGGTATGATAAAAACGTTTGTCGAGCCGGACGGAATTATCGGCAGTGTTTTTGCGAAAATCACGGGTAACGGCTCAAGTATGCTTTCGCAGAGCAAAATGTTTCTGCCCATTTACGTTGTGTCAAACATCTGGCAGAGCATAGGCTGGGAGAGCATTATATACCTTGCCGCGCTTATGAATATCGACCCCCAGCTTTACGAGGCGGCGGATATTGACGGCGCGGGAAAAATTGCAAAAATTATGAAAATCACTCTGCCCTCCATTGCAATGACGGTTGTAACAATGTTTATTTTGAGAGTCGGAAGAATAATGAGCGTGGGATACGAAAAAATTATTCTTCTTTACAATCCCGCAATTTACGACAGGAGCGACGTTATATCCTCGCTCGTTTACAGAATGGGTTTTTCAAACCAAAACTGGAGCTACAGTGCGGCGGTGGGACTTATCAATTCGGCGGTTAATATGATTTTGCTGATTACGACAAACACCGTCAGCAGAAAAATGACCGATACAGGGTTGTGGTAGAGCCGGAAGAAAGGGGTAAAAAGAATGAACAAAATTAAAAAAAGCGTCGGCGACAGAGCGTTTGACGCATTTAACATAGTTTTGCAGACGCTCGTTGCGGTTGTTATGATTTATCCTATGCTTTACGTGCTGTTCGCGTCGCTGAGCGACCCTGTGGAATTTGTGTCGCACAAGGGCGTTTTGTGGCACAGTATCGGGTTTACATTCGGCTCGTACAAGTCGGCATTTCAAAATCCTATGCTTTTAAAGGGATATTCAAACACGCTTTTTGTGCTGATTTTCGGCGTTGCGGTAAATATAATTATGACAATATGCGGTGCATATTTTTTATCGCGAAAAAACGTTAAATATCAAAAAATCATTTCTATATACATAATAATCACAATGTTTCTAAACGGCGGTATGATACCGTTTTACTTCGTTGTAAAGTCGGTGGGACTGGAAAACAGTCTGTGGTCGCTGATACTGCCCACGGCGGTTAACACGTTTAACCTGATGATACTGCGCGTCGCGTTTGCGTCTGTTCCCGACAGTTTGGAGGAGTCGGCAAAGCTTGACGGCGCAAACCATCTTACCATTATGCTTAAAATCGTTCTTCCCGTAAGCAAGGCGAGCATTGCGGTTATCATTTTGTATTATGCGGTTGCAAACTGGAATGCGTGGTTTAACGCTATGCTGTTTTTGATAGACCGTCCTAAATATCCGCTCCAGCTGGTTTTGAGGGAAATTCTTATCAACAACGACAC
>OGCO01006148.1_pt1 | contig 10919 bp, 7 predicted proteins | sample 1570171 | NCBI WGS metagenome assembly OGCO01 (sample SAMEA4370583, study PRJEB24528) | human gut metagenome | reverse complement strand
GCCGCACCTCGCTCGCCGTATCGGCACTTAGAATTATGCGGTATTGCCCTAATAAAAACAACAGGAACATTGCAATGTACAGCAGTGTTCCTGTTGTTTTTTATGCCGAAGTTTATTGCGCATGGGGGGGTCACTATATATCATTACACGTGTCTTGACACGTGTAATGAACGGTGCTATACTGTCAAAGTTGGAATTACAGAAGAAACCGAGGACACCATATGAAAATGGCTAATATGGATGACTATTTTGACGTAGTCATCGTCGGCACCGGCGCTGCGGGCCTTTACTGCGCCCTGAATCTGCCTGCGCGGTACCGCATTCTTCTGCTTACAAAGCAGAAAGCGGACGAGAGCGACTCCTTCCTTGCGCAGGGCGGCATTTGTATGCAGCATGGCGAGGCAGACTACCGCCCCTTTTTTGATGATACGATGCGGGCAGGCCATTACGAGAACAACCCCGCCACAGTAGACCTGATGATTCGTTCCTCCAACTCGATCATCCGGGATCTGGTGCGCCGCGGCGTCCGCTTTGCGCGGGATGACCACGGGGCTCTGCGCTTTACCCGGGAGGGAGCGCACTCCCGCCCGCGCATTCTGTTCCATGAGGATATTACCGGCCACGAGATCACCCAGACCCTGCTGAACGAGGTCCTGCGCTGCGAGAACATCGAACTGCGCGAGCATACGACTCTGCTGGATTTCTTCGCCGACGCCTCGGCCTGCGGCGGTGTCATTGCTGTCGGCCCGGGCGGCGAACCGCGAGCCATCGGGGCAGGGGCGGTGGTGCTGGCCTGCGGTGGCATCGGCGGGTTGTATAAAAACTCCACCAACTTCCCCCACATCACGGGGGATGCCATCGCCATGGCCCTGCGCCACGGCGTTGCCTGTGAGCACCTGGACTATATCCAGATCCACCCCACGACTTTGTACAGCCACCGAAAAGGCCGTCGCTTTCTGATTTCGGAATCGGTTCGCGGGGAGGGCGCGCTGCTGCTGGATAAAAACGGGAACCGCTTTACCAACGAATTGCAGCCCCGCGACGTGGTGAGCGCAGCGATCCGCGCACAGATGGAAAAGGACGGCACCGACCATGTGTGGGAGGATATGCGTCCCATCGGTGAGGCGGCTATCCGTGAGCATTTCCCCAACATTCTGGAGCGCTGCGAGGAGGAGGGGTACGACCCCATCCATGAACCGATCCCCGTTGTACCGGCCCAGCATTATTTTATGGGCGGCATTACGGCGGACCTGAGCAGCCGCACAGCACTGCCCCGGCTGTATGCCTGCGGCGAGACCTGCTGCAACGGTGTGCATGGACGCAATCGGCTGGCCAGCAATTCCCTGCTGGAATCTTTGGTCTTTGCACAGCGTGCGGCAGATGATATACTATACGGAGAACCGCCTGTCTTTACAGGCGATAAGCCCGATTTGGCCCCATACCGTGAACAGGAACCGCTGTTTGCCGCGTATCGGCAGGAGGTTCTGACCGCTATTGAGAGGAGTAAAAACCATGAATGAGATCACCCAGCTGCTGCATATAGACCCGCTGCTGCTGCAAGCGCTGCGGGAGGATATTCCGGAGGAGGACGTTTCCACAAACGCCGTCATGCCCCACGCCTGCCTCGGCACCGTGGATCTGATTGCCAAGGAGGACGGCATTGTTGCCGGTCTGGCGGTCTATGCCCGCGTCTTTACGCTGCTGGACCCCGGCGCCAAGGTGGAATTCTTCTGCCGGGACGGCGATACCGTACAGCCCGGCCAGAAGCTGGCCGTTGTTACGGGCGATATACGCGCCCTGCTTTCCGGTGAGCGCGTTGCGCTGAACTACCTGCAGCGAATGAGCGGCATTGCCACCTATACCCATCAGCTGTCTGCCCTGCTGGAAGGCACCGGCATCACCCTGTTGGACACCCGTAAGACCAGCCCCAACAACCGCATTTTTGAAAAGTACGCTGTCCGCGTTGGCGGCGGCAGCAACCACCGCACCGGCCTGTCCGACGGCGTTCTGCTGAAGGATAACCACATCGGCGCTGCCGGCGGCGTGGCGAAGGCCGTCAAGATGGCCCGGCAGTATGCGTCTTTCGTCCGCAAGATCGAGGTGGAGGTTGAAACGCTGGAGCAGGTCAAAGAGGCCGTGGAAGCCGGTGCGGACATCATCATGCTGGATAACATGAGCGACGAGGATATGCGCAAGGCTGTGACTTTGATTGCAGGCCGCGCCAAGACCGAGTGCTCCGGCAATGTCACGCGGGAAAACATTGCCCGTCTGCGGGACATTGGCATTGACTATGTGTCCTGCGGCGCCTTGACCCATTCGGCCCCCATTCTGGATCTTTCCATGAAGCATCTGCGCCCTCTGACCGAGGAGGAGGCCTGATATGACCACCGCAGAGCGCCGCGCCGCCATTTTGCAGCAGCTTGCCCATGCCAGAGCGCCTATTGCCGCCCGCACGCTGGCTACCCATTACGGCGTCAGCCGTCAGGTCATCGTGCAGGATCTGGCGGTCATACGGGCATCACACCCCGGGATCATTTCCACTGCACGCGGCTATGTGCTGGAGCAACCTGATCAGCCCGCCGGCTGCACACGGGAGTTCAAGGTGCGCCACACACCTGACCGAACCGGGCAGGAGCTGAACCTGATTGTGGACTGTGGCGGCCAGGTCAAGAATATCAGCATCAGCCACCGGGTCTATGGCCGTATCACCGCTGAGATGGACATCCGTTCCCGGCAGGACGTGCGGGAATTTCTGCAATCGTTTGAGGACAGTTCCTCCACGGTGCTGTCCACCGCCACCGACGGCTACCACTATCATCTGGTGGAGGCAGCCACCCCGGACAGGCTGAGCCTGATCGAAAAAGAACTGAAAGAGCACGGTTTTCTGGCTCCGCTGCAACCGTGGGAGCATTGAAGAAAGAAAACGAGGCATAATTATGACTGTCCATGAACTGCAGCAGGAGATCCTGCGCCTGAAACGGGAAAAGAATATCTGCATCCTGGCCCATGCCTACCAGAGCCAGCCTGTGCTGGAAGTCGCCGATTACACCGGCGATTCCTACGGGTTGAGCGTGCAGGCGGCCAAAACCAACGCTGACGGGGTCATCATGTGCGGTGTGCGCTTCATGGCCGAGACCTGCAAAATTTTAAGCCCGGAGAAAACTGTCTGGCTGGCCAACCCCATGGCGGGCTGCCCTATGGCCGAGCAGCTTGATCTGCCGACCTTGCAGGAATTGAAAAAGCAGTACCCCGGCTACGCCGTGGTGGCGTACATCAATACGACCTCGGAGCTGAAAACGGCCTGCGATGTCTGTGTGACGTCCTCCAGCGCGCTGAAAATTTGCAGTGCGCTGGAAAACGATAAGATTCTGTTCATCCCAGATCCCAATTTGGGCGGCTATGTAGCAAAGCAGCTGCCGGGAAAGCAGTTTGCCTTTTACCACGGCGGCTGCCCGCGCCATATCGTATGTTCGGCAGCAGATGTAGCCAAAGCCCGCGCTGCCCACCCGGAGGCGCTGCTTCTGGTTCATCCCGAATGCCGCCCCGAGGTCGTGGAGCAGGCTGATTATGTTGGCTCTACCACCGGCATTATGGCTTATGCAGAAAAGTCCGATGCCAAAGAGTTCATCATCGGCACGGAAAACAGCATCGTGGAGCACCTCTCCTATGCTTGCCCGGAAAAGCGGTTCTATCCGCTGGCCGTGCAGCTTACCTGCATGAACATGAAACTGACCACCCTGATGGACATTTACCATTGTCTGCAGGGCAGCGGCGGCGAGGAAATCACCCTGCCGCAGGACGTCATGCAGGGAGCCGGGCGCTGCATCCGCCGCATGGTGGAGCTGGGCGGCTGACAGATTGCGCATGAAAAAAAGCATATACAGCATCGCGTTGCGAACCGCCGAGAGGCCGTTCTCCATAAACGCAGCTGTATATGCTTTTTACTTTGCCGTACAGATCCTTTGCACGCTATTTAAACGCGATCACGAATTCTGTTTGAAAACTTTATCCAGTGTTCCCATCAGGGTGTTCACATCAATCGGTTTTGCAATATGTGCATTCATCCCTGCTTTGAATGCTTTTTGGCGGTCTTCCTCAAAAGCGTTGGCTGTCATGGCCACAATGGGAATGTTTGCCTTTTTATTGCTGCTCAATGTACGGATCTCCCGGGTGGCGGCGTATCCGTCCATTTTGGGCATCTGAATATCCATCAGGATCAGATCATACTCATCCTCCGCAGCCTCGTTCATTCTGGCCACGGCATCCGTGCCGTCCTCAACGGCGTCCACTTTCAGTCCGGCTTCTTCTAGAATGGCCGTTGCAATCTCGCGGTTCAGTTCGTTATCCTCGACCAGCAGCACCTTTTTGCCCGTATAGTCGCCGTGCTTGGGCAGAAGGGACTGCCTGCCCGACACCACTTTGTGTGTCAGTGCATCGCGCAGTTCCGACATAAACAACGGTTTGGAAACAAACGCCGTGACACCGGCCTGCCGGGCCTCGTCCTCAATGTCGGCCCAATCGTAGGCCGTCAATATGATGATCGGCGTGCCGGGTTCGATTACTTTGCGGATCCTGCGCACCGTCTCAATGCCGTTCATATCCGGCATCAGCCAGTCAATGATGTAAACCTTGAACTCCGCACCCTGATTGTGCGCCTCCCTCGCGCGCAGGATGGCTTCCTTGCCGGAGGTCGTCCAGTCGGCTTCCATCTCAATTTCCCGCAGCATTTTGCTTACGCTCATGCAGGTCTGTGCATCATCATCCACAACCAGTGCACGGGCGCCTTTCAGGCCCGGAATCGGCGGATATTTCACCGATTCCGTACAAACCTTGCAGTCCAGGGTGACCGTAAACTCGCTGCCCTTTCCCTGCTCGCTCTTGACGGCGATGGTTCCGCCCATCATATCTACGATGTTTTTCGAGATGGCCATGCCAAGGCCCGTACCCTGAATGCCGCTTCTTGTCGCAGTCTGTTCCCGTGAAAAAGAGTCAAAAACGTGCGCCTGGAAGTCCTTCGACATACCGATGCCGTTATCCTTCACGCTGAAAACAAAGGTCGCATACCCACTGCGGGCAGACGGCTTTTCTTCAACGCGGATATTGATGGTACCGCCCGCCGGTGTAAACTTGACAGCGTTGCCCACGATGTTGAGCAGGACCTGATTCAGGCGCAGCTTATCGGTGATAATATCCTCGTGGTGCACATCCTGCGTGTCGATGTAAAGGTCAAGCTGCTTGGCGCTGATATTGCCTTGAATGATCGTGCGCAGGTCGTGCAGCACATCGGGCAGGTGGACTTCTGTGTTGTCCAGTTTGACCGTGCCGCTTTCGATACGGCTCATATCCAGAATATCGTTGATCAGACTGAGCAGATGCTGGCCCGATACGCTGATTTTCTTCAGATACTCTTTGACAAGGTCAATGTTATCAATATGCGCCGTGGCAAGGGCCGTAAACCCGATAATGGCATTCATCGGGGTGCGAATATCATGCGACATACTGTTCAGGAATACCGTCTTGGCCTTATTGGCGTGTTCCGCCGCCGCCAGTGCATCGCGCAGGGCATCCTCCTGCTTTTGCTCCCGCCGCTTTTCCTCGGTAGCGTCGCGGGTAGCAACCAATACGGCTGTTACGTTGCCGTCCGCGTCTTTTCGCTGCGGTGTGATCAGCGTAAGGATCCATTTTCTGTCGACAGTCTGAGACGTAAGAGCCAAAGAGGTGTGACCCTTCAGACGTTCGGCCACTGTCGTCATGTCCGCAAAGGCGAGATACTCCTCACGGTATGGCTCCGCGATAATTTTCTCGATTTGCTCCTGCTGTACGGATCGTTTCAGTGCAAAGTGCTTCTGCTTCTTGACCGTATCGGACGCGTTCTTGAGGATTTCAACGGTGTTTTTCTTCAAGTCCACCAGTGAAATGGACGTATACGCCGTGCCAAGCGCTGTGATAATTCCGGTACGTTTCTGGTGCTGCCGCAGCGCGTCTTTTTCCATTTTGGTCTGCCACAGCAGTGCCATTAAAAAGACCATTACGGCTATGGCCAGATAGGATGCACAGACAATGTTGCGCGTCATGAACACCTGAGATGCCGGGAAAAACACAAAGAGCGCATAGTTCTCGGTATTTTCCCGGCTGCCGTACCAGACGCCCTGATTGCCGTTCAGGCGCACAATGCCATCCTCCGCAGCACCGAAGGTTCCGTTATATAATTCCTGGCATTCCTCTATTGCCTTGTTTACCTGTTTGCTGCTGTTGCTGCTGATGACCCTGCCGTTCTCCGTGATCGTAGCGATGCCGCCAAGCTCCAACGGAAAATCTTTCAACAGGGAATCCACCGTCAAATCTCCAATATCCTCATTGTCCTTCTGTATATAGGTAATCAGGATACCTGGTGCATCCGCGCGTGCCACCGCGGCAAAATCATAGAGTGTCCCATTTTCTTCCAGACGGGTCGAGTATGTCTTTTTTGGATAGTCAACGATATTGTGTACATAGGGGCTGTCGATCAGCTTCTCCCACAGCGGCATGGCGTTGCCGCCCTTTGTGGTCTGCATGACAACATTCAGGTTTTCATCTAATACAAGCGCACCGGTCAGACGCTGTTCCTCTGCAAAAGAGTCCAGGTCCTGCGTGCCGAAACCTTCCTTCAGCGTCATTTCGTTGCCAAGGCTTACCGTTTTATCCAGCAGGCGGACAAGGCTTTTCACGCGGTCGTTGGCCGCATCAGTCTCGTACTGCTCTAAGCGGATCTTTACAAAACCAATCGTTTCATCCAATGTATGACGCAGTGCAATTCGGTTCAGATTCGTGAATGTGATCCAAAGTACAATGCCGAACGCAACTAACACAAGCAAAAACAGTCTTTTTTTGCCGGACTGCTTTTTCTCATTCATTTTCCCTGTTCCCCCCACACAGTTTTCTCTGCATCAAGTCCGAATTTTTCTGCAACGCGGCCAATCGTTCCGTCCTGCTTCATATCTTCCAGAGTTTGGGTCAGCTGCACAGCCAAATCCTCATGGGTGTCCTTTGCGAAGGCAACGCCAAGTTCGGAACTGTAAGGACTCTCTGCCAGCACACGGTAACTGCTTTCATCCAGATTTGTCCACTTGGCTACCAGTGCTTCATGGCCCGCGACGGCATCTACATAGCCTTTGCGCAGTGCCGCAAACATATCCTCTGTCGTCTCAAAGCTGTTGACTTGCTTGACCTCGGGCAGCAAAGAGGAAATTTCGCCGAGAAACAGCGACTCCGCCTTTGTGGTTGCCTGTACGCCGATGCGCTTATCGGCCAGATCGGACAGCGACTGGATATCGCTGTCCGCACGAACAGCCACGACCTGACGGCTGTACATATACGGACCGGCCCATTGGTACTTGGTTTCCCGCCCGTTCATGCTGAAGCATGACCAGATACAGTCGATCGTTCCGTCGCTGAGAAGGTTGTCTTTGTCCGGCCATGAAATCGTCCGGAATTCCGGCGTATAGCCAAGTCGTGAAAACGCTTCCGTCGCCAGTTCCACGTCGATGCCGGCAAACTTCCCGTTCCTGTCCAGATAGCTGTAAGGGTCAAACACATCAATGCCGACCACAATCGTCTGCGGCGCAGTCTCTGCCGCAGAGTGCGGCTGTGCGGAACAGGCGCACAGACCTGCCATAAAAAGCATAGCCAAAGCCATAAGCAGGCCATACACTTTTGCCCTGCTCATTGACGTTTTTCCTGTGTGGTGATGCCTGCTTGAAAAATGGAACATGCGCTTCCCTTCCTTATTATATAGGTTGTATACCGCTTGCCGCCGAACCCTGTCGGACGCAGCAAGCCATGAAGTAAAGCATATTATAACTTTTCCAAATTGGAATTTTATCATACTACGGACATTATTGCAAGTGCTTTGCCTTGTCTTTGGCTTACGGTTTACCACATTTATACAATATCCGACGATAACTCCAAAAGGCGGTTTCAGCTATTGAAAAAATCTGGCAGAAGTGCTATAACAAGGATGGATTACAGTAAATTGAGAGAGATGACATGTATGTATTCCATCTTCCGTGATTTGGCAATTATTATTCTGAGCGCCAAGTTTTTTGGCCTGGCTGCCCGCAAGTGCAAGGCCCCGCAGGTGGTCGGTGAAATTCTCGCCGGTCTGCTGATTGGGCCCTGTCTGCTCAATCTGGTGCAGATCAACGACACGATCTCCGTTTTTGCTGAAATCGGCGTTGTGCTGCTGATGTTTTCCACAGGACTTGGCACCAACCTGAAAGAACTGATGCGGGCCGGGCCTATTGCCACGCTGATTGCCTGCATCGGTGTGCTTGTACCGTTGATGGGCGGTACGCTGCTCTACAGCGCATTCTACGGCTTTTCGGCAATCGGTAGCCCGGAATTCTTCCGCGCATTGTTTATCGGCACGATTATGACCGCAACCAGCGTGTCCATCACGGTGGCAACGTTGCAGGAGTTGGGCCACTTAAAGAGCTTCCTTGGCACTACCATTGTCAGCGCTGCCGTCATTGATGATGTCATCGGCATTATCGTGCTGACCTGTGTGCTGGGTGCCAGCTCCGGTGAGGGCACCGGCATCGGCGGCGTGCTGATCCAGACCGCGCTGTTCTTTCTGGTTGCCGTTGGCATCGGCTATGTGTTCCACTGCGCCATGAAGTGGCTGGATTCCCGCAATCCCCATACGCAGCGCATAACGATTGCCAGCCTTGCATTCTGCTTTGCAATGGCCTATATTGCCGAGAAATACTTTGGCATTGCGGATATTACCGGCGCTTACATTGCCGGTATCGTTCTCTGTACGCTGCACGACGCCGCTTATGTGGAGCGCCGGGTCGACATCAGCAACTATGTGATTTTTGCGCCGATTTTCTTTGTCAGCATCGGTTTAAAGACCGACATCAGCGGACTGACGCCGGAGATTCTGCTGTTCAGTGTTTGCTTCGTTCTCGTTGCCCTGCTGGCAAAAATCATCGGCTGCGGACTGGCGGCCAGAGCCTGCCGTTTCAACTGGGGAGACTCTCTTAAAGTCGGTGTCGGCATGATGACCCGCGGCGAGGTCGCCTTAATCGTGGCCCAGAAAGGCCTTGAGGTCGGCGTTGTCGAGCCTGTTTATTTTACGGCGGTCATCCTTTTGATCGTGGTTTCCAGCGTCGCCACGCCGCTGGCGCTGAAAGCGCTGTTCACGAAAATGCCCCCTGTCCCCCATCCAAGCGAAGCAAAAAAGTGACCGCTGCATAACCCCGCCTGTCAGCCAATGCCGGTGCCGGATGACCCATAATGAAAGAAAAGCCTTGAAGGCAGGCTTAAAAGTGAGAAGCTGCTCATTCCCTACGGAGTGAGCAGCTTCTTTTGTGGCAAAATATGCGAAAATGCGAGATAATACGGCGCAGCAATGGCCTGCCGGTGGGCGCTTTGCATTTATCGCAGCTTATTTTCCCAGCCGACATTTGAAATCTGTATATCCAAACGTCACGATTTTCCGCGTAGTGCCGTCGGGCTTGCGGGCGTAAATACCGGGCAGGGGCATACCGTTGAAGGTGTTGTTCTTGCAGGTGGTGTAAATGGCCATATCGCCGAACACCAGCAGATCTCCCACGGCAGGCACAGCGTCAAAGCTGTAATCACCGATGACATCCCCCGCAAGGCAGGTCGGCCCGGCCAACCGCGCAGTGCAGGGCTTTTCGCCGGGTTCCCCTGCCCCCAGCAGCGGCGGGCGGTAGGGCATCTCGATCACGTCCGGTGTATGGCAGGCGGCGCTGGCATCCAAGATGGCAACCGTCGTATCACCGTTTTGCACCACGTCCAGCACGCGGGTCAAGAGATACCCTGCGTTCAGGGCGCAGGCCTCGCCGGGTTCCAGATAAACCGTCACGCCCCAGTCATTCCGGGCACGGCGGATACACTTTTCCAAAGTGGCCATGTCGTAGCCGGGGCGGGTGATGTGATGCCCGCCTCCGAAGTTCAGCCACTTCATTTTTGGCAGCAAATCGCCGAATTTCTCTGCCACTGCGTCCAGCGTCACGGCCAGCGCATCGGCGTCCTGCTCACATAAAGTGTGAAAGTGCAGGCCGTCCAACAGCCCGGGCAGGGCAGAATTTTCTGCCGCTGCCGCGTCCCACTGGGCGCGGGTCGTGCCCAAACGGCTGCCGGGGGCGCAGGGGTCGTAAATCGCGTGGCCGTCCTGGGTCGAGCACTCGGGATTGATGCGCAGTCCCACACTTTTGCCAGCCGCCTTGGCCGCGGGGCCAAATTTTGCCAGCTGCGCGGGCGAGTTGAAAACGATATGGTCAGCGTACCGCAGCAGCTCGTCCATTTCATCTGCGCGGTAGGCCGCGCAGAAAACGTGCACTTCTTTGCCGGGCATTTCCTCCGCGCCGAGCCGCGCCTCAAACAGGCCGCTGGCCTCGGTGCCCGCGAGGTGCGGCGCCAGCAGCGGGTACAAATCGTAGTTGCTGAACGCCTTTTGCGCCAGCAGCACCTTGCACCCGGTACGATGGGCCAGCCCGCCCAGAATCTCCGCGTTGCGGGTCAGGGCAGCTTCATCCAGCAGGTAGCAGGGCGTGGGAAGGGCGGAAAATTCCGGCGGCACTGCGCCGTCGATGGCCGCAAACGGCGGCCGTGCGTCGCGCTGCGCCATCAGTCCACGAGAACCGGGTCATGGTTCTCGCTGCGGGGCAGGCCGTACTTGTCCAGCGCGTCGAGGAACGGGTCGGGGTTGAACTCCTCCACCGTGTAGACGCCGGGCTTGGTCCACTCGCCGGTCAGCATCATCAGCGCACCGCACATCGCGGGCACACCGGTGGTGTAGCTGATGGCCTGACTGCCGACCTCGCGGTAGCACTCCTGATGGTCGCACACATTATAAATGTAGTAGGTCTTGTCCTTGCCGTCCTTTTTGCCGGTGAAGATGCAGCCGATGT
>OGCO01006145.1_pt1 | contig 10923 bp, 7 predicted proteins | sample 1570171 | NCBI WGS metagenome assembly OGCO01 (sample SAMEA4370583, study PRJEB24528) | human gut metagenome | reverse complement strand
CGACACCACGGCAGGTGCCGCCCTGGGCGGCGGCGCGGCCAATCGCTCCCCTGCGGACGAGACTTCCGCTTCTGCCATTGCAGAGAGCGAAGCTTCTTCGGACGCTGCTTCCCGTGAGGCACAGGCCGATGCAGAAACGCCCGCCCAGACCAGTGCTGTCTCCGGCAGCACCGGAGCTTCCGGCAATGCCAGCCTCTCGGAGGCCGCCTATGAGGGCGAAGTCAAGGCACTGGTCCAGCAGCTCTATGCCGTGAAAGGCCGGGCGGAAAGCGGCCTGAATGCCTGCATTGCTTCCGCCAAGGCAGAGTATAAATCTCTGCCGCCGGAGCAGCAGACCCGCAGCCGCAAAATTGCCATCTGCATGTCCAAAGCTGGCCAGCTCTCGGCCCTGCAGGCCTCCTGCGACAGTGAGGTCAACCGCATTGTGAGCCAGATGCGCTCGGTGCTCAAGGCCAATGGCCAGAGCACCGCCCTGGCAGACCAGGCCATGAGCAGTTACAAGAGCCAGAAGAGCGCCCGGCGGGCGGCTCTGATGAGCCAGCTTTACGGCTGAGCTGCTTTTTGATCACCCTTTGGAGGAACCAGCGTGGAACAACTCACATTTTCGCAGCACGTTGCGGCAAACGGCGGTTCCCTGCCCTGGCAGGACGCTGTGCGCCTGACGCTGCTGACCATCCAAACCATTTCGGCTCAGGCAGACCCGGAAACCACCTATGTTGATGTTTGCCCGGAGCAGATCGTACTGAGCAAAGACGCCCGGGAAGTGCTCTCCTGCGGTAAGCCCCACTCCCTGAAAGAGTGGGACGCCGCCGATGCCGCCAACCCGCAGCTGCTGCCCTGGGAGTTTTGGAACGCCTGGAGTGCCCGCACCCCGGCTGCTCAGGTCTACCCGGTCGCGGCCTGCCTGTTCGGCGCTCTGAGCGGCCACCTGCCCATGGCGGCCAAAGCCCGGCTGAACGGTGCGGCGCTTCGCACCCTGCCCGACATCCCGGACGCGCTGAACAACGTGCTCCAGAAAGGCCTTGCTCTGAACGCAGCCGACCGCTGGCCGTCGCTGGAGGCATTCCGGGCGGCTCTGGTCGATGCCACCAAAATCGAGATTGCGGTGGATGACACTCCTGAAAAAGCCGACGACACTCCCGCCCTGCAGGCAGGTCCGCTGGACCTGAGCAAGGTACGCACCGTCGATGCACCCAAGGGGCCGCAGGCGGTCTACAAACCCACGGCCCAGAAAAAATCCGTCAAGCTTGGCCCCCTGCTCCCGGTGGCTGTCCTCTCGGTTGCGTTCCTGGGCGGCCTGCTGGCCTATCAGTTCACCCTGCGGGGCACCCCGACGGCGGAAGAGCTCTTCCTGCCCACGGCAACGGCCAAGACTTCCAGCAGCTCCAAAGCCGCGGAACCGGAACGTGAAGCCGCTTCCAGTGCGGCAGAGAGCGAAGCAGCTTCTTCCAGTGAGGCTGCTGCCTCCTCCCCCGCCGCCAGCGAAGCTCCGGCCAGCGCTCCCTCCACTAAGCCGGAGGAGCCCGCCAGCAGCGCGGCTTCTTCCAAGGCGGCATCCAGTGCAGCCAGCAGTTCCAAGGCCGCCAGCGCTTCCAGCAAAAAAGAGGAGAAGCCCGCTTCTTCGGCCAGCAGTGCATCCAGCACGGCTTCTTCGGAGGCTGCTGCCAGCTCCGCGGCCCCGGAAAACGTGACCCAGACGCTGACCCTTGCCGATGGCAGCAAGTTTGTGGGCAAGGTGGACGGCTCCAAGCAGACCGGCACCCTGACCAAACCCAACGGCGATGTCTATACCGGCACCTTTACGGACGGCAAGCTGGAGGGCAAAGGCACCCTGAAAACCGCCAGCGGCAACAGCTATGACGGCAATTTTGCAGGCGGCCAGCCCAGCGGCTCCGGTACCATGAAGTATGCCAACGGCAGCACCTACACGGGCAGCTGGGCCGATGGCCAGCGCAGCGGCTCCGGCACGGTGAATTACGCCAACGGGGATCAGTTCTCCGGCAGCTTTGCCGCCGGCCTGCGGGACGGCAGCGGCACCTACACCTGGGCCAACGGCACCACCTACCGCGGCACCTGGAAAGCAGGCCAAGCGCGGAAAGGCGGCACCTACAGCTATACCGATGCAGGCGTGAAAGAGGGCCTTTCCGCAGGCGGCAACCTGACCATGCAGGATTGAGCGCCCTGCCCTCTTGACAAATCGCCTCGGCTGTGGTACTCTAAAGCTCCTAAAATATCGTGTGGATTTTTACAGTATCAAGCTATTTTTCGCCACACAATGGTGCAAAAGCCATTGTGTGGCTTTTTTGCGTCCAAACCTCTGCAGCCCCCACCCGATGAAAGGAGATCTCTTCTGTGAACAACACCTTTATGAAAGAGCGCCCGGTCTTCCCGCTTTTGATGTCCATGGCGCTGCCCAATGTCATTTCCATGCTGGTCAACGCGCTGTACAACATTGTGGACAGCCTGTTTGTGGCCCGCATCAACGAATCCGCCATGACGGCCCTCTCGCTGGTCTTCCCGGTGCAGAATCTGCTCAACGCCATTGCCATCGGCTTTGGCATCGGCATCAATGCACTGGTGGCCCTCTGCCTGGGTGCCGGGGAGCACGAAAAAGCCGATCAGGCCGCTACCCACGGCATGGCGTTTTCCCTGCTGCACGGCATCCTCGGCTCGGCCATTGCCATTGCCATCATGCCGTCTTTCCTGGGGCGCTTTACAACGGATGCCGAAGTGCTCTCCATGGGCCTGACCTATTCCCACATCGTGTTTGGCTTTGCCACGGTCAACATGGCCTCCCTGGCTTTTGAGAAGATCTTCCAGTCCGTGGGCCGGATGAAAGTGACCATGGTAGCCCTCATCGTGGGCTGTGTGGGCAACATCATCCTGGACCCGCTGCTCATCTTTGGCATCGGGCCGTTCCCTGCCATGGGCATTGCAGGCGCGGCGCTGGCCACCGGTATCGGCCAGGCACTGAGCACGGGTGTCTACCTCGTGGTGTACGCTTCCACGGAGCTGCCCGTCCGGCTGCGCCGCGCCTGCCTGAAGCTGGACAAAGAGCTGGACACCCGGCTCTACTCCATCGGCATCCCGGCCATCCTCAACCTGGCGCTTCCCTCTCTGCTGGTCACGTTCCTCAACAGCCTGCTGGCCGCGTTCTCAGGCAGCTATGTGGTGGTGCTGGGCATCTACTACAAACTACAGACATTCCTCTACCTGCCCGCCAACGGCATCGTGCAGGGAATGCGTCCCCTCATCAGCTACAACTACGGTGCCGGGGAGCACAAACGGGTACGCCGGCTCTACCAGATCACCCTCATCCTGAGCGCCGCCATCATGGCAGCGGGCACCCTTGGCTGTCTGGTGGCCTCGGAGCCTCTCATGCGGCTCTTTACCTCTACCCCGGAGACGGTGGAAGCCGGAAAAGTTGCTCTGCGGATCATCTGCCTGGGCTTTGTGGTCTCCGCCATCTCCACCACCTCTTCCGGCGCGCTGGAGGGTCTGGGCAAGGGCACGCAGTCGTTGGTGATCTCCCTGTGCCGCTACATCGTCTTCATCATGCCGCTGGCCTGGGTGCTCTGCCGACAGTTTGGCCCTGTGGGCGTCTGGAACGCGTTCTGGGCCACGGAAGTGCTCTCCGCCATCGTTTCGTCTACAAAAAGAGCGTCTGACACGTTTTCCGTATACGCAAAAAAGGCTCCGGGCCTGCACTCCCCTTTCACAGGGAGGCAAGCCCGGAGCCTTTTCCGTTTCAGCCCAAGGGCTGGTTTTTATTTGGTGTGCTGCTCGGTGCTCTGGTCGTCCGATTCAATCGGCGTATCCAGTTCCTCCACGGGGGCAGCGTTCTTTTTGGCCTTACGGGCCTTACGCTTGTGGATCAGCTTCCGTGCGAGGAATGCTGCCACCAGCAGCGCGGCTACCGTGCCGCCGCAGAGCTCCCAGAGCGGGATGCCCTTGGGCACAAAGGCCATGACGATCTCGGTCCCGGCAGCCGTAAAGGTGATGTAGCTGCCAAAGGTATCGGTAGGCACTTTGATCCATTTGCCATCCTGCTGGACATAGACGCTGCCCTGCTTGCCCTGCGGCAGATAGCGGATAGTGTGGGTCTCCTGCCCGTCGTCCGAGAAGTCCAGCAGCCACTGCTCGGTGGCATTGGCCACGCCGGACGGCGTCTGGGAGGTAACGCTCAGGGCATTGGAGCCGCCAAACAGGCCATCCACATAGAAGATCGGACGGCCGTTGATGCGGACATCAATGCTCTTCAGTGCCGGGGTGTAAGAGGTGTACAGCGCCGTGACCACGGTGTCCAGATGGAGGTCATCCAGCACCGGGGTGTTCCACTCGGCAAGGTAACCGTCTTTCTGGGGCAGTTCGGGGTAATCCGCCTCGGTAAACGATGCACCGTAAGTAAAGGTGCGCTGGTCCACGATGTGGCCGTCGGCCATAAAGGTCAGCGTCAGCTTCTGGAAGCCCTTGGGCGCGCCCTCCAGTGCCCGCATGGTATCGTAATCAATGGGCTCTGCCTGACCGGCACGGCTGATGCGGTCAACGCCGCGCAGGGTATCGGAGACAAACAGGTTCCCCGTGAACGTACCATCCTGGCCGCCGGAAATGGCGCCCCAATACTGACCGTCGGTGTTGCTGCTGCTCGTGGAGAGGGCCACTTCGGAGTCATCCCCGTCATCGTCCGGCTCATGGATCTCCACCATGGCGCGGTTATCCTTGATGATGCAGCTGTTGCCGGTCAGGACACTGTCCGCGCCCTGGCCCACGATGCCGCCAATGTACTTGCTGCCAGTCAGCTCACACTTGGCCCAGTTGGAGATCAGCTTTGCGGAGGAATGGCCTGCAATGCCGCCCACCTTGTTGTTGCCATCCACTTTGCCGTAAGCTTCGCAGCCCGTGATGTAGCCCAGATCCATCTCGCCGCAGATGCCGCCTGCCGCCTTTTTCTTGGAGGTAACGGTGCCCTCGTTGACACAGTTCATCACCACCGCGCTGATGGTGTACTCGGTGCGCAGGAGCGAACGGTTCTCATCCTTATCGTCGTCTTCGGGGTCAAGGGTGTTTTCCACCGCCATGGTACCCGCGATGCCGCCCACATTCATGTCGGCTTCCACGGTGCCGCGGTTGGTGCAGCCCTCGATCTTGCCCTCGTTCTGAGCCGTCAGGTTCTCGGACTCATCTTCAAAGATGTTCTTGCTGCCGGGGTCGCTGATCTCTTCCACAGCATCCAGCAGCAGGTTGGAGACCACATTGATCTGGTCGTTGATGGAGCGGAGGTTGCTGGTGAGGGTGTTGCTGGCCGAGAGCATATCCCGGTTGAGGGTGCTCATCTGGTCGGTCATGTTCGTCACAGCGTCAAACAGTTCATCCTTGGTCGCGGTCATCTCGGAAGAGGGGCGCGGCACATGGATGGGATCCTGCTCCGCCAGCCAGTGGACGATATCCGCCGCCTGGCTGGTCATGCTGGTCAGGCCGCTCATGCCCTCCGCCATGATGCCGAGGCTGGCGGACATGTGGCCCAGCGTTGCGCTGGTGAGGGCGGAATCCGTCTTGAGGATATCCAGAGACTTGTCAAAATCATCCGCAGCCTTGCCCAGATCCTGTGCGGCATCGCTCAGGGAATCCAGACCCGCCTGAATGGAGGCATTGCCGGAACTGATGTTGCCGGTGTTGAAGCCCAGCTTATCCAGAATATCTTCCAGATTGCCCAGCTGGTCGCCCACATTGCCAAGCGCGCCGGACATGCTGGTAAGGGCAGAAGCCATCTGGGGATTGCCCTGCTCCGAAACGAGGTTGGCGGTGTTGCCCAGCAGCGCGCCGATCTGCGTGGCCCGGCCTGCCATATTGCCCACGGCGCGGGTGACCTGCTTGCCGGCGGAAGCCAGCTGGCCGTCATCGGCCAGCAGCGTGGCGCTCCGCAGCAGACCCAGGCCGGTGGTCAGCAGCTTCATCTGGCCGCTCATGCCGGAGCCCAACGAGAGGATGCTCATGGCGGAATTCGCCACCTGCAGCAGGGAGATGGCTGTTTTGATGTGATCGTCCACCGCGTCACCGGACACGCTGGAATAGCCGCCCAGAATGGTGCTGATGGCGCTGCTCAGGCCGCTGTCATCCTTGCCCGGCAGCGAGGCGATCAGGTCGTCCAGGCCCTTGCTGATCTGCTCCAGACCCTGCTTGCTGGAATCCAGCGCGTCGCTGGCCTTGTGCGCGCCGGAAGAAGCCTTGGCCAGTGCCGTGGAGGCGGTCAGCATCTCGGCCGCCATCTCCGCGGTGACCCACTTGAGCTGGCCCACGGCGGTGGTCATCTTATCCAGTGCGTCGACACCCGTGTCCATCACGGGCTCCAGCCGGGTAAATGTATCGGAGATGAGGTCTCCCGTGCGGTCCACCTCGTCCGCCACTTCGTCAAAGTAATCGCCTCCCTGCTCCTGCAGACGGCGGGCTGCCTGCACGGCAGTGTCCATCTGAGAGTTCAGGGTGTTGAGGTCGGTATTGAGGAGGCTGGTGCTGCCGTCCATGTCATCGGCCGCGCCGTTGACCATGGTGTGCAGCGTGTCCAGCTCGGTGCGCAGACGGTTGATGGTGCTCTGGTCCAGGTCCAGCTCCACATAGGGCTCTGCCTGGCCGGCAATGCCGCCCACGTCCTTGCGGCCCTGTACCAGGCCCTGGTTGACACAGCCGGAGATCAGGCCATCGGTCCGGCCCACGATGCCGCCCACGTTATAGCCTACATGGGCATAGCCCACGTCGCCCGCGTTGGCACTGCTGAGGATCAGGCCGGAGGAGCGGCCTGCAATGCCGCCGGTATCCGAGGAGACATTGGAGATGTTATTGCTCAGGTCATCGCCCATATCCTTCTTGACCAGCTCCAGCAGGGTGGCCGGGAGGCCCTCCATATCGAGGGCGGACTCCTGATACTCGGAGTTGACGGCGCCCACATTGGTGCAGCCGGTGATGACACCGAGGTTGTAGCCCACGATGCCGCCGGTGGCATACGCACCGCTGACCATGGCACGGGAAGTGCTGTGGTCGATGGTTCCGCTCGTCTCATTGCGGCCCACCAGACCGCCCGCCTCCTCCTCGCCGTGGACAGCACCGGAGAACGTGCAGTTGATGATGGTGCCGTAGTTGGTGCCCACCAGACCGCCTGCGGTCTTCTGGGTACCAGCGGGATTGACCACACCCTTGATGGTAAGGTCCTGAATGGAACCGCCCTCTTCCAGGATGCCGAAGAAGCCGGCTGGAGAATAAGCCCCCACGAGGCTGACATCCGAGATGGTGTGGCCGTTGCCCTTGAACGCGCCGCTGAACGACGCAACGGGGGCCCACTCCGTATCCTCCAGCGAGAGGTCTTCCTGCAGGATCACGGTCTTGCCTTTGGACCACTGATCAAAGCCGCATTTGTCGGCAAAGGCCAGCAGGTCCGAAACACTGTTGATGTAAATGGTATCCGTCGGCGCGGTGTCGGCCGCAAATACCGGCAGCGCCGCCGAAGCCGCCAGCACCAGTGCCAGCAGCGCAGCGGTCAGGCGGTGCAGCAGCCGGGTGCTGCCCGCCGCAGACTCATTCGTCCGCATGGGAGTCGTTTTCATCCTGCACCTCCTGTGAGATTTTACCAGAAAGAACGGTAAGATGTACGTTTCCATCCACAACGGCGTTCATGGTACCGGCCACGGAGCCGTTCACCTCGCCCTGCACCATGCCATTGACACGCACCCGGCCGCTGGCCGTGTTGGTGTGTAGCACCACATGATGCATGGAGAACGAAGTTTTATCCACCAGCTTGCCACCCACCAGCAGGATCTGCGGCAGGACGAACAGCACCAGGAAGATGGAGATGATGGTACCGCGGCCCAGGCACTGGCCGATGCCCACGATGCAGGCATCGGACGTCATCTGACCGATAAGGGTACCGGCCACCGTCATGATGGTGCCGGAAGTGAGGATGGTGGGGAACGCAAAGTTCAGCGTCTCGATCATGGCTGTCTTATGGTCCATCTTATCCCGCAGCTCGTTGTAGCGGGTTGCAATAACGATGGCGTAATCGATGTTTGCACCCATCTGGATGGAGCTGACGATCAGGTAGCCCATGAAGTACAGCGGCGTGTGGATAAAAGCGGGGACGGAGAAGTTGACCCAGATCGCGCCCTCGATGACGAGGATCAGTAGGATGGGCATTGCCACCGACTGGAACGTGAACAGCAGGACGATCAGCACGATCAGCACGGAGACCACGCTGACCACGATGTTGTCGATGGCAAACGACTTCTGGAAGTCGTACTCGTTGGTGGCGTCGCCCGCCAGATAGATGTCGCCGTCCGGGTAATACTTCCGGGCGATGGTGCGCATCTGGTCCGTGAACTCATACATTTCATCCCCGCTCTGGAGGCTGGGGTTCAGGTAGACCAGAATACGGTTGTAATCCGCACCCTGCAGCTGGGCCTTTGCGCTCAGCATCTGGGTCTGGGCATCATGCAGGTCGTTGATCTGATCCTGGTCCAGGCTGACAATGCCGGAATCGACCTCGTCACAGACGTAGAGGAACATATCAATGAGCGGCACACTGTAGTTGGAGAAGTTGCCAATGACCTGGCCGTACTCATCATTTTCCAACGCGTAGCCTGTGTAGACCACTTGGGCCAGCTCGTAATCCAGGCCCGCCATCTCAGAGAACTGGCGGGAAGTGAGCCGGTCTTCCAGCATGTAGCCGTCCATGGCCTCAATGTTGGAAAGGCCGCGGGTGTGGTCCACCTCATCGTGGCTTTCCAGTTCTTTGATCATGGCTGCTTCCACCCGGTAATCGTCGTTCTTTGGTACGACGAGAGCCACCAGGTTGGACTTGGTAAAGTTTTCGTCGATCATGTTATCGGCGATCTGCGTCTCATTCAACACTGGCGTCTTGATCGGGCCGTAGCCATAGGCGTAGGGGCACTGTGTCTGGAAATGGTAGGCAAACACCAGCACCACTGCAAAGACGATGGGAACGATCTTGCGGGTTTTGTAAGCATAGCGGCCCACGAACGAGATCTTGGGCACAAAGTTGCGGTGCTTGGTCTTGCTCATGTAAGGGCCAAACAGCATCAGCAGGCCGGGCATGACCACGAAGACCGACAGCATGGAGAACAGGATGGCCTTGATGAGGCAGATGGCCATATCCGGGCCGATCTTGAACTGCATGAACAGCATGGCCACCAGACCGCCGATGGTGGTCAGGGAGCTGGAACTGATCTCCGGGATACTCTTGGCCAGCGACTCGATGACCGCCTCTTTCAAGGGCAGGGTCTCGTGTTCTTCTTTAAAATGGTTGCAGAAGATGATGGCGTAGTCCAGCGAAAGGGCCAGCTGCAGAATGTTCGTGACCGAGTTGGAAACGAACGAGATGGTGCCCAGCAGGAAGTTGGTGCCCATGTTGAGGATCATGCCCACCACGAAAGTGAGCAGCAGCACGGGAACTTCCGCATAGGTCTGGGAGGTGAAGATCAGCACCACCACAATGATGATGGCAACATACACCATGATGACATTGACTTCACGCTCAATCGTCTCCTCCTGCGTATTGCCCAGCGAGGTGGAAACGTAGATATCGTAGTCTTTCAGGTACTCCTTGACGCTTTCCAGCGTTTCCAGGCACTGGTCGTCGTCCTCGGGGTAATCGAATGTGATGGAGTACAGCGCCGATACATTATTATAATGGGCGGTGGTATCATCGTACTCGATCATCTGGATGCCCCTGAGGCCCGCCAGCTCGTCGTTCAGCTGGTCTGCCTCGTCCGGCGTGATGTTTGCCACCATGACATCGGCAGAACCGTAGGTGGTAAACTCTTTTTCCATAATGTCCAGGCCCATGCGGGTCTCGCTGGTCTTGGGCAGATAGGTGGTCAGGTCGCTTTCCACCTTGACCCAGCTGCGGGAGAAGATGGTGAAGATGGTTCCCAGAATGACGATGAGGAACACAAGGTTGCGCCGCTCAACAATTTGCAGCGCGAGCTTGTGCATAAAATCGTTTTTGGGCTGTTCCTGCTCGGTCATCGTGTTCCCTCCTCTCGGCAAATTGGGGCCTGGGTGAGTATCCCCGGGCCGCCGCGCGGTTCTTCGGCAGCTGATACGGCCTTTTGCAGCCGTGACAGTTTCTTCATAGGGTGCCTCCTATTTGTGAATTTGCAAAAGAAAAGCAGACAAAATTTGTACAAATGTAATATTAACCCAACTTTTTCTAAAAAGCAAGCGACAAAAACGGCAAAATGATGAAAAAGGATGGCGGGCAAAAACCTTTGCCGCACGTTTGCCTCAGGCGTTTTTCGCCCTCTGCCACCCTGCACAAACCGCCTGCACCGGGCTTCTTTTTTCTTGTACCGAATGCCAAAGAGTGTTAACAAATTTTGACAGGACTTGAAATCCATAGCGAAGTGGTATAGTATAAGGCCAGAGATTAATCCTACCGCATCACTCGGGATTCAATCCCAAGCCGTGCAGTCCCTGATATCATTTGGAGGTGTATTCCATGAGCAGTCCCCTGCTGGAAGTCAAAGATCTGCAGGTTACCGTAGGCGAGGAGCAGAAAGTGCTTCTGGACGGTTTGAACCTGACCATTTATCCCGGTGAGACCCATGTTCTGATGGGCCACAACGGTGCCGGTAAATCCACCCTGATGAGCGCCCTGATGGGCGACCCCCGTTATACCGTTACCCGCGGCCAGATCATTTTCAAGGGTCAGGATGTGACCCACGAGCCTGCCGATGTGCGGGCAAAGCTGGGCATGTTCCTCTCGTTCCAGACCCCCGAAGAGATCCCCGGCATCACGCTGGAGAATTTCCTGCGCACGGCCCAGAACGCCATTACCGGCAAGCCCGTCAAAGTGTTTGCGTTCCGTAAGGAGCTGGCCCAGCAGATGGAAGCGCTGGGCATGGATGAGAGCTATGC
>OGCO01006139.1_pt1 | contig 10939 bp, 10 predicted proteins | sample 1570171 | NCBI WGS metagenome assembly OGCO01 (sample SAMEA4370583, study PRJEB24528) | human gut metagenome | reverse complement strand
AAAAATATCGAAACACTTATAAAATCAAATGCTATGACAAAGGCTTAAAAACAGCTGATTTGTCAGCAAGTCTACCATTTATAAAGTTGTAAACTGGTGTATGGTATAATAATATCATAATTATATCCTTTTTCAACTTCCTTCTTATAATTTAGAAATGAAACAAACTGCTCTATCCTATCAATAAAATATTTCAGAATGCATACAAGCCTTAACAGATTTTCCACTCACTGTGTGGAAAATCTATCAAACTCATATGTAAGTTTATTAGCATAGTTTGAATTGTCGACACAGTGTGTCGAAACAATCGTAATCCGCCAATATAATCTTGTAATAACATGCTTAAAAACTTCTTAGCCAAAGTTTCTTTACTTATATCAAAGACTAATGATATAATAATTTAAAAATATTATTTTTGTATTCTCGGCAATACTGTTTAACATTCCAATTAAAGTAAATACTGACATTGTTTCCCTGTTAAGTTTAGCGATAGTAGGAGTAATTAGTTTTATGGATATTACAAATTCAATTGGTGGTCTGGGCATTCTTGGGGTTAGATCCTTGCATTTGTCAGGAAGAGAAACTCTGTTGCATATCAAGAATTCAAACTTAATAATAAGCGCCTTAGGTTCGAGTCCCGAAACTCCATTATTTCCAAAAGGAGATGACCTTATGTCCAAAAAAGAAATTATTGGCAAATGTGCATTATGTGGCAGGGACAATATGTCATTACAACAAAGCCACATAATCCCTAAATTAGTGTACACAAGGACAAAATCTTATGCTAATTCACGTTTCCGCAATTTCAACAACTTAAACCAAATCTATCAGGATGGCGAAAAAAGCCTATGCTTTGCCATGACTGCGAAGAACAATTTAGCAAATATGAAGTAGAATTTACAAAAAAATTTCTTGATAAATATCTTTCTTCTAATGACGGTACTCTCCCCACTAAATATAGCGGAATTCAAAATTACATTATATCTGTTGCATGGAGAATACTATATGATGACTTATATATCCTAAATTCATTTGCTAACACTCATATGCGTAGCACATATGAATATTTAGAAAAAAGATTACATAAATATTTGAATCAAATAAGAACTGACACTATTACTGTTGCTGAACCTGTACCCTTACCAAAAGTCCCTCAATGTTTTGGTAAAATGATTTCAAGCTATGAGAATGCTCTTTTCAATTCTACTCCAGAGTCATTGCAAAATATTGAAACCTATATTTTTACTTTGAAAGATTTAGGCTTTGACCAAAATGTTATAAAATTATTAGAGCCGTTCATCTGGGGATATTCATGTAATAGCAATGACCAAAAAATCTACGCTGTTTACTCAGCCTACAATGGTTTAATCATTACAACCGTATTTTGGAATAACAAGGCTCTTCTTGTCACAGATAATCTATTGGATATTTTTAAATTTAGGAAAACCTCAAAAAAACTAAAAAATTTCCTTATTAGCGAAGTAAACTATGAACTACAACAAATCGTTTCAAAACATCAAAACTGTCAAGAGTTCTTAATACAAAACAAAGACAAACTTGAAACCAGATACAAGAATTCAAGGAAACTCCGGTAAGAGTCTCATATATGCAAACAGTAGATCCTATTTAGCAATATACAAAAACCATCTATAAGAACAGTTTTATAGGTGGTTTTTGTATATTGTAAAATCATTTTTTTAATGCTAAATACTCCATACATTTTAATTCGAAGTTTTCATCAATTGCCCCATTTATACGATAATATTTTACATCTAAATTGTTTTCTCTTAAATTGAAAATTCTATATATGTAATATAATTTGTTATATAATCGAGATATTTCCAACTCTCTATTTGATACATAAAACGGCATGTCTACATCGCCAGAAGTTGTTTTTACTTCAATATAAATCTCTACTTCATTTCCATTTTCATCAACATCTGTTGAAATAATATCGTACCCCAATCCGTCTTTGTACTTTGCGACATGAGTAATTCGTGAAATCAAATCATCTCTATGTATAGATATCAACCGTCTTTTTTCAATTTCAATCGCAATTTTTTCTCCTAAATTTCCTTTTTTCTTACGATTTTTTTCTTTCCTAGCCGCTTCTTCTACACTTAAACTTTTAACATTTTTAATAGAACCCGTTTTAATTACTTTTGATTTGTCTGGAGCCTCAACCTCATTCAATTCCATATCTTCAACTGAATTATGATATTCCAATTCTTTCATGCCGGATTCATCTGGTTCATCCATTTCATCAACAACTTCTTCAAACAAGTTTCTCCATTTTTCTGCTGAAATGAGACCCAGCACAGGTTGATTTGAGTCTTTGACAAAATAAATATACCAAATATCCCCTGCCTCTGCTTTAAATTCTTCCATTAACGAACCAGTAAAATATATGCTCATTTCCATTTTACCCTTTTTAGAAAACTTGCAAGGAATATCCCACATCTTTTTCAGATAAAGCTTAGATTTCGGGCATATTTTAAATGAAATACTCTGATTTTTAGTAACATTTACCACCGGAATATTCTCTTTTCCTATTCTTTCAATCAACATATCTCTGATGATTTTTTTCACATTATAAGTTCGCTTTTCTGCTTCCATATGCGTAATAGTTGTATAGGCCCCCTCTTCCGCTCCAAAAAACTCTTTCATATCATCATTAAATGCCGCTGTCGTCTCCATCTGTATCCTCCTCCCAATAATCGTCTTTTAAATCCAGTTGTTTTTCAAAGATTGCTTCCTCAATAGTTTTAATACATTCATCTGTATTTTTCTTAATTTCTTCTCCCCAAAACCGTATTACAGTCCATCCCATAAACCAAAGTTTTTTATTAATTTCTTCATCATGTATAATATTCTTTGAAATTTTATTTATCCAAAACTTTCCATTATTTCCTTTTGCTAAACGGATCTTTTGAGCTTCCCAGTTTTTTCCATGAAAAAATTCACTATCACAAAATATTGCAATTTTATATTTTGTCAAAACAATATCTGGCTTTCCTGGCAATTTAGAATAATTTTTTCTATATCTAATTCCTCGTTCCCATAAAGCTTTTCGAAGTATTCGTTCTATCTTTGTATTTTTAGAACGAATATTCTTCATATTTTTATGCCGTTGTTCTTGAGTTAGAACATCTGCCATGTTTTACCATCTCCAGATAATCAAGAGTAACAATCATATTTTTGGCAATGGCTCTTATAACCGGAACCGCAACGGAATTTCCAAATTGTTTATATGCCCGCGTATCAGAAACAGGAATAATAAACTCTTCTGGAAATCCTTGTAATCTTGCACATTCTCTTGGTGTTAATTTTCGTGGTAAATTTCCCAGCTGCTCAATAAGAATTTCACTTCCATCCTTATAATATCTTGCGCTTAATGTATTTGTATATTCGGAGTCTTCATTAAATAAGGAAAAACCAAAACCATTACCCTTTTTTTTATGTTCTTCTTTTCGTCTTAAATGTCCATCATATAACCGTTGACTTATTGTGTACTTTTCATCAACCTGAGCTTCTAAAATATCGCCTAGTCTTGTATGTGTTTTTGGTGGAATAGGAAATTCAAATTCAAAAGTCTCATCCAAGTTAAAATACGTTCTATCAAAACCAACGATATATATCCTCTCCCTGTTCTGTGGCACACCAAAATCTCCTGCCCTCAGTACTTTTTCCGAAACTGAATAATCCAATGCCTGCAAATGTTCTTTGATTACCTTAAACGTTCGACCCTTGTCGTGACCTTTCAACTGTTTAACATTTTCCAATAAAAAGGCCTTAGGTCTCTTTTCTGCTATTATTCTTTCTATGTCAAAAAATAAAGTTCCTCTCGTATCTGAAAATCCCTTATGCAAACCTGCCTGTGAAAATGGCTGACATGGAAATCCTCCCAACAATATTTCAAAATCAGGAATACTTTTTTCATCAACCTGTGTGATATCACCTGCAATATCACCGCCAAAATTTATTTTATAAGTCTTTTGAGCAAATGGATCCCATTCTGAGGTAAACACACATTTTCCACCTAATTCCTGAAACGGTATTCTAATACCACCAATTCCAGCAAATAAATCAATATATCGAAATTTAGCCTCTTTTTTTTCTTGCATATAGGGAGTATTGGTTGCAAAATTCAGTATTTTATTTAATTGTTGCCTTGTAGGAATCTCGGTTCCTGATTCCCACTGCCGAAATATCTTATCACCATTTCTTCCTAATCCAATGGCATCCGATAATTCTTTAACAGTTAAATTCAAATCCTCTCGTTTTTGTTTAAATTCGTTCGGATATAAAGGCGGATCTTTCCTATGTAACATGGCATGGCAGTTTGGACATACAGGAATCAAATCCTTTTCAGGATCCAAATAATATGCTTTTCCTATTGATGATATTTTCTCAATATGATGCACATGAATAAATTTATGTCCTAAATCACCATATTTTTCTTCAAAATCAAATCCACAAATAAGACATTTATATCCATTTGCCATTAAGCACAATTCCCTGTTTACCGGATTTCTCTCATATTTATTCGATAAAACCTGAATAACCCGTCCTTCTAAATATTTATTTTCATCCTTTTCAAGTTTCTCTATATTTAATAAAGACAATACCATTCCTGTGGCTATTTTGGCCCACTCAGAAAAAAGCGTGGAATCTGTTGTATTATAACTTTCATCTTTTTCTGGTATAGTCGTAATTCTGATTCTAAATGATTTCCATTTCTCATTCCAAATCTTATCCGTCACATCTCTGCATAAAACATTATTTATATATATTTCCAGCTTACCACCTTTTTTCTTCACATTATCCATATATTTTACAAATAAGCTTAATTTATCGTTATCCGCCATCTGCATGTCTTGAATCATATCAGAAGAATATTTTTGTGGATAAATTTCTAATATCAAACGAATATGTTGTCTATATAACAGTGTTATTTCAAACAACTCATTCATATCATTCTTTGGACAAATCAAAAAGTATGGATCTTTATATTCACTTTTTGCTTTCACTTGAAAAGGAATATCAAATACTTCCTCCAATGTTTTCCTTAATAAAGCACCTGTCAAATCCATCTTTATTCATCATCCTCATCTTCCGGATCAGGAAGATCTGCAACTAATTTATTTAAAATTCGCGAAACCGCAATCCTCATTTCCTCATACTGTTCCTTAATTTCCTCGTTATAAGTTTTATGTTCGGCTTCTGCCAAAGCCCACAATAAAGCATCCATTCCTGTAACCATTACATTTTGCGCCAATATCGGAGAATATACTTTTTGATAATAAGGGTGGCTTTGATTGATTAAAACTGCATGCTTTCCATCCGCTATACAAGGCTCCCATAATTGTCCATATTCCAGAGTCGGTTTTGGTATTACTCTAACCTGTCCAGGTTTTGGGTTAGAGATAATAGTAATCTTATGAGTGAACGTCCCATTCTGATTTTCTATTGTTGCCTCGTCACCCTTAGTGACTGTAATTTTAGCTCCTTCAACACTTTTAGCCTTTTCGTCAATGTTTCTATTAGATTCTGCATGTCCATCTCTTTTTTCAGCCTGCTTTGTAACCTGTTGTGCTGTTCCGTGTCGATACCTATCTGCAGCTGCCCTTCTTGGAGCAGGTATAAATGATGTCCTGATATAATCCAAAATTTCCTCTGCTGGAAGTATACGCGATTTTTTAATATCAACATTAAATGCATCGTCTAATTGATGGTCAAATGAAAATTCAACCCGCAGCAACGCTCCATGCGGTTCTTTGCTAAACAAATCCAACCAGTCTCCATAATGAATCAGACGATTTTCTCTGTAAACATAAAATCCCTGCATATCATTTCCTATTCGTGCTTCTTTTGCCGCTTTAGGTGTTGAGAAGCTGTCCTTATTCGGTAACATATATGCCCTCAAAGAGAAACTGGGATTAGAACCATCTGGCATATCTACATCAATTTCCTCGTCTGCGAGTTTCTCTGTTAATTCTTCATTAACAGCAAATGGATCCCACGCTTCAATACTAATACCATTTACTGATATTTTAACATTACTTGCTCTTAAATCATCTGCGTCCAAAAATCTTTGATAAACCATCGCAATATGAAACTGTAAATCATTTATTTTTCTTTTTAAAGCGTTTTTAGCATTTCCTCGGTTACTATAGCTTTTAAGTAATCTATCTACTTTTTCCCATATAACTAATGTACCTGTTCCCTCTCCAGCTGTTTCATTTAATATTTCTACTTCTTCCTCACTGACTTCAGGCATTTTTAACTTCCACTCATGTTTTTCAGCAACATAATCCAAATCCCACTGAGCCTTTCTTATCTGATGATCTGCTGCCTTTGAAACAACAGACAATGATCTGCAAAATGCCGTTGATGCAGTTTTCAATCCCAAACCAAATTTTCCGAGGCTTCCCAAATCAGCTCTGACTTTTGATCCATAAGTCATGGCATTTATAAGGCCCTCTTTATCCATACCTGATCCATTATCTGCAACATAAACTGTAATTTGTCCCGCAGGATCCATATTAATAATAATATTAACTTCTGATGCATTCGCAGCAATTGAATTATCTATAATGTCAGCCATTGCAGTATTAAAATTATACCCTGTATCACGCAAACCTTCGACAATTCGTTCCGGATCAGGCGGACAATCTATTGCGTGTCCTTCAATTTTTTCCTCTACATTTATTTTCGTTCTTATCATTTTCTTCCCTCCATCGGCGACATAGCAATCGCTGCCAAAACATCTTCTCTATTTTCCATTTTACCATCCGTGCCGACAATTGCAGATGTTGCCATTTTTCGTTTACGTTCAATTCTCTCATTTACTATTTGTTCAACCGTATTTTCATAATATAGCCTATAAACAAAAACCGTTTTTTTCTGTCCTCTTCTATACGCTCTAGCAGAAGCCTGATCTTCCAATGCCGGATTCCATTCTAAATTATAGTGGATTACATGATTTGCTGCGGTAATATTTAAACCAGTTCCAGCAGCTCTCGGATTTAAAGCCAATAAAGCACTTCCTTGATAATTGTTAAAAGTATCCACTATAGTCTGACGTTCATCAATTGGCGTTGATCCGTTTATTTTCCACACAGGAATCCCAAATCTCTGTGGAATATCTTCCATAAGGATGTCGAACATTTTTTGATATGACGTAAATAAAATTGTTTTTTCATGTCTTGATGAAATTTCCTCTAAAATTTCGCACATGCGCTGATATTTTATAGACTCTTCAAAGGGATTTGGGGTACATTTCTCTTCGCATAAAAATGGATGTGTAAGTTTTTGAATTACCGGTAATGACATATTGCCTTGTTTAAATTCTTGTTGCGCTGCCACCCTATATTCTTCATATTTCAAACTTTCATTCTGCGGCATCAGTAATGGCTGCGGTATAATTACTTTTTCCGGTAAATCTTTAGCAACATCTTTTACCATACGTCTGATCATTATTGGAGATAACATTGCTTCCACTTTTGCAGCTCCAGCTATATCATCTGAAATATAGGAACAATACTCACTCTGACTTCCAAATAATCCAGGAATAATAAAATCTACTAATGACCATATATCCGTCACATGATTTTCAAAAGGAGTTCCTGTCACAGCTATACTGCATCGCCTTGGAATTTTTTTTACAAATTTCGTCCTTGCACTTTCAGGGTTCTTAATATTTTGAGCTTCATCAAGAACCACTAATTTCCAATCAATCATTGACAACAACGATGAATCGTTAACAGCTATTGAATATGAAATAATAACTACATCATTACCTTGCAGATCCATAAATCTTCCAGTTCGCCCAGCCCCATGATGAATTACACATTTTAGTGCTGGTGCAAATTTTTCACATTCACGTTTCCAGTTTTGTAACAACGAGACCGGAGCAACAACCAATATAGGGATTTGCTTTTTTCTCTTATATTCAAGCATCAATGTAATAACTTGTATCGTTTTTCCAAGTCCCATTTCATCGCCAAGGATACACCCTCTATTTTCCATTAACATATAGCGCATCCACAAATATCCTGTTTTCTGATATGCATACAACGTTGCATTTAATGAATCAGGTGGATCTTCGTCTATATTTATTGGCTTATCTAAAAAACTTACTTCAACATTATTAACCAGTGTATCATTTTCAAAGTTATCTTGGTTTCTAAGTAATTCTACGTATTGTGATAACGTAATAACTCCCGTAGCTTTAATTCTGGCTTTTTTAAATGTCTCAGACAGTTCTTCAACACTTCCGGTAAGATAAAACCATTCATTTTCAAATATGCACTGATCAATAATTTCACCATCTATTAAATCTACACAAACTGTCTTTCCTTTTCTAACAGTAATTATTTTTAGTAAGATTTCTTCCTTATTGCCATTTTCTAAAACGCACTGAATCTTAGATCCTATTTTAGAAAAACGTATTTCTTTAAAGGCTTCTCTTATTGGAGTACAAGCTATATCCGATGCAAAGTTTTCTCTGGTCTGATTTAAAACTGCATATATTTCTTCCGCATTAGGATGCAACACTTCATCACCACATTGTAATGCTATATGATTTTCACTTATAGTCCATACTCCTTTCAATCTATTTTCCTCCAATCTTCTTAATGCTATTTGCCGAAATTGAAATTCTATGTCTTCTTGGTTCTGAGCTAACAGGATGTTCTTCTGACGATATTTCTATATGCTCTTGTACATCATCGTCCACAATCGGAATATCATAAGTGCTTCCTTCCATATTTAAGGTAAACATCTCAAGCTCTTTCGTTAAAGCCAATAATTTGGGGCTTGATCCATAAGCATTCACAATATCTCCAACATATCCTTGACTGGCATTTACAAGATTCAGCATATTGAGAACCACTGATAAGTAAAAATCACCTCTATCTACAGTCTTTTGTCCAGACCACCAAGAATAGTCTGTTGCAAATCTCCATAATCTATTAGCAGCTTTATTAGTACGCTCCACTGATGAATATTCTAAATGAAATACTTGATTTCCAGAATAAAAAAAAGCATCTTTGTCAACCGAGTGAGGTTGGTCTCGAAGTTTTCTTGCATATGTATCCATTCTTTCACTTTGTTTTTCTGCAATCTTTTCCAAGTAAGTTTTATAACGTTGTAATTCGCTATAAACACCTACCGCATAAGAAGCCATAACAAACCACTGATTAGGAACAAAAATATTTTTTGAAGTAGGCGTTGTTATAACTGATGTTGCATTATAATATTCAATTTTCCACTTATTTTTTTCCAGATATTCTTCATAAGCGTCCTTAAACTCTTTTGTTAATTCAACATCTTGCCAAGTAAAGTCCTGATTATAATGAATAGTTGATTGGCGTATAAGCGCCCTTAAATCTTTCAAAATATCTTCATTCTTCATACCATTCCCATCCCTGTTTATCTTCAAAAGTTTTTTTACTATGCTTTCCAGCTCTTCGTCTGAATAATTTTGTAACTCGTCAAATACTTTTTGCCTAGATGCTCTTAACTGTCTTTGATACCAACCGCGCCGTCCATTATCAAAGTATGGATCAAATTCATCGCGCATATTTTTTATATTATTGGGGTTTTCATTAATCATATCCCCAATTTTCTGAAAAGCCTCATTAAAGTTTCTATACCCTAGAGCTTTTACTGCCTTCCTATCACATCTTGAAAGAAAATAAGAAATAATCAATCCTATTTGCTTCTTATCTTTTGTCTGCCACTCCATTTAGAATACCCTTCTCATACATTGCATCATTTGTGCCTCTAAATTGCACTTTTCCCGCTTTTTATCCAATCATCCAACTCGGATCTTTTAAATTTCCACAATTTCCCAATTTTATGCGCTGGTATATCTGTTTTCTTTATCCAGTTCCGCACTGTATCTTTTGTTATTCCCATGTAATTTGCGGCTTCCTCCAAACCAATCCAGTTATCCTGATAATTTTCATTCATCCTCTATACCTCAGAAAATACATATAAGTTACTGTATTTGATTATATCAGTACACCCTTCAATCGACAACTGTTTTGATATGATTTAATAGTAATTTCATATGATTTTATTTTAATTCATGTTCTCCCACCCAACTGCTGAAGTTGTCGGACTTTTTCTTTGGAGTTGTTAGTCTGCATGACATTCTCTCACTCTTACCCTCTCTGCAAACATGAATGAAGCAGGGAACCTTTCCAAAACTGCGTTTTTCTGCACAGTCATCATAGGTACTATGTACCCTCCGACTCCCTCCTGCCATGATAGTGACTTCGCCAAGCTTATACACTTCATCTTTATCTTTCGGTGGCTGGCAGGGTCTCTCCAGTTCCGAACCACACTTTTCATACATACCGCTTCCCATATACCGAGGGATTCTTCCGTGCTGTATTCCAGTATCTACACACGTTCCATAGTTTCCGCCTATACGCTCAAGGTTCAACTTCCCTTTGTTCTCTTTCGATACCTTTTTTTAACGATACGGCAGAATTCACTTAATGTTACGGTCTGCATGATTGTTCGCACCTCTTATTAAGGTTACTTTATCCACCTGCTTAGCCCCCCTGTATTACTACAACGCACTGAGTTTAATTACACGGCTCACTGGCGATTACCATGACCGGACTTTTACCGGCAAGTGTGGCTCAGCTTTGCTGGACACACCATAATAAAAAGGGTATCCAAAGCCAGTAAATCTAACTTTGAATACCCAAATATATTATGTGACACACCTGTATTTACATTCTTATCACATCACATTCTTTACGAATTCTCTACCTTCGCCAGTTTCGCTGCCTGATCTGCTGCGATCAGACTGTCGATGATCTCCTGAATGTCGCCGTTCATGATGGCATCCAGTTTATAGAGGGTCAACTTGATACGGTGATCGGTCACACGACCCTGCGGGAAGTTGTAAGTACGGATC
>OGCO01006138.1_pt1 | contig 10942 bp, 12 predicted proteins | sample 1570171 | NCBI WGS metagenome assembly OGCO01 (sample SAMEA4370583, study PRJEB24528) | human gut metagenome | reverse complement strand
GTTCCAGACCTACCGGGTTGTATGGCAGATGGTAAAACGCCAAATGAGGCATTTGAAAATGCAAAAAATGTGATCGGGGAATGGATAGAAACGGCCAGGGCAGCAGGTCGGGAGATACCGGAACCAGCTTTTGGACAGGATAATTTTTAAGGGACAGCGGATATGCTGCCCCTTTTTATTTCTTCTATATTAAAAGAAAATGAAATCAATAATTCGCCTGAATAGAGACTGATTATTAGCCGCTGCTACCTGCTGCTGGAATTCGTCCTGTTGCTGGCGCATCTCTTGAAATTGTTGTTGCTGAAATTGCTCTGTCTGTTGCTGAAATAAATCCTGCTGCATAGCGTCCTGCTGGTAGTACAGGTCATTCATAGAAAAATCATCAAAACCACTGTTAAATCCGAAATCGTCAAACATTTCTCATACCTCCACCTTATTAATATCTGTAGGTTCCGGGATCCGGATACCTTCCTTATTTGCTGCAGTTATCCAGGCCTGTTTCGCATCTGCTATCATTGCCGGGATTTCTTCCCATCGTTGGCAACAGGTAATGCATCCTGGCATGTCCGGAATAGATACAGTGTAGCCGCCCTCAACTGGATCCTCAATTACCAGCATTGGATACGTCTCTATCATACCTGCAATCCTCCATTCTGGTATTGGTGTGCCAGACGATAAAAGGTTGTCCGGCTTAGTCCTGTCAGCCCCATTGCCGCCGCCGCTGTGATCTCTCCACGCGTCCAGCGTTGCATTACCTCGCCATAGTTGGCAGGTAACCGTACTTGTGGTCTGCCGTAGTTCTGCCAGGCTGGCTTATCTCGGATCCGGTCAACGCCCTGGGTCTGTTTCTTGCGGGTACGCTCTATTTCGTGGTTAATCATGTAATCTAATGTGTTTATGACGGTATCCAGGATCATTGTTGATATTTCCGGATTGCAAATTGTGGTTGTTGGGATATCCAGAATTTTCACATGAACATTGTGATCTCGATAGTACTGTAATTCCTGGCGCGCGCTTCTTTTTCCACCAAGAGCCTCCAGATCATAGATGACCAAAATGTCACCGGGTTTTAGTAGGTGGTTTTTTAATTTTTGATATTGTTCTCGTTCCGGTATCTTACCATGAAAACGTTCGATTATTGTGTTGTCATCAGTGGCTCCTGCCGCCTGCAGCCTCTTCTTATGTGTAGCTGTGCGGAATGTTGATATGTAATAGTAGGTTTTACTTACATGTTCTATGGATCCTCCTAGTTGTTAATTATCTTAATATCAGACGCGTCCAGGTGTTGCCGTATGTAGTAGGATTTGTCCGGCCACCGATCATAAATGGTGGACTTTTTGGAATATTATTGCTATTAGCAGAGTGTTATTTCTGTTAATACGAAATCTGGGTTGCTGTCGGTAGCAATGCAGATACTTTGGAGCTGTTCTGGTTGACTGACAGAGTTTCTTCCTATTATATGAGATAATGCCAGGTTGACCGTCTTGCTGGCTTCTTCTGGCGTTAATCCAACATAATTTTTTAATGAAAATTCAGTCTGCTGGAGGATTTCATCTAAATTCCTTTCTACAAGTTCGCTCAAATAACAAATCTGACTTTCTGGCATTGTTGCGCGCTCCTTCCTTTTTTGTTTTGCCGGGGATCTCTGAGCTTCTTTTCAAGATTACAGGCTGTTAATTTTAATTAATGACCTGTAATTTTTTATTAACTCAGAGCGTGTAGCCAATGCTAACGCATTAATTTTTAATATTAAAAACTGTTGATGATTTTACAGGCTATTAATTTTATGTTTCCATCTCGTAAGTGATTTAGCAGATCTAACAGCCCAAGATTATTTTAAGAGCCGTTGATCTTATTTAATGGTAACCGTACTCTATATATATTATAAGGGTACGGTTACCGCTAGAACTTTATGTACTAAAAGTAATGGTTAATAATACGCTCTTGAGCTGTTATATCTACCCAAAATCACTCACGGAGTGACGACATAACTTTAATGGTTTTTAATATCATCTATAGTTTCTATGACCGAACAAACGCTTTGCGTTGATCACGCTCTTTGGGTTGATAAACATTACAGGCCATTAAATTAAATCAACAGCTAATAAAATGTACCCATTTAGAGCTCCCCCGCATACCTCGTTTTTCAGTTGTAAAAGTTCTTTTTCTGGAAATACTTTTTGAACACTAAACCATTTTTTATGGTTCATATAAATAAGAAGAATGACTTTCTTCTCTCACAGATCTGATATATACATTATAGAACGACCGTCCCAAAAAGTCTATTGGCACACTATCCAAAAGCTATTGTGCGTAACACTCATCCAATTTATTTTAAAAACTGACAATATTGTTCAAATTCCTATAAGAACAAATGCATACAAAATTTTATGTTCTAAATGTAGCCTTCTTATGAAATCTGCACAAAGTTTCGTCATCTCTCCACACCTTTTCCCTTAAAAATCGTTCGTCACTTTGCACAATGAAGCATTCAGATATCTGAATAAAAATTGAAGTATCCCAAAAAGCATTCCAAAAGTCAATGTGACGAAAATTCTGTTTATCCACATAAACTCTATATTTTATAAGCATTTCATGGTACTATTTCCACATAATCATACGGAAAAGAGGTGTTGTGCAAAATGACCAAAGTTATTGATTCTGTAGATTTCGGACCAGGAATCCCTTGTACTCGTGATTCTGACCTGAACGAGCTCATGCGGACTATTTATACTTATTTTTGCTATAAAGGCTATCCGGCAGATTTACAGGCAAACGTTGACAAGGTTATCCAGATTTTTTCCAAGGGAGACTGTTCTCCTGCTGATATCGAATGTCTTATGATGAATGCTCTGTCTACGGTTGATATGTGGGCTTTTTTTGAAGGTTTCCGTGCCTGCAGAGTCTTCACGTCTGGAGATATCTTTGATATGTATTTTGAGCTCCTAGATGAAGAAAATCGATACGAGGCTGACGATGATGAGTGAGCTGTGGGAAATCTTTCAACGTGCATGGGATCATGGTTTTAACATTGGCTATCTACAAGGCTATATACCGTTTATATTCATCCTAAACCGTTACTATTATTTTTCCTCCAAGGGAGTTGAACTGGAGGACGTGTACAAAAAACTAACAGACGAAGGCTTTTTTGACTGGTACCTAGACAGGAAGGTGGTGACGAAGAATGAAAGGTAAAAAGAACTATGAAGTAGCGGATATTCTGGAGCTCATCAAAATTTCAAATGAATTTATCGAGAGGAATCGTGAAATCTGCGAACGACTTGCTGCCGGCATTCCTACCCAGGGTATCCTGGATTCATTGATTCCGGAATTAATCGATCTGTACGGAGATCATGCGATTCAAATAAATCAATATGAGTCCGATACCTCCTATATCGCCCTGGCGGTATTAGTTACTGACGACTACGATATACCAACTCACATGACACTTTTTGACAGACATCAACGACTGCTTGAGAAATATAACGATCAATATGGAGATGCTACCCTATCAATTACGGAATATCGATATAGTGCCATAATCAATCCAGAAGTGCATAATTCCCAGGCTCACGCGATCCGCAAGGGAAAGGTGTTATGGAAAAGGACCGATAGACATTATATTCTGAATACTCTCATACCAGAGCTAGTCAATCTGTACGGAGATTATGTAATGCAGATTGTCCAGTACGCAGCGAGCCTAGCGGATATTTCATTGGCAATATTAACTGGTAGCAAGCTTGACGATTATGAACGCGCGTTAATTTATCGGCAACGTCGAGGCATCGAACGAAAATATGATGATATGTATGAGGCAGGTACACTGACTATCATTGAATACAGTTATGATATGGTAGTCAACCCGGAAGCGCACGATCCAATAGCTGACATGCTCCGTGGAGGAGAAATTCTTTGGAAAAGGGAGGAAGATAAAAATGAATAAAGAAAAAGAAAAAACTGCTGAGGAGCTGGCTTATTGTGTAAAATCAGACATAGACATAGAAAACATTGTCAATAAATTTAAAAGCGATCTGCAGGAATTAGATTATGGTAATCGGGTTGCAGCTATCAAAAAGGCTGTCGAACGCCTAAACCAGGGCTGTACGGTTAATTATGTCGCGGACGGTCTCCGCGAGTGGTACGGGATAACTATGGAGGCCAGCGAATTAAAAGCCCTGCTGCTCCAATCAAAAGACTTATTGCCGGAAGAGGAACGAAAGAAAAATATCGATAAAAGCCTGCTCACCATAGAGAGACCGGAGGACGGCAAGAAAATTGATTTGGCTTACTTGCAACACAAATACAAAAGGGGCTATCCCTATATAGATGATCTGTATAGGAAAAATATATTTAGCTACAGCGGCAGTGATCTCTGCGAGGCTTTGTATTTTCAGGCGGTCTACAACCTATGTAAAGACAAAGAGGAGATCGATGAATATTTTGAAAACCTGAAAAGAGAAAGAGAAGCTGCACAGGAGAAAGAAGAGCAAACAACTGAATAATTTTCTCCTGTAGAAAGAGACCCACTCACCGGGTCTCTTTTTCCGTATTCTCCAAAATCGCCCCAAAACCCCTAATATCACCTCAAAACCTACCAATATCGCACCAAAACCTACCAATATCGCACCAAAACCGTTTTCTTCCCGACATACATGTCGGAAACATCAGCTACCGCTACCATAATTATGTCACATACGGCATTATTGATTGTCCTTTATGCCAAATACGGCATTAATAACCTTCCTTTATGCCTTATACGGCATTATTGAGCTTTACTTATGCCTTATACGGCATTATTGAGCTTTACTTATGCCTCATACGGCATAAACTCCCTTTTTAATAATACTACTCTATGCCGTATTTGCCATTTTCTATTTTTTCTCAATATCATTTCTGATATATCCATTAAGAAAAATCCGTCTTTTCCTAAAATAGATCTTCTTAGAATAGAATTCGCGCGCCGTCCTCATACTAAAACAATGATTTTAGGATGAGTATGATCCGATCTTTTAAAAACGTCAACTTTTACGGGAAATCAATAAATCTAAAAGTTGGCAGCAGAATTAAGCAAAAATTGCCTAGAAATCAAACAAACCTAACTCAAATCTGCATAGATATTGTTATTTTTTCAACTTTTATTGTCCTAAATTCCAACTTTTATAAAAAAATGTCAACTTTTTGTTCTAAAAAAACAAGTGATTTTCCTAGAAGAGAGCGACTTTTAGCAACATAAAAATTCATGAAATAAAAGTTGATATCCGCTCTTTTGCATACAAAAATGTTCTGTTTCAGTTTATAGAGCAACCTTTTTTTCATACTTATAAGTACCCCATACATTTTCAAAAATATAACAAACCCTTTTATACACAATACATATTTTGGTACTTAGAAATGGTTCAAATCTATATGTATTAATATTAGAAATCATATATATTTCTGGCACATCAGCCGCGGAGATATTCTTAAGCTTTTTAATATATATCGTATTATTCGATAATACCTTGGCGATATTGTGACCTTCATCATTTTCCCACTCAAAGCTTTCCTTTGAAAATGACCTAATCATATTATCAGCTTTTTTACTACCTACCACATCTCCTTTACTTTCAATTTCACCCAATATATCAAAAACTTTTTTATATGTATTCAAGTTCTTATAGCTCTTAAATTTTTCTGCAAATTTCTTAAGTGTTGTTTTTAGCAAACTATTAATTTCAGTTGCTGATAAATGAATATATTCTTCACCTTCACTATAAAATCCACCCATGGCATCTTTATCATTACCATACTTTATTTCCAGTGAAATCCGTTTTAATTCTCTTAACCCATAATTAAAAGTACATATTGCATATGAATAATAACTTGCATATAAATATCCATCTTCTTGTACAACAGGCTCTTTTTCTTCTTCCCATGCAACATAGGCATTTACAGCAAACATTCTTTTAATTTTTATATTATCAAATTTGGAAAGAACCGGATAATTATTATTTTTTGCGATCAATTCTTTATACTCTTCTGAAATCATCTGCAAAAATCTATTCATTTCCTCTTCGGAACAAAATTCACGTAGTTTTTCTTTTACAATGACAAGTTGATTTTCTTTTTGCCTCGCTCTTTCTTCCCTTTGTTTTTCTGCAACAGCCTTCCAATCTATGCTATCCAGCAAAGATTCAATGGATACATTCTTACTCGAAGTAATATTTTTATTTGGCGTATGCCTCTCAACAACATCATCATTTGACATATATTCTTTTTCAGTCTCTATAACCCCGCCATATTTTTTTACCAGGCTTTTAAAGTTTCCCATTCTCCATTTATTAATTTCGGTGAAAATTTCATCTAGCGGCACTCCTGTTTCCCAGAAAAAATCCATAGCATTCTCATATTTCTTGTTATTATAAATTATAGAAAATTGAAGTGGGGAATGATCTTTGTATAAATATGTAATTTCTACTCCTGTTTCCAACAATAACCTTTTTCTTTCATTTGGAAGGTTTTCCCATATTTGATTCTGTTTTCTTACCCATTTTCCCAGACGATAGACTGAATCTACAACTATGTTTTCACCTATATAGCGGGTGTCCAACTCTGTTATTTTTTCTTTTAATAAATTACACCAATCTTTCCATAACAACAATTTAATTCCAAAATTGAAATCGTTGTTTTTATAAAACTCCACTTCTTCATCTTCTAAATTTCCCCTCAAAAGAGAAGTCCTTCTTGCAGAAAACCAACTTTTCAAACTATTGTCAATCGTGCGAGTTCTAAGTATATCAGAATATTGTATTTTTAGCTCTTGCATTATACGCTTCATTTTATTAATTTTCATCAGTTCTTCTTCTAAATTTAACTTATCCACACCATACCTTCTTTCCATTATCTTCATCCCACTATTCATCTACCGGCCTTAGCCCAAGTCCTATATTCTTCAATTTTATCAAAATTTCTTCTAAATTTTTTCTTCCCAAATTTCGTACTTTTCCCATATCCTCAGGAGTTTTATTACACAGTTCTCTTACTGTATTAATTCCAGCACGCTTTAAACAGTTGTACCCATGTGTAGTTGACTTTAATTCATCTACACTTAAATCCAAAAGTTTTTCACGCATTTCTGCAATTTCTTCTGTTGCTGTATGATTGCCTAGCCTTTCAGCCTCTGAAAAAGCCTTAAAAGCATATTCATAATCTTCTTCTAGTTCAATAGTTCTGCTCTGTGATATTTGAATTTTTCCTCCTGCAAACATTCTTCCAGCATTGATTAGCATATCCGTTACCTCTCGTTTACAGTCTTTTCCTACTAAATCAGCCCCATAATCAACGGCCTCTTTCAATAAGCCTATGACTACATCCATTCTCAAATCATTATCATTTTCTTGTTTCATTAAATAACACATTGCAAGATTATTTGCTGTCGAAAGTAATACTGCTTGATCATCTACCTGTACATTTCCATCTTTATAATCTCTATAAAATCGTCGCAGCCATTCAAACCCCTTTTCAAAATCGGGAGTCACCCCCTTTATGCCTAATAAATATGCATGGCCAATTACAGCATAATCTATTTCATTATGTCCTGCTTCAACCCATTTAGATAATGCTTCAATAAATCCAGGATAGTCTCCTTCTTCTTCTTTTTTAACAACCATTTGCGCTATTTCCATTTCATCTGATGCCTTGCTTTCTTTTACACCCCCTTCACTTTTTTTATTTATTACATCTAAATCTATGGTATCACTACATTTTTCATTTTCATCAAAGTCTATAAAATCATCATCTTCCTCTATTTCATCAAAATCTATAAAGTCATCATCTTCTTCAGCATTTTTATCATTTATACTCCAGTCAACTCCCAATGCCTCCAACCACATAGTAACTATATCTAGCGCCCAATCATCGCTACAACCACATGCATTTATAATTCTCTCTTTATACACTGCAATTTCTATATTGATAATTTTATGTTTTCCAAAAATCTCCTGTGGTATATGTTCCTCCACAGAATGATATAATAAATTTCTGAGCAACTTATTCTGTGGAAAATAATCCATCAGCAATGCTTTAAATCGTGCTGGTTCATTCCATATTTCAAAATAATTTTCACATATATATTTCAGGTTTTTGCTATATTCTACATTTTTGTCGGTCATTTTTCTCCCCGTTCTTGCTCTTTAATCCGCAGAATCAAAGATCACTTCCAGACTGGAATCCCTCTCCCTCATAATCTACCAATCTTCCTGTCTTCCCACACCATTGGCATTTAAATTCTTCTTTGTTTTTTGAATTGTTACAGTTCAACTTACCACAGGAACATATTACAAATGTCCTTGCCTTACAATATGGACATCCTGGATATTTTGTATCTGGATAAATATTACCTATAATCTTTGTATTATCGTATCCCTCTCTTTTTGCCGATGACTCTTTAATTGGAAATGCCCATGTATATTTCCAGTTTTCTGCAATTTTTTCAAACCGTACACCATATATTTTTCTGCCTTCCTGGCATTTACATAATGCAATTCTCGCTTCTTTTTCCATTTCATATTCCTCAGCTAATCATTCAAAGTACGCCACTAAAAGAGTAATATCATCTCCGCAGCCTAATTCACTGGTTTCAGAAAGCCATTTTTTCAAATTATCTCTTACTGCATCTGCACCATATTCTTTAAATGTTTCATAATAGTCTTTGCATGTTTTGTAGAACTCTTTTGTATTCGCATAACTATTGGAAAATCCATCTGTTGAAAGTAAATACAAACGCGGAAGATGTTCTTCTATATCATTTCTTTTAATGTCGGTAATAGCTTTTTCCCACGCGTTCTTTCTGCTGAGTGAATGTGTTTCAACGCCCAGAATATGCTCACCAGACACCACAGGGCATACTTCTTCATCAACTTTCATAATGTCTCCATCACCCATCTGATAAGAAAAAACAAATTCTTTTGTAATCACCAGTCCAAGCAATGTACAACCATACATCTTATACACAGCCGCCCAATCTATAGCTCCTGAACTGTTTCGTGGTGTTTTTTTTCGATTTTCTGAATTTTCAACCTGTATATCTTTTATTCGATTTTTCCATGAGCGTTCGATATTTTTAGCGAAGCTAATTTCTCCCTCTCTGTGCAAAACAGTAGCCAGTTGTTCTAATCTTCCGGCATACTCTTCCAGATATTTTCTGCCATATTCCAATGCTTTTTCAAGACCATCATTTTCTGAAAATGAATAGATCAATGTCAATACTTCTGTCACATCCTCCGTGATCATTGCACGCTCTGAATCACTGGTTGAACTTCCAATGGCTCCGTCTTTGTCTGCGAGCACCGGAAGCGCCTCGATCTTGATCTCATCTTTTCCGATTCCCTTATAAGTCTCTCCTTTCTGTCCGATCCGGAATACCAGTTCTTCTGAGATCTGAGATACGTCATAAGATCCTACCGAAAATCCCGATTCGATGGAAATCAGGTTATTGACATCCACAACGGTATTAACTTCATATAGTCCCTTTCCCTGTCCGATCCGGCGGATCAATGCCTCGGAAGACACACGGTATCTGCTCGGATCCTTTCCGAATGCTTTGTATGCTGCCCTGGATTCTTTCACGTTTGGGATTTCATTGATCCCGTTGTCAAAAATAGCATCTCTCGTCTTTTTGAAAATGTCTTTCTTCAGATATTTCCACAGTTCTTCGTTCTTCTTTTCCACTTTCACCCGGTACTGCAGGCATCCCACTCTGGTATCCGGCCAGATTTCTTTCATCGTTTTATCAATTATCAGATGTTTCATATATATCGCTCTCCTGTATTATAAAGTATCGGATCATCGTTCAGGCGAACCGTAAGAAATGTGCTTTGAGAATTTCCCGCATAAATACAAAAAAGATGACAATCTGCCCGTAAGCTTCTTGTCATCTTTGACTCTTCTTTATGCTGCTTTTGATCTATTTCACAGTATATTAAGCATGCTTTTCTAGGCGAAAAGACTTGTTGCTCCATATATTGCTACTACTGCAACGATTCCCCATCCGATGATACTTAACATACTCTACACCTCCTCAGGATGATTTATTTCTCTCTTTCTGATTTCAGTATAGAGCATAATTATACATTTGTTAAATGAAGCTTTTGCATGTTACTATTAGTATTCTTAATATTTCTATGTATCTATCTGTGGTCTGCCATGCATACAATGGCGATCATTCCGGCGCCTGTATGACCTCCGATCACAGGACCGAGATTGTTCATCATGACATTGGTCACACCCATTTTCTTACGGACGAGTTCTGCGACATAAGCTGCATCTTCCGGATCCGCGATCGGTCCACCATGGCAGATAACCATAATATCCGGATTCACTTCACGTCCCGCTTTGATAATCTCACGGATCTTTACGCAACAATCATCTAAGGTAACCGCTGTCTCTGCACCGATCGTTCCTTTTGTAGTAAGTCCCATATGGGCAACCAGGATATCCGCGCCTGCCTCTGCCATCGCTTTTGCCTGATCCGGATCAAATACATAAGGGCATGTAAGCAGATCTAATTTATGGGCTTCACGGATCATATCTACTTCTAATCCATATCCCATACCGGTCTCTTCAAGATTTGCACGGAATTTACCATCGATCAATCCTACGGTAGGGAAATTCTGTACTCCATTAAATCCCTGATCTTTTAACTGTTTTAAGAAAATATCCATTACACGGAACGGATCTGTACCGCATACTCCTGCAAGAACTGGTGTCTTCTTTACAATCGGTAATACTTCCTGTCCCATCTCCTGAACGATCGCATTTGCATCACCATAGGATAAGAGTCCTGACAAAGAACCACGTCCTGCCATTCTAAATCTGCCTGAGTTATAGATGATTAACATATCTACATCCGCCTTTTCACTACACTTTGCAGTGATTCCTGTTCCGGCACCTACACCTACTAAAA
>OGCO01006136.1_pt1 | contig 10943 bp, 6 predicted proteins | sample 1570171 | NCBI WGS metagenome assembly OGCO01 (sample SAMEA4370583, study PRJEB24528) | human gut metagenome | reverse complement strand
GTATGGAACAAAACGGAGTGACCTATGAGACAAAGCCCACAGAGCCGCAGACGGTAACAAAAGCCCCAAAGCATAAAGATTTAGAACGATAGGAGGTTTTGAAAATGGCACTCAACCAAAAGGCAATCAAGGTGCTTGGTAAGGTCTTTGAAGCAGGCTTTACTGATGAAAAGTCGATTGCCGCTATGACAATGGACGATATTCTTGCGATACAGGGTATCACCATAGCCGACATCGGTATTATCAATGAGCTGCAAAAGAGTATCAAGGCAAATAAGGTCATTTCCTTTTTCGGGGGTAATGCTGAATGAGTACAGAGCTTATCAACCGTATTACAGTAAAGAAAGACGGTGTATATCTGTCCTCACACAGTTCAAATGATACCGCCCCTTTTCACGCTTGGCGGTGTAAAAGCCTTTCGGAAATCTATGCCGCCGAGGGACAGGCAGGACTTGACCGAGAAATCGTCTGTATGCTGTATGAATACGCACAGCTCCGTGGCAGTCATAAAAGCCTTGACCGTTATCGCTATGCGATTGAAAGTCCTGCTGCTCACGCCATCTATAAAAAATATACCGACCAAATTGACGACAAATACGAACAGATGGACAAAGCAGATAAGGACAGCGTATGGTACAAGCCGACAGAAAAGGCAAAGGAATATCGAGCCTTTGAGCGTGAAATGCGTAACAAAATGTACGCTGAGATTGCCGAGCGATGCGGCGAGTATGACCGCAAACACAAAAACCGAGATTTAGAACGATAAGGAGGTGTGTAAAGAATGGCTGCGAAGTATCAGCTAATTACAGAGCTGTATCGGCGCACAGGCGTAGCGGTTGCTAAAAATCCGCAGGCGTGGCAGAACTTTTTGTCTGCTGCTTGCCGCAACTATAAATGCCGCTTTGATGAACAGCTCTTGATTTACGCTCAACGCCCTGACGCTGTTGCGGTAGCACAGCTTGAAACTTGGAACAAGCAGTTTAAGCGTTGGGTAAATAAAGACAGCAAAGGCATTGCGGTGTTCGACCCGAAAGGTCGTAGGAACACGCTGAAATACTATTTTGATATATCCGATACGCACGAGGGTTATTACGGCAGCCGCCCTGTTCCGATATGGCAGATGAGTGAGCGATACGAGCAGGCAGTTATTGAACGGCTTTCCGACAGATTTGGCGATGTGGAAAGCACCGACCTTGCTTCGGTGCTGATGGAAACGGCAAAAAACGCAGTTGAGGATAATTTGCAGGATTATATGCCGCAGCTCAAATCCTGTACGCAGGATAGTTTGTTAGAGGGTCTTGACGAATATAATATCGAGGTCATTAACCGACAGCTTGCGGTCAACAGCGTAGCATATATGCTGATGAGCCGTTGCGGTGTTGATACCGAAGCGGTATTTGAGCGTGAGGATTTTGCGGAAATCATTAACTTTAATACTCCTGCCACTATCAACGCTCTCGGTATTGCTACAAGCGATATTTCTGAAATGGCACTCAGAGAAATCTCTCAGACTATCCGAGATGTGCAAATTGCGGAGAAAAGTCAAAATCGCACCTTTGCGCCGCAATCTCAAACACGCTATGATGTAGGCAGAGAACAAGCCGAAAGGAGTAATCATAATGAGCGAAATCACATACACCAAACAAGGGGATTATCTTATTCCCGACCTAACATTACCGACAGAGCCAGAAATTCAGCTTGGCAGATACGCTTTGATGCACAGGGATTATCTGGAGCAGCACAAACGAGTGACCTACCTCAACCTGCTGACATCGGGCGAGCTGAACAAACATCTTTACGAGGTGGAACAGACGGCTCTCACGAGGTTGGAGCTTCTGACAAAACAGCTTTGCAAGGAGCAGGGCGTGACGGAGGAACTGAAAGAAAAAGCACCGATGCAATGGGTCGGGCTGATGAACAATATCCGCAGTCAAGCGGAGGAAACGATACTGAACGAGCTGATTTACAGCTAAATGTCGCTGATGAACAGCAGGTCACAGTTAATCTCCCCACCGTAGAAGAACAGATTGAAATGTTAGCTGAAGCAGAGGACGAAAAATCCTCTGCTTTTGTTATTTCTCAGGAAGATATTGACTCTGTTCTCCAAAGAGGAAGCGGATTTCAGAATGGTAAATACCGTATCTACCGTCAGTTTCAAAAGAATGAGGACGGCAAAAGCAATATTGATTTTCTCAAAAAAGAGTACGGCACAGGCGGCGGTACGCATTATTTCCCAGACGGTACGCAGGGACACACTTGGCACGACGGGAAAGGCATTGCGATTGAAAAGTACGGCTCATCTGTAACCCCCGACCTTGTTCTTTCTTGGGCAAAGGTAGAAAAACGGCTGCGTGAGCTGATAAAGAATGACCGCTACCTGAATGAAAAGGAAAAAGACCATTACGCCGATTATCTCGAAAGTGAGGAAGCTCCGCAGTACGAAATCGACACGCAAAGGAAAATGGCAAGGCAGCGTTTCATTGACGCAAACCGTGACCTTCCGCCTGCCGATAAGAGAGATACCCTTGCTTTGCGGCTGTCCGATTTTATCCGTGATTTAGACAATTATGAGAAAGACCTGCTTGAAAATGTGGAGCGTACCGACCTTGCAGATGTGACCGCCGAACAAATGGAACAGCATTTAGGCGACCCCGCTACTGTTCAGCAGCTCATTGATTTTCTTGCTTTGGTACAGGGAAAGACCGCCGATGTTTACAGCCGCAGCAATGCGTGGCGGTTTTCACAGGAGCTTATGGAGCTGTATCCTCTCCGCTATGTCTATCACGAGGACGATGTTGTATATATCGGGGCAGACAAATATGAGATTGCGGCGTTTGATGAAAACGCTGTTTCTCTGCGTAATCCCGACTTTCCATTGTTCGGCAAGGAACTCAGCCGAGCTGATTTTGAGGAAAAGTTAAAGGAAAACCCTGCTAATGACCATTTGAAAGTAGTCGTTACCGAAAAGCAGAGTGTTCAGACACCGTCCGAAGAAAAGCCAGACGGCATAAAGTTCTCTATCGGATTTTCGGAACACCCCGCCTTTTATGACAGGCAGTTTAATGACCGATATACCGATTTGAGCTTTGCTCTGGGTAACTATCTTCTCGGCGTTCTGGACGAAAAGCAGCATAGAGAGCGTGAAAGCAAGGATAATGTCGGTTGGTATCATAAGACCGATTTTGAGATTACCGCTACTATCGGCGGCGAAGATTTCCATTATGAAGGACGGTTTGATATTGGCGACGGCGAGGGCGACCTTATCTCCCATATCAAAAACTTTTACGAATACTCTCTGTCCCCGAATTGCCCGTTTATTCCCGAATGGAAGAAACAGGGCGAGGATTATTACCGTGAACAAATAGAAAGCCTGCAATGGGGACGAGATGTGTTTGTACCTTATCTGGAGCAGCATAAAACGCTCACCCCAGAGGACGAAAAGCTCTATGCGGAGATTATGGCAACGGAAAGCGATTGGTTTGTCCCTGTTGAGGATAAACAGCAGGCTTCTGATTTGCAGCCGCAGATTGTCGCTTATTATAAATCCGATGACGAAAATATTGTCATTGTGCAGGCTTCCAACGGAAAATATTTTAATCACTACGGCTACGATGAGGACAGCAACAACTTTGCTTCTGCGGCAGGCGGCTTTGATACCTTTGAAGAAGGCGAGCAAACCTTATACGCTCACCGCCCGACAGCCATAGATATAACAGAGGAAAAGCAAACTCCGCATTATACCGTAGAACTGACTTCCGATGCCTTTGCCGACCCGTTCATCATACGGGATAACACCGTACCATACGGAGAGGACGGGCAATATTACGATGTGGACGGTATTTACCAGACCTTTGAAACCGAGGAAGAAGCACAGGAATATGCCGACACCTTGAATAGTGCCGAAAATATCGTCAAGCTGTTCGCCCAGAAAGATGAGGAACGAAGCCAGCAGGAACAGCCCGATATACAGGATAACTCTGACCTCATCGGTAAGGAAATCCTTATTGATAACCGCCGCTATGTCATTGAAAGTATCAGCGAAATAAGCGGCGATGTGTCAATGCGGGATATGACCTTTGCAAATGCCGTGGGCTTTCCCATAAACCGTGTTGAGAAAATCGGCTATATCCGCAGTCTGCTCAGTAAGGCACAGGAAGAAAAACAACCCGAAAAGGCTGTATCTCCTGTCCCTGCTCCCTCAGAGCCACGGCACAATTACCGCATTACTGAGGATACTTTGGGTGTCGGCGGCGCAAAAGAAAAGTTCCGTAATAATATGGCGGCTATCAATCTCTTGCACGAGTTGGAGCTTGAAAACCGACTTGCCACACCCGAAGAACAGGAAATCCTTTCAAAGTATGTCGGTTGGGGCGGTCTGTCTATGGCGTTTGACGAAAACAATGCGGCTTGGGCTGATGAGTTCAAAGAGCTGTATGCAAGTCTTTCCCCAGAAGAATACCGTGCGGCAATGGAGTCCACCCTGACAGCGTTTTATACGCCGCCTGTTGTAATCAAAGGTATGTATGAAGCTCTTGAGCGTTTGGGATTTTCCGAGGGCAGTATTTTAGAGCCGTCCTGCGGAACGGGCAATTTCTTCGGACTGCTCCCCGATACGATGGCAGGCTCAAAGCTCCACGGTGTAGAAATCGACCCTCTTACGGGAAAAATCGCAAAGCAGCTCTATCAGAAAGCCAATATTGCCGTGCAGGGTTTTGAAGAAACAAAGCTCCCAGACGACCACTTTGATGTGGTTATCGGCAATGTGCCATTTGGCGATTTTAAGGTCAACGACAGCCGTTACAACGCCCAGAAGTTCCTTATTCACGATTACTTTTTCGCAAAGGCTCTTGATAAAGTTCGTGCGGGCGGTGTCGTTGCGTTCATTACCTCTAAGGGAACAATGGATAAGGCAAGCCCCGAAATACGCAAGTATATTGCTCAGAGAGCCGAGCTGCTCGGAGCTATCCGACTGCCTGATAACACTTTCCGAGCAAACGCAGGCACAGAGGTTACGAGCGACATTCTATTTTTGCAGAAGCGTGACCGAGTGATTGACACAGAGCCAGATTGGGTACACCTTGATACCGATGAGAACGGTATTACGATGAACAGCTATTTTGTGCAGCACCCAGAGATGATTTTAGGCGAGATGAAAATGGAAAGCACACGCTTTGGTTTTGACTCCGCCTGCAAAGCCTATCAGGATATACCTTTGTCGGAGCTGCTTCATAACGCTGTTCAGAACATTCAGGGAGAAATCCCAGAGTACGAAAACGAGCTTGATGAAATCTCTGACGGGCAGGACGCTTCTATTCCCGCCGACCCGAATGTGCGAAACTTCTCGTATGCGTTGGTGGACGGCAAGGTTTATTTCAGAGAAGATGACCGTATGACCCCTGCGGCGGCGTCTGTTACCGCAGAAAACCGTATCAAGGGACTTATCCAAATCCGTGATTGCGTGAGAAAGCTCATAGAGTATCAGACCGAGGATTACCCAGATGATTTGATACACACCGAACAGGAAAATCTAAACCGTTTGTATGACAGCTTTACGAAGCAGTACGGACTAATCAACAACCGAGGAAACTATCTCGCTTTTGCATCGGACGAGAGTTACTTCCTTTTGTGTTCTCTGGAGGTGCTTGACGATGAGGGTAATTTCAAAAGGAAAGCGGATATGTTCACGAAAAGGACGATAAAGCCCCACCGTGAAATCACTTCCGTTGAAACTGCAAGCGAAGCTCTTGCCTTGTCTATCGGTGAAAAAGCCCGTGTTGACCTACCCTATATGGAACAGCTCACAGGCAAACCGAAAGAAGAAATCATAAAGGACTTGCAGGGCGTTATCTTCCGTATCCCCGCAACCGAGCCTGCTCAATATGTAACTGCCGATGAGTATTTGTCTGGCAATGTAAGAGCCAAACTCATAACCGCCGAAGCCGCAGCAAAGGAAAATCCAGAGTTTGCGGTCAACGCACAAGCCTTAAAGCAGCTTATGGCGGGCGGCGGTGTCGCCCTCGTCGGTATGCTGTTGGTGCCGCTTCTCTCCGGGCTTTTCTCATAAGCCGCGGAGGTAGCCTATGCAGAGCATACTTGACGCGATTAACGAATGGATAAAGGAAATCCTTATCGGAGCGATAAACGGTAATCTGTCAACTATGTTCGGGGACGTAAACGAAAAAGTCGGGACTATCGCAAACGAGGTAGGACAGACCCCGCAAGGGTGGAACGCCAACATTTTCAGCATGATACAGACCCTTTCTGAAAATGTAATCGTCCCGATTGCGGGGCTTGTCATTACCTATGTCCTATGCTACGAGCTAATCAGCATGGTAACGGAAAAGAACAATATGCACGACATAGAAACATTCATGTTCTTTAAGTGGATATTCAAAGCCTTTGCCGCGGTGTTTATCGTAACCAACACGTTCAACATCACAATGGCGGTCTTTGATATGGCGCAGCATATCGTTTCCGGCGCAGCGGGGGTTATCGGCGGCGATACGAATATCGACGTTGCCGAAGCCCTTGCCGCCATGCAGGAGGGGCTTGAAGATATGGAAATCCCCGAACTGCTCTTACTTGTGCTTGAAACAAGCCTTGTGAGCCTTTGCATGAAAATCATGTCCGTACTGATAACCGTTATCCTCTACGGCAGAATGATAGAGATTTACCTTTACTGTTCGGTATCGCCTATTCCATTTGCGACCATGACCAACAGAGAATGGGGACAGATTGGAAACAACTACCTAAAAGGGCTGTTCGCTCTTGGTTTTCAAGGCTTCCTCATTATGATATGTGTCGGTATTTACGCCGTACTGGTAAACGATATGATAATCGCAGACAATCTGCACAGCGCGGTATTTTCCCTTGCCGCCTATACGGTTATCCTCTGTTTTTCCCTGTTCAAATCCGGCACACTGGCAAAATCCATATTCAACGCCCACTAAGGGCAGAAAGGAGGTTTTTTCTTGGCGTATGTACCTGTACCCAAAGACCTATCCAAAGTCAAAACAAAAGTCGCTTTCAATCTGACAAAGCGGCAAATCGTTTGTTTTGCGGCGGCTCTCTTAATCGGACTGCCGCTGTTTTTTTTGCTCAAAGGCAGCGCAGGGACAAATCTTGCGGCTATGGCGATGATTGTCGTCATGCTCCCCTGCTTCCTGCTTGCCATGTATGAAAAGCATGGACAGCCCCTTGAAGTGGTGGTAAGAAACGTCATTCAGACAAAGTTTACCCGCCCAAAGGAGCGACCTTACAGAACCGAAAACCTATACGCTGTCTTGGAAAAGCAGCGAAACTTAGAAAAGGAGGTATCAGCGATTGTCAAAAGGACAAACAAAAAAGACGCGGGAAGCCGCAGGAAACAGGCGTAAGCTGACCCGCGCAGAAAAGAAACAGATAGCGGCGGTTATCCGGCAGGCAAAGGGGGACGGCAAAGCCCACACCGCACAGCAGACCATTCCCTACCTTGCCATGTACCCGGACGGTATCTGCAAGGTTACGGAAAAGAGATATTCAAAGTGCGTCGTGTTCGAGGACATCAATTATCAGCTTGCACAGGCTGACGATAAGACCGCCATTTTTGAAAACTGGTGCGATTTCCTCAACTACTTTGACGCGAGCGTGAGCGTGCAGCTTTCTTTCATCAATCAAGGAACGCAGCGGGAACAGGCAGAAAAAGCAATCTCTATCCCCGCACAGGAGGACGCTTTTAACTCTATCCGCACCGAGTATTCGGATATGCTGAAAAATCAGCTTAGTAAAGGCAACAACGGGCTTGTGAAGCACAAATACATTACCTTTACTGTTGAAGCCGATAACAAGGCGGCTGCAAAGTCAAGGCTTTCCCGTATCGAAACCGACGTGCTTAACAATTTCAAGGTGCTTGGCGTAACCGCCCGCCCCTTATCCGGCTATGAACGCTTAAAGGTGCTGCATGGGGTATTCCACCCGGAGGGCGAGCCGTTCTCCTTTTCCTTCGACTGGCTTACCCCGTCGGGGCTGTCTACAAAGGATTTTATCGCCCCGTCCTCTTTCCGTTTTGGCGAGGGCAGATATTTCCGCATGGGGCGTAAAATCGGCGCGGCGAGCTTCCTTGAAATCCTTGCGCCGGAACTCAACGACCGTATGCTTGCTGACATACTGGACTTGGAAACAGGTGTAATCGTCAACTTACATATCCGCAGTATCGACCAGTCGGAAGCAATCAAGACCATTAAGCGCAAAATCACAGACCTTGACAAGATGAAGATTGAGGAACAGAAAAAAGCGGTTAGAAGCGGCTATGACATGGATATAATCCCGTCCGACCTTGCCACCTTTGGCAGCGAAGCAAAGAACTTGTTGCAGGACTTACAGAGCCGCAACGAGCGAATGTTTCTCCTTACATTCCTTGTGGTAAACATGGCAGACACGAAGCGGAAACTGGAAAATGACATTTTCGCTGCGGCGGGTATCGCACAGAAATACAACTGCCGCCTGACACGCCTTGACTATCAGCAGGAAGCGGGGCTTTTATCCAGTGTACCGATTGGGAAAAACCTTATCCCGATACAGCGTGGGCTTACCACATCAAGCACCGCTATTTTCATTCCCTTTATCACGCAGGAGCTTTTTCAGACGGGGCAAGCCCTGTACTATGGCTTGAACGCCCTTTCTAACAATATGATACTCTGCGACAGAAAGCAGCTCAAAAACCCAAACGGGCTTATCTTGGGAACGCCGGGAAGCGGTAAGAGTTTCGCCGCCAAAAGGGAAATGACAAATGCTTTCCTCATTACTGACGACGACATTATCATCTGCGACCCGGAAGCCGAGTATTTTTCCCTTGTGCAGCGTCTGAACGGGCAAGTGATACGGCTTTCCCCTACGGGCAGGGGCATTGACGGCAAGCCCCAGTATGTAAACCCTATGGATATAAACCTTAACTATTCCGAGGACGACAACCCGTTAGCCTTGAAATCTGATTTTATCCTTTCCCTCTGCGAGCTTGTCATTGGCGGCAAGGAGGGTTTGCAGCCTGTCGATAAGACCGTCATTGACAGGGCTGTAAGAAATGTGTACCGTCCGTTCCTTGCAGACCCCGACCCGGCAAAAATGCCTATCTTGGGCGACCTTTACGACGAGCTGTTAAGACAGCCGGAGCCGGAAGCTGCCCGTATCGCGGCGGCATTGGAGCTGTATGTTTCCGGCAGCCTTAACGTATTCAACCACAGAACCAACGTGGAACTTTCTAACCGCCTTGTCTGCTTTGATATAAAGCAGCTTGGAAAGCAGCTTAAAAAGTTAGGTATGCTCATTGTGCAAGACGTGCGCTTTGTTTCTTGTTAATCTCCATAGAAATATGGAACAAAGCAAGACAGATTTCTAATGAAATCTGAACTCTATATTCGATTTGACAGGGGAAGTTCCTGTCTGACCCGGTGTGACGGGTTACAAAAATTCTAATCTCCGACGTGCATTTCATTGTGACAGGTGAATTGTACGAAGCTCGGTGAAAAGCGGGGAAGAAGCTTGAGACAGCTTGGATAACCGCAAGAAGCTATAAATTAGTCATGTCCAGTATATTTTGTTGCAATCGACAAAAGTCCTGAGTGTAAGGCTCGTAAACGATGGGATGATAACACAGCCATCCTCCCCATGTGGGGTGCTGTCGCCGTTGAAATATGTCTTGGTGGAAAACGGCAGAAAACCGGAATGGTCGAATGTCACTGGCAATCAATCACACAAGCCAGTGATGGCAGCCGGGTCAGAGGGACGGGCTAAAACTAAATGTAAAGCTAGAATATAGGGAACAAAGGAACCGTGGACGGCGCTCCGGTACATGCCGGTGCAAGTAAGGTGTCACCCTTGCCGCACAGGTAGGAAATGACCTGTTAATCCACGGGGCATCAGCCCGTAGTAGTGATGAAGCTCCTGTAATGGGAGTGGAGCGAAGGGGCATAGTCAATATGGATTCGTATGTGAACAGAAAGTCGAGGAAGCCGTAGGCAAACCTGACTAAAACCAGAAACACAACCTCGGAAGGAGGTGGTGCGTATGGCACAACAATTCGACTGCCCAAAAACTGAAACTGAATTACGCACTTTGTTAGACGAATTGTATCAACAAAGCAGGAAAGCCAGACAGGAAGGAAAATACCCTGCCTTCAAAGGCTTACTGGAAATTATGTCAGCAGAAACAACGATTGTGACTGCAATTCACAATATCAAGAGCAATCATGGGAGTGATACTCCCGGTGTCGATAACAAGACTATGCGGCGGGAATATCTGCAAAAACCCTACCGATGGGTTATTAACGACATCCAGAGAGCTTTTGAAAAGTTTGAAGCACAGAAAATACGCAGGAAATATATTGACAAACCGGGGAAAAAGGAAAAGCGTCCGTTAGGTATTCCTACAATACGGGACCGCATTGTACAGGAATGTATGCGTATCGTGTTGGAACCCATTGTAGAAGCGCTATTCTTTGAACATTCTTATGGTTTCCGCCCAATGAGGGATACGGCAATGGCGCTGGAAAGACTGAATTTCATCACTTTCCACACAGGTTATTACTGGTTTGTGGAAGGAGACATCAGTAAATGTTTCGACTATATCGACCACGCTATACTTCTTCGCAGACTATATCATTTGGGAATTAAAGACCGGCGTGTGCTTCAAATCATCAAACAAATGCTGAAAGCAGGCGTTCTTGATGAATGTGAAGTAAATGAAGAAGGCACTATGCAGGGCGGGATTATCAGCCCTCTGCTTGCAAATGTCTATCTCGACATTATGGATGAATGGGTAACAAAACAGTGGGAATTGAAAAACACCACCCACAAATACAATCAGGATTCCGCAAAAAGAAGGGCATTGAAAAAGACCAGACTGGTGCCGGGATTCCTAGTGAGGTATGCCGACGATTTTGTAATTATTACAGATAGCCGGGAACATGC
>OGCO01006132.1_pt1 | contig 10954 bp, 7 predicted proteins | sample 1570171 | NCBI WGS metagenome assembly OGCO01 (sample SAMEA4370583, study PRJEB24528) | human gut metagenome | reverse complement strand
TACTCTCCATATTCCAGATCTTGTTAAACAGTTCATCCTTTGAAAATACCTTATTCGGATTGCTTGCAAGGAAAGTCAGAAGATCAAATTCCTTATTTGTAAATACCTTCTCTTCTCCATCCACATAGACACGACGATCGGTCTTGTCAATCTTTAATCCACGGATCTCAATGACATCATTCTGCAATGCGGTTGAACCAATCAGACGCTCATATCTGGAAATATGTGCCTTTACTCTGGCAACCAGCTCACTTGGACTGAATGGCTTTGTTACATAATCATCAACACCAAGTCCAAGTCCACGGATCTTATCAATATCATTCTTCTTTGCTGTAACCATGATGATCGGAATATCCTTCTTCTCACGAATCTGACGACAGATTTCAAATCCATCCAGATCCGGAAGCATCAGATCAAGCAGGATCAGGCTGTAATCATTCTCTAATGCCTTATCCAGACCCTTTGCTCCATTTGTCTCTATCTCAACCTCAAAATCATTCAACTCCAGATAATCCCGCTCCAGCTCTGCTATGCTAAGTTCATCTTCAATTATCAGTATTCTGCTCATCTTTATTTTCCTCCTTGATGTATTTCTTCAATGTGAAATAGATCGTTGTACCTTCACCTTTCTTACTGGTCGCCCAGATCTTTCCACCATGTTCTTCCACGATCTTCTTGCAGATAGCAAGCCCCAGTCCGCTTCCACCTCTGGAACGTCTTGCACTGTCTGCACGATACGTTCGGTCAAATATATGCGGCAGGCTCTCTTTGTCGATCCCCCGTCCATCATCATTGATCGATACCTTGATCATTTTCTCACTTTCTTCTATAGAAATGTCAATATGACCTTCCTCTTTATCTGTATACTTGATCGCATTTGTCACAATATTGTTGATAACACGCTTCAACTGATCCGGATCAACAACAACCTTTACATCTTCCGCACAATAATTGTTATAGTTCAGTGTCATATTATGTGATAACAGATCTGCCCGAACCTCTTCCATACAGTCATTAAAATAGTCTTTTACCGATACTCTGTGGAATTCATACGGAATCGCATTGTTCGTGATATTGGTATATAGCGACAATTCGTTGATCAGCGCATCCAATTCATTTGCCTTATTATAGATCATCTTCAGATAACGATCCTGCTTCTCCGGTGTGTCTGCCACACCATCCATCAGACCCTCAACGTATCCTTTGATCGTTGTGATTGGAGTTTTCAGATCATGCGAAATGTTACTGATCAGCTCCCTGTTTTCTTCCTCATACTGCATCTTAAGCTCAACCGATTCATTCAGGCGCTCTCTCATGTCGTTAAATGACCGGCATAATTCTCCAATCTCATCTTTTCTTCCATCACTGACCTCTACCGGCTCTCCCAGATTCCCGGTACCAATCTCCTCTGCTGCCTCCTTCAGACGAACCAGCGGACGGATGAACTGTACATATACCAGTGTCGACAAAGCAGTTGTCAGAACCAGCATGATCAAGAACATCATAAGGATAAATCCAACCAGCGCACTCTTAAACTGGCTGACGTAATTACCATAATATGTAACCAGGAAAATACTGATCGATTTGCCATTGATCTGATAATCGATCTCATTACACAGATATGCCTGTGGAGATGTCAGCATATATTCATAAGTTTTGCCATATTTTCCAAATGCATATGAACCCTGATCGCCCATTTCCCCGGAACCGGACTCTGATGAACTGTTTTCTACTTCCTCCTGCTTGATTCCCTTCTCACCATTTATATAGATTGCACGTTTGGTAAGTAAAGACGCTTCCAGTTTTTCTACTTCATCTTTTATACCGGAATATGTAAATTCACCATCAATATAGACAAGCACCGATGTCCTGTAATTTCCGGCTTTCTGGTTCAGACTGTCCAGATATTTCTTATCATAGAATTTGCCCGGATCTGTCTGCAGATCCTCCTGCACTTCCGACATGATGATCGACAGATTCCGGTATGTTTCCTTAATCGGATCGCTGATCGAATATAATGACTGTATACTGTAACCGTCACCAAACATTTCTGACAAATAACTTCGTCCAATCACGATCGTACCTACCAACATGATCAGCACGATAAAGATCCAGACGGAAACCAACGCCCATTTAACTTTTTTTATGATCTTCATATGTTTTCCTTTATAATTGTTTTTCCTCGCATTGCTCCAGATTTCTCTCGCATTGCTCATCTCGTAATCCTTCGGATTACTCTCGCATTGCTCATCTCGTAATCTTTCAGATTACTCGATGTCCGTGCTTCGCACTATCAGATCATAAAAATAAATCAGGTCTTGTGCAAGCACAACCTGGTTTATTTTTATGATCTGGCATTGCTCGGCATACGCTCATTATATCACGGATTCAATTTCTCTTATATGAAGTTTTTATAAAGAAAGACTAGCAGATGGATGAAGCTGGCATATGTTCTTATTTATTCTTCTTACCAAATAATCGTTTTTTCTTTTTTCCTCCGGCTTCTGCTGCCGCGATCTCCCGTCTGGTCTGCTGCATTTCCCGGATCACGGTATCCAATCTCTGATACCGTTCCTCTGCCCGCTCATCCTGTTCCTTCATAATAACATCCATCTGCTTTGCGATCTGCTCTGTTGCTTCCGCAGTTACTGCCTGACTGATCGGCTTGATATTCTCCTTTATCGAATTTCCCACAATCTTCGTCATCATCGACTGGAACTGTACCAGCTTAAAATCAACAATCCGCTCCTGATCCTCACCCGGCTCCTCCGTGATCTGGGTAACTGTATTGACCAGTTCCGAGGTGAAATCTGTTTCAACCTCCTTCGATGCCGTTTCAACCGGAACTCCATTTTCCAGAATATCATACATTTTCTGCACCAGTTCATGGATCGCCTTTAACTGGATCCCCCGATCCTTCAGCTCCTTTATCTTCTTCAAAATTCTGATATCCTGCTCATCATAGTACCGATGTCCCATATCATTTCGCTTGATCCTCATATCCAGTTCTTCTTCCCAGTAGCGAAGCACATGTGGTTCAACATCCACCATTTTTGCCGCCTCTTTTATCAGATATTTATTTCCCATTTGAATAGCACCCTCCTGATATTTTTTGTGAACCTCCCAGAAGGCCTGTCCACTTCACAAAATAATTCTACATTTATCTTCCCCTCTCTACAATTCTTATCGTGAGCATTCTTTTTACAGCTTTCTACATAAAAATACATCCCGGTCAGAACGTTATCCGGATTCCTTTTCAGCTTCCGGGCAACATCTCCAACCGGGATGTAATATCATATATTTGCAGGCTAATTATTGATCTTTACGATCTTATAAACCCCATCCGATGTCATGCGAAAATAAATATTCTTACTTGCTGAACCGATCAGCCATGCATCACCATCCCTGCTCTTCCGCAGGTTATCGATCGCATCAGTTCCTACTGCCTCCAACAGCTTATCTGTGAAGATCTGATCAGCCGGGATCGCCATCAGCTCATCTATATTTGCAATGGACTCTCCGCTTCCAAGTTCCTGCGGATAGTTCAGGATCTCAGACAAGCCATTGACATCCTTATTCTGGAACACCGTTATGATCTGTTGTGCAAATGCTTTACTTTCCGCCTCTGCATGCTCAATTACATCTTCTCTCTCATCATAATGATCCTCAAATGAAAGCAACGGAAGGATACTGTCTACAACTGAATCCTCTGCTGTTACATAGATGTACAGACAATAATGAATATTCGTATCACTCCAGAAAACAACCCTGCCTGGATTCAGCTTATAATACGTTGCATTGTATCCCTGAACCCCTGATACCAGCATATCTCCGGTACCGGTATTCGTTACCCCTGCCAGATCAAAATCACTGTATACCGCAGACGCAAGGAACTGACAATCAATTCCGTTATAAACAAATTTTATACAGGCGATCTCTTTATTTTTGATCTCGTATGAAACATCCTTAACCATATTTGAAGAAGCAACATCAATGATCATGCCAAGCCGCTTAAAATCCTCCGGACCACTGACCGGGCCGTCAGTTACAACCTCTGTTGTCTCTTCTTTTGGCTGACTGTCGGCTTTTCCACAAGCAGTACAGACCGCAAGTAATCCTGTTAAAATGCACAGACTATAAATCCATTTTCTGAACTTCTGCACGTTATTTCCTCCTAATGGCAGCCATTCTGCTTGCACTTATACTGCATATTTGGATCGGTTGGATCCCATGTGTGCCAGGATGGCAGCTTATATGCAGTTGGCTTTGGAAATGGATCACTGCCCTTTTTATTTATGATCGTAACCTTTGTTCCAACCTCACAATTATCATATAACCATTTTGCATCTCCGGCGGTCAGTCGGACACATCCGTGAGAGCAGGTTGTCCCAAGCTTGTTATATGCATATACACTGAGTGCGTTATTATTATTTACATCATTATAATATACGGAATGGAACAGATATCCTTCATAGATACCGGTACACCACTGTCCCCAGCAAGGTCCCATCAGTTCATGCCATCTGTAGTGACTCTGTGTATGGAAGGTTCCAAGCGGTGTGCTCTGACCTGTAGAACAAATAAAGGAACGGACCGGAATGATATAACCCTTATCTCCATCCTTCGCATATACCGTAACAACATTTGAATACTTATTTACAATGATCTCATAAGAATCCTGCTTGCCAATAACATCATCCACTTCTACCGCACGTTTTCCGTTTGAGCAGAAATAGAACTTATAACCATCCACATATGCCCATTTCTTGCGGTACATCACACCATCCGTACCGAAATAATAATAGGCATCCTTGATCTTCTTATAACCTGTCTGCGGATGTCTGTTATTATCGCAATAGTATGTATTTCCATCTATAGTGACAAGCCCTGTCGCATTTGCAAGTTTTCCATCTGTCCGGAAAATATAGATCTTACCGCTGATCGTATGTGGACCTGTATATGCAGTTCCATTCTTATCAAAATAATACTTATTCTTGTCAACGGTCTTCCATGCTTCCTTCACAGCCACACCATCAGATTCAAAATAATAATACTTGCCATTGATCTGTTTCAGTCCGGTTGCCGCATATCCGGTATCCTCCATATAATAAAGCTTTCCATTATATGTTATGAACTGATTTCTGTAGAGCACACCATTCTTATTGAAATAACAGGTATGTCCATCGACAGTTGCAAGTCCGGTTGTTGCCTTTCCGTTACTGCCAAAATAAAACTTCTTGCCATTGATCGTGCGCCATTCATTCTGGATCATTCTTCCATATTTTGTAAAATAATAATACGTTCCCTTTACCTTTTTCAGACCGGAGAATGTATATCCCTTATATCCAACAAAATAAATATTTCCATTTACTGTAAAGAACTTGCTTTTCTGAAGTACGCCATTCTTATTAAAGAAATAACGATGTCCGTCAATCGTACAGAAACCTGTCTTTGCCTTTCCATCATAGCCAAAGTAGAACTTTTTGCCGTTGATCGTTTTCCAGGTCTTAACTGCCATTCTGCCCTTTTTGCTGAAGTAATAATAAGTTCCCTTTACCTTCTTCAGGCCGGAAAACGTATGTCCCTTATATCCAACAAAAAAAGTCTTTCCATTTACCTTGAAAAATTTGCTCTTCTGCAGCTCACCCTTATCATTAAAATAATACCGGTTGCCATTGATCGTACAGAATCCCGTTTTTGCCTGTCCGTTATAGCCAAAGAAGAATTTCTTACCATTGACTACTTTCCAGACCTTCTTCTGCATTCTGCCATACTTATCAAAGAAATATCTGGCATCACCAATCTTCTTTTTACCGGTAACTGCCTGACCATTTTTCTTACTGAAATAATAGGTTTTTCCGGAAAGAACCTTCCAGCCCTTTACTGCCTTTCCATTCTCGTAATACTTCCGGCCGCCTTTTACATTTACCCAGCCGTTTTTCACTGTTGCCAGTTCTGCACCGGCTGTTGTCTGTAATTCTGCATCCGTAGCCTCTGCCTCATTTTCAGATGTATAAGCCTCTTCCGCTCTGGATGGTATTGATATTGCTCCTGCCATACATACGGCAAATGCCATCACCGCCAGTAAACCTCTAAGTATCTTTTTCATTGTTCTCTCCTCATCTAAGATATTCTTGAATATTTTCGATTCACCTGCTGTCTCCGTATTCCGATCACAAGTCCAATCTCCATTAATGTACATATGATGGCAGAACCACCTGCACTGATAAATGGCAGCGATACACCTGTATTCGGAAAGAAATTCACAGCCACACAGACATTGACTATAATCTGGAAAATGATATGTAAGATCACCCCGATCACAACCACACTTGCATATATATTTCTGGACTCTTTCACAACAATAACCATCTGATACAAAAGATATCCAAACATCAAAAACATAATAATAACACCGATCAGTCCAAGCTCCTCACAGATGATAGCAAAAATCATATCATTCTGTGCTTCCGGAATGTTGCTCAGCTTCTGTGTACCATTTCCAAGTCCCTTGCCAAGCAATCCGCCGCTTCCGATCGCATACAGAGACTGTAATGGCTGATAGCCAAGCGTACCTGCATACCGTTCCGGATCCAGCCATCCGAAGAATCTCCGAATCTGATATGGGTATTTGTCCATCTCACTGTCAAGCGGCATATTCGCCTTTAACCACATGATAAAGATAACAATCATTACAATACCAACCGCTGCAATGATCAGATGCATTTTTGGATGTTTTCCAACAATAAATGTCAGAATAAATACCATGAGCATAAGGATCAGGCAACTGCTCAAGTTGGATGATATCTTCAATATCAGTCCTGCCTGAAGTGCAACTAACAGCCATAAGATCAAGGTATATCTGAATTTATCAAATTCCTTCCAGAAACGGTTCACATACCAGCCCATAAAAACGATCATACAGACCTTTGTTGCATCCGCAACCTGAAGCTGCATAAATCCCAGATTCAGCCATCTGGTCGCACCACCGGAATTAATACCAAGTGGTGTCTTTAACATAACGATCAAAACCAGAGATATAACATACGCCAGGATTCCACATTTCTTGATCAGCTTATACGGAACCCAGTTAAGGAATGCAGCAATAATAACTCCAAGTGCCATTACCTTCAACTGCTTTTTAAAGTAATATGCCGAATCGTAATTCGTGACTCTGCTGATCGACGATGTATAACTGGACGCACTGAAGATCATAATAAGTCCAAATGCCATAAGGAATACAACTGCAACTACGATCTTGATCTCTACTCCTGGGGTATAGGTATATCCTTTTTTCTCTATCTGTCCGTTCTGTTCCACTTTTCCCCGAACACTCATATCCTGTCCGTTTGAAACCATGGTTACCCCTTTCTCACTTTAACGAATTTTTTATTTAATAGTAAATGTAAATTTCTCAACCAGCTTATCGGTATCATCATATACATATAAGGTTGCTTCTCCCTTGATCGCAGATGACGGATCAATGCTCATCCATGTTGTATAACGATCCTTTACCTCTCCAAATGTAATGTCATTGCTCTTTGTACCATCTGAATATATTACATACCCTTTCAGACTCATAGATGCATCATTTTCATTCAGATACATAGTATGTACATAGATCGTCTTGCTGGAATCCGCAGATGTCTTCTTATTTTTGTAATCATCCAGTTTATCATTTACAAATGATTCTACTGTCCATCCGATCAACTTTGTATAATCATCTTCTGCCGAACCATAATCTGCATAACGAAGATCACAGAGATAACTCATCGTTGTCTCATCACTGCGATCCTTATGATCCTTTACATAAGCTGCTTTTGCCTTGTTGATCTTATCCGTTACATCTTTCTTTGTAACCTGCTCGTATTTCTCAACAGCACCCTTGTAATCCTTGCTCTTGTAAAGAGAGCTTCCCCATTTTGTATAAGCACTGTCAATCTTCTTTGTGCAATCTTTATACTTGGAATCCACCTCACCGTAAGTCTTGATCGCATCCTCAAACTTCTCATCTGCCAGATATGTCTCTGCCTGCTTGATCAGACACTCATTTGCCTTATCGGAATAATCGGAATATTCTGATTTCAGGAACAGCTCTTTTGCTGCCGCATACTCTTTAGCTTCCATTTTGTCAGATGCATTATTGTAGTAACATTCCTTGATCTTATCTGCGGCATCCTTATAATCTCCGGCTGTCTCGTATGCCTTGACTGCCTCATCATATTTCTTCTGCTCTGCAAGTGTCTCACCATTCATGTAAGAACACTCTTTTACTTTTTCTGCCGCTCCGGTATAATCTCCTGCCTTTGTATAATACTCAGCAGCTTCTGTATATTTCTTCTCACCGTAGAGCTTCTCTGCCTGATTGAAATAACACTCTTTTGCCTTATCTGCTGCATCCTTATATTCATCTGCAACTATTTCCAATGCAATTACTTTCTCATAAGATGCCGCCGCATCAATATAATTGCCTGCTTCTGCAAGACTTGCTGCATACTCATAATATACGCCGCCATTTACCTTAGTCTCTGCATCCTTCATCCAACCGGCTTTCTTATACAGCTCAACGGCATCATCGATCCGTCCATCCTTATAAGCCTCTTCTGCCTTGTTATAATTCAGATACTTTGGAACAACATAAGCAGCTCCACCGCCAAGAGCAAGAACAACTACGATCAGAATAATGATCAGTGCTACTTTTCCACCCTTGCCTTTTTTCTCTTTTGGCTGCTTTGGTGTCTTTGGTTCTTTTGAAGCCTTTGGAGCTTTCGGCTGTTTCGGAGTCTTTTCCTTTTTTGACTTTTTATTTTTCTTTTTCTCATCCTTTTCGTTTACAGGCATACCACCCATAACACCTGACTGGCCAGGGATTGGTCTTGGCTGAAATGGTGGGATCCCATTCTGTGGTGCTGCACCCGGCTGACCCTGCATTGGTCTTGGCTGGAATGGCGGAACCATCCCATTTGGTCCCGGCATTGGGCGACCGTTTGGTCCCGGCATCGGCATTCCGTTCGGATTCGGCATTGGCATTCCCTGATTCTTCAGCATATCGGCTGACAGAACCGTTGTACCTTCTTCATCCTCATTTTCTTCAACCTTCTTATCCAGATCAACTGCCTTTAATACAGTCGTCCCTTCTTCTTCCATTTCATCTGTATCAACAACAGCAGCATTTGCCTCTTTGCTGATGTCCGGCAATTCCTTTCCTATATCCTCATTTTTTGATACATCTGCTACCTGGGAAGCTACATCCTCCATTCCGACACTGTTACCGTTGTCAGCTGCCATATCCTCAACTTTTTTCCCGCAAACAGGACAAACCTTCATATCCGGTCCAAGTTCGCAACCACAATTATCACAATACATGACAGTTCCTCCTTATTTAATCTTGAAGAAAAATTCTTCATTTGAAAGCTGTATCGTACTATTATCCGGGATCACAACCTCAATATTGCTGTAAAGCATCTCCCCATTCAGGTATGTGTGATTGGTTGAATTATTATCCCTTAAATAATAAACACCATTTATATTTGTGATATAAGCATGTCTTCTGCTGACAGATTTATTGTCTGTAATCTTGAAATCAACACCCTGGTCTGCCTTACCCATACAGAATACCTGCTTATTAATATAAATCTTCTCTCCGGTTCTTTTTCTGACAAGAATTGGACGCTTCAGACCATCACTTAATGATTTCGACAATACTGTTGTCTCATCCTCGCTGTCATCCGGCTTTCTGGTTTGTCTGTCCTCGGACAGTCTGCCAATCTCTTCGTTTCTTCTTCGAACCTCCATCGCCAGTTTTCTGGCTTCTTCATTGTTCTTTCTGGCTTCATATTCTGCACGCATTCTGGCTTCCTCTGCGCGCATCTCTTCTTCCCGTGCCAACCGAACTTCTTCTGCCAGTCTTTCTGCTTCTGCCGAAGCTCTCCGGAATTCTTCTTCCGCCTGACTTGCCTGTTCCTCTGCCAGTAATCTGGCTGTATTTATCTCTTTTTTAGAATTCTCATCCTCCGCTTCCCGCATCTTACATGCATATAAAACTGCGGTCTGTGATTTGTTATTATATTCTTTTTCTGCGGCCTGTTTGTCAATCTCTGCCTGTATTCTGGCAGCTTCAGCGAGCATCCGCATCTCCTCTGCAGATCTGGCAACATTTGCCTGCTGTTTTGCATACTCTGCCAGCCGTTTTGCCTCACTCTCGGCGTGGAGCCTTGCGATCTCGGCATTTCTGGCAGCTTCCTCGGCACGAAGAATATCAGTCTCCGTCTTCGCATGATTTGCTGCAATCTCTTTGGTCTTTGATGATGTTTTCTCCGTATTTACCAGCAACTGGCTCTGCGCCCGTAACTCCCGGATAAACAAATTGAACTGGATCGCATTGAATTCCTTGTGTCCATTCAGATACTCTATGATCTGATTTGCACATTCGATCGCCGGTGTATGTGCATAGACAAGCACTGACAGAAAACTTCTGATAAACTCTTCTACACCTGTCATATCTGATGGATTATCAAATGGGAGAAATATCAACTGTACACTGAAATCATTCAATCTTACATACATATATTTCAGGTCAAATACGATCTTTCCCAATTTCAGACCGTTATGTACCATAGACACCATCTGTCTGCTGATACTGTACAAATACTCTACCAGTTCATCCCGGAATATCGGCTTCCCGATCAACTGTTCCATCGTCAGATCACCTTCAATACAGTATTCCAGTATTCTTTCACCTTTTACAAATGTTTCTTTACAGGTATTTGTATTTCCCGCAAAAGGCACATTATATATCTTTATCTCTTCCTGGTTCAGTGTCATTGATTCATCTAATTTGTAACGAACTCTCTGTTCCCTGCTCTTTTGCGTCATAAAGCCCTCCTCCACAAAGGAATCTTTCATTTATATGTCTCCTGAACGCCCCTTTTCTGTTACTCAAAAATAGTTTCAG
>OGCO01006128.1_pt1 | contig 10958 bp, 8 predicted proteins | sample 1570171 | NCBI WGS metagenome assembly OGCO01 (sample SAMEA4370583, study PRJEB24528) | human gut metagenome | reverse complement strand
TGGTGTGGATGTTGATGACCCGGGCGTGGATGCCCTCGGCAGCCAGCTGCTCGGCAGCCATGCGGGCTTCGTTGACCATCAGACCGGTGGCGATGATGGCAATATCGTTGCCCTCGGTCAGCTGCTCGCCCTTGCCCAGTTCAAAGTGGTAGTTGGCTTCATCGTGGAACACCGGCACAGCCAGACGGCCGAAGCGCAGGTAGACGGGGCCTTCCATGGCGTAGGCGGCGCGCACAGCGGCGCGTGCCTCGATATCATCGGCGGGGCAGATGACGGTCATGCCGGGGATGCTGCGCATCAGGGCAAAGTCCTCGCAGCACTGGTGGGAAGCGCCGTCCTCGCCCACGGAGATGCCGCCGTGGGTGGCGCCGATCTTCACGTTCAGGTGGGGGTAGCCCACAGAGTTGCGCACCTGCTCAAAGGCGCGGCCGGCTGCGAACATGGCAAAGCTGGAAACAAAGGGCACATAGCCCATAGCGGCCAGACCTGCTGCCACGCCTACCATGTTTTCCTCGGCGATGCCGCAGTCAAAGTGACGATCCGGGTATGCCTTCTGGAACATACCGGTCTTGGTAGCGGCGGCCAGATCGGCATCCAGCACCACCAGATCATCGTGGCCTTCCGCGGCCAGTTCCTTCAGGGTGTTGCCGTAGCTGTCGCGGGTCGCGATCTTTTTCACGTCTGCCATCTCAGTTCTCCTCCTGTTCCAGCGCGGCATAGGCGGCGTTCAGCTCGTTCATGGCCACCTGATACTCTTCGTCGTTGGGGCCCTTGCCGTGCCATGCAACGGAATTGGTCATATAGGAAACGCCGGTGCCCTTGACCGTATCCAGAATGATGCAGGTGGGCTTTTCGGTCTCGGCGTGGAAAGCCTGCACGGCGCTCTCGATCTGGTCAAAGTCGTGGCCGTTGATGGTGACCACGTTGAAGTTGAAGGCGCGCAGCTTATCTTCCAGCGGGGCGCTGTTCATCACGGTCTCGGTGGTGCCGTCGATCTGCAGATGGTTGCGGTCCAGCATCACGCACAGGTTAGAAAGGCCGTAGTGGGCGGCAAACATAAAGGCCTCCCAGCATTCGCCCTCTTCCACCTCGCCGTCGCCCAGAATGGCGTAAACGTTCACGGCAGAGCCGGCGTGCTTTGCGCCCAGCGCCATGCCGCAGGCTGCAGAGATGCCCTGACCCAGACTGCCGGTGGACATATCCACACCGGGCACGCTGTTCATGTTGGGGTGGCCCTGCAGGCGGCTGCCGATCTTGCGCAGGGTCTTGAGGTCCTCCACCGGGAAGAAGCCCCGCTCTGCCAGCGCTGCGTACAGCGCCGGGGCGGCATGACCCTTGGACAGCACCAGACGGTCGCGGTTCGCCATCTTAGGCTGGGCAGGGTCTACGTTCAGTTCCTTAAAGTACAGATAAGACAGCACGTCTGCGATGCTCAGACTGCCGCCCGGATGACCACAGCCTGCACTGTGGGTCCCTTCGATCACGCCCATGCGGATGTGGCAGGCGTGCTTTTTCAGGGTAAGTTTTTCAGCATTTGTCATGATGGTCCTCCCGTATGAACCTCAGAATTCATGCGCTCAAAAAAGCCTCTCGTCAGCGCCCCGGCGTCAAGATTGCCGCAGCGCGCTTTTTTTCAATTTTATATTATCCATTCTGCGCAAAAAGGTCAAGCTTCTTCCAGCAAAATGTACAGCCCCGGGGAAATTTTTTTGCGAATAGACCGATTTTTGTCTATTTTGCAGACATCCCGCCCCGCTTGACAGGGGCAAAATGGTTTGTTATACTTTTGACCATCGTTCCGGCAGGAAGCCGGACACGGGCGGGCAGCAGCCTGCCGCTTATCCCAGCAAGCAATATTTTTTTGAAACAGACGCCACGAAGGGGTCTGCCTTTGGCATGGAATGCCGGGGCAGGCTCCTTTTTATTTTGCGGCTGAAAATGGAGGAATCCTTATGAAAGCCAAAAACGCTTCGCCTGTGCGGCAGCTGGTGCCGGCTGCCCTGTTTTTAGCGCTGGCCTTTGTGCTGCCCCTGCTCACCGGACAGGTACCCAAGGTGGGCAATATGCTCTGCCCGATGCACTTCCCGGTGCTGCTGTGCGGCTTTGTGCTGGGCGGCCCGTGGGGGCTGGCTGTGGGCTTTGCCGCCCCGCTGCTGCGCTCGGTGCTGTTCGGGATGCCGCCCATGTTCCCGGTGGCCATCTCCATGGCCTTTGAGCTGGCTACCTACGGACTGGTGTCCGGGCTGCTGTGGCGCAGGGCAAAGCACAACCTGCCCGCGCTGTACGCCGTACTGCTGACCGCCATGGTGTCCGGGCGCATCGTGTGGGGCATCGTGCGCTTTGTGCTGGCCGGGCTGACCGGCGGCAGCTTCCCCTTCAGTGCGTTTTTGTCCGGGGCGCTGTTTACCGCCGTGCCGGGCATCGTGGCGCAGCTGGTGTTCATCCCGCTGCTGCTCACCGCCCTGCACAAGGCCGGCTTTGCGGACTGACCCCCTGCACGCACCCTTTGTGCAAATAAACGATACTTCAGCCGGTTTTTAAGGCACTTTTTCCAAAAGAAACGGAAAACCGGAAAAATTGTACCGTTTTGTGGCTTTCCAACGGCAAATGTGATAAACTTGGACTAGATGCGGGTGTGTGCCGCTGTGCACCGCCCACAAAGAGTAAATGAAGAAGAGAGGTCGTTTATCGTGAAGATCATTCGTACAAAGGACTACGCCGATATGTCCCGCAAGGCAGCAAACATCATTTCTGCGCAGGTCATCATGAAGCCCGACTGCGTGCTGGGTCTGGCTACCGGCGGCACCCCCGTTGGCATCTATGAGAAGCTGGTGGAGCGCTACAACGAGGGGGATCTGGATTTTTCTGAGGTCACCTCCGTCAATCTGGACGAGTACCGCGGCCTGCCCAAGGAGCACCCGGAAAGCTACTGGAGCTTTATGCACCGCAACCTGTTCGACCATGTGAACATCGACCCCGCCCACATCAACCTGCCGGACGGCACCAACATGGACGCCGAAGCCGAGTGCAAGCGCTACGACGAGGTCATCCGCAGCGTGGGCGGCGTGGATCTGCAGCTGCTGGGCATCGGTCATGACGGTCACATCGGCTTCAACGAGCCCCACGATGCCTTTGATCTGGGCACCCACTGCGTGGATCTGGCCCAGGAGACCATCGAAGCCAACAAGCGCTTCTTTGACGGCAACGTGGATCTGGTGCCCAAGCAGGCTTACACCATGGGCATCCGCACCATCATGCAGGCACGCAAGGTGCTGATGGTGGTCAACGGCGCAGGCAAGGCCGAGATCGTCAAGAAGGCCTTCTTCGGCCCTGTCACCCCCGAGGTGCCCGCAAGCATCCTGCAGCTGCACCCGGACTTCATTCTGGTGGCTGACGAAGAGGCTCTGAGCCTGATCTGATCCTCCAAGCTTTTGAGCCGCTGCACGGCTGCCGCCGTGCAGCGGCTTTTTGTTGTCCTCTCTTTACATTCCGCCGAAAAAGCGGTATTCTTTTTCCAGAACAAACTTTCCCGGGAGGAGACCATGGATATCCGCCAGCTGCACTACTTTTTGACCCTGTGCGAAGAAATGAATTATACCCGCGCCGCACAGCGGCTGTTCCTGTCGCGGCAGGCGCTGCGCCAGAGCATCTCTGCGCTGGAAGCCGAAATGTGCGGGCCGCTGTTCATCAGCGCCCACCACAAGCTGGCGCTCACCGACCGGGGCATGAGCCTGCAGCGCCATGCTGCCCCGGTGGTGGAGCAGTTCCAGCAGATGCAGGCTGCCCTGCGGGCAGAGATCCAGTCTGCCCAGCCGGTGCGCATCGGCATCAGCGTGGCGCTGGTACCGGACTATCTGCCCGGGCTGGAGACCCAGCTGGACAAGTTCCGGCAGCAGTACCCCCATGTGGAGATGCGGTTCCGCCTGCTGGACAACGATGCCGTGGCCGATGGGGTAGAGCAGGGCGAGCTGGACGCGGGTCTGGTCATCGACCTTGGCTGCGCCGCACCGGTGCTGGCGCGCACCACCCTGCGGGCAGACCCCGCCTGCCTGCTGGTGCCCCGGGGACACCCCTTCTGGGAAAAGGAGCGTATCCCGCTGGCAGAGCTGCGCGGGCAGCGGGTGCTGCTGCCCAGCCTGCGGCAGGATCTGTTCAGCCCGCTGTGGGCGGCCTGCGCCCGGGCGGGCTTTGCACCCAATGCCGAGATCGGCCCTAGCTTTTATCAGGCCTACTATCTGGTGCAGGAGCAGCTGTGCACCTGCCTGACCCGCTACGAGCCCGGCGCGCGCCGGGAGCTGGATCGGGTGCGGGACGTGCTGCTGGAGGATATGCCCCCGCTGTGCGTGTCGCTGGTGCAGCGGCGGGACACCAGTTCTGCCTATATCGACCTGCTGCGCAGCTACCTGTTAGAGGTTCTGGGCAGCACCGCCAGCCTGCCGCCCCGCCGGGGTCGGCCCGCAAAGCCCTTCTACACCGCGCCGGTGCTTTCCAGCGCCGCCGCAAAGGCTGCCCCGGAGCATCCCGCCCCGGGCACCCAGCTGCCCTTTGCAGGCGGCAACAACTTCCGGGAGCTGGGCGGTTACCGCGCCGACGAGGGCAAGACCGTAAAGTGGGGACAGATCTACCGGGGTTTCTCCACCGGGCGGCTGACCACCGAAGCCGACCGCGCCCGGCTGGACGGGCTGGGGCTGCGGCTCATCCTTGACCTGCGCAGCGGCGCAGAGGCCGCAAAGCTGCCGGACTATGTGCCGGACGGCGCACGGCTGGTGCAGATCTGCGGCCTGCGGGACGCCACCGGGCAGGAGATCGATTTTTCGCCCAACGACATCCAGCGGCTGGTGCAGAGCGCCCCCGCCGGGATGAGTCTCACCCAGCTGATGTATCGGCAGATGCTCACCGGCAACAAGGCCTTCAAGGAGCTGTTCCGTGCGCTGGAAGCCGGCGAGACGCCCATCCTGTTCCACTGCACGGCGGGCAAGGACCGCACCGGTGTCGCTGCCATGCTGATCCTGCTGGCGCTGGGTGCTTCGGACGAGACCATCTGCGCGGATTACGCCCGCACCAACCTCTGCCGCGCCGCCGAGATCGAAAAGGCCATGGCTGACCATGCGGCAGAGATTGCCGCCGACCCGGCGCAGCGGATGCGCTGGCAGACCTCCGCCGGGGTAGACCCGGAGATTGCGCCCTTTGTGCTGCGCACCATCCGGCAGGACTACGGCAGCGCTGAGAGTTATCTGGAAGCCGAATACGGCCTGACCCCCGCCCGCCTGATGCGGCTGCGGCGGATGTATCTGGAGTGAGACGATTTTGAATGCCCGCCGCGTGTGCTTTGGGCATTTTCAGCGGAAAGAATATTTTATATTTCGGGGTTCAGAAACGCCTGCGGGCGTTTCTGAACCCCATTTTCATGGAAAGGGGGTCGCAACCGGGAACGGCAGCTGCCGCACTGGTTTCCTGCGGAAACAGCCGCGCGGCGGGGGAAGTACCCCTTCCGTCATCGCCTACGGCGATGCCACCTTCCCCAAGGGGACGGCTTCATAGGAAGATTGATTTCCATGGTAAACATCGATTCCCTCTTGAAAAAAAGCCTGTTGTCCGATACACTGAATATAACGAATCTTTTAAGAAGGAATGAAGCTGACCATGGCTGCAAAAACGCCTGCCCAGTGGAAAACACTGTTTGAAAACGTACCCTTCCACCGCGAAAACTACTATACCGGCCCCCTTGGGCCGGACTACACCCCCGGCGGCACCTGTCTGCGGCTGTGGGCACCCACCGCCGAAGCAGTCACCGTGACCTTATACCATAAGGGAGACGGCGGTGCCGTGCTGGACACACACACCCTTGTGCGCGGAGCGCAGGGGGTGTGGAGCGTCTGGCTGCCCGGAGAGCAGCACGGCCGCTATTACACCTTTGCCGTCACCGTGGACGGCGTCACCCGCGAGACCGGCGACCCCTACGCCCGAGCGGCGGGAGTGAACGGCGTCCGCAGCATGGTCGTAGACCTTGCCCGCACCGCGCCCTCCGGGTGGGAGCGGGATGTGCGCCCCAATATCCCCCCGGCACAGCGCGCCGTGTGGGAGGTGAGCGTGCGGGACTTCTCGCAGGATGCCGCCAGCGGGGTACGCCCGGCGTGGCGGGGCAAATATATGGCCTTTACCCAGCAGGGCACTACCCTGCACGGCGATGGCATCCACCCCACCTGCCTGAACTACCTCAAGCGGTTGGGGGTAAAATACGTCCAGCTGATGCCCATTTTCGACTTTGGCAGCGTGGACGAGGCAAAACCTTTGCTGCGGCAGTATAACTGGGGCTACGACCCCACCAACTTCAATGTGCCGGAGGGCAGCTACTCCACCGACCCCACCCGGGGCGAGGTGCGCATCCGGGAGTGCCGGGAGATGATCGCCGCGCTCCATGCAGCGGGCATCGGGGTGGTGATGGACGTGGTGTATAACCACACCTACCGCACCGAGAATCCCTTGAACAGCACCGTGCCCTACTACTTTTTCCGGCAAAACCCGGACGGCAGCTTCTCCAACGGCAGCGGCTGCGGCAACGAGTTTGCCAGCGAGCGCCCCATGGCGCGGCGGTACCTCATCGACTCCATCCTCTATTGGGCAAAGGAGTACCACATCGACGGCTTCCGCTTCGACCTGATGGGCCTGTACGATGCCGAGAGCATCAACGCGGTGCGCGCCGCACTGGATGCCCTGCCCGGCGGGCGGGACATCCTGCTGTACGGTGAGCCGTGGCAGGGCGGTGCCAGCCAGCTGCACCGGTACGAGGCCAACAAGGCCAACCTTGCCATGCTCAACGAGCGGGTGGGCATCTTCTGCGATGACACCCGGGACGCCATCAAGGGCGGCTGCTTCGATGCCCGCGAGCCGGGCTATGTGGAGGGCAAGCCCGGCAGCTTCTGGGATATCGGCGCAGCGGTGGCGGCATGGTGCCGCAGCGACCGTCTGCCGCCCCACGCGCCCAGCCAGATCGTGAGCTATGTTTCTGCCCACGACAACTTTACCCTGTGGGACAAGCTGCTCTGCGTCCGGTACGAAAAGCCGGAGTTCACCGCCCGGGACACCGTGGCGCTGGCACAGAACCGGCTGGCGGCGGGCATCTACCTGACCAGCTTCGGCCTGCCCTTCATGCAGGCAGGCGAGGAGTTCGCCCGCACCAAAAAGGGCGTGGGCAACAGCTACCGCTCCTCCCCCACCCTGAACCGTCTGGACTGGAACCGCGCCGAGCAGTACCACGCCCTCGTGGACTACTACCGGGGGCTTCTGGCGCTGCGGGCAGCCTTTCCCCGTCTGGGCAGCACCGACCGTCACGCCCCGGAGGCTTTGCAGTTCTTTGCACTGGAGCAGCCGCTGGTGGGCTGGACGCTGCCCGCCGTCTGGGGCGACGGCGCAGCATGGAGCGCCCTGTGCGTCTTTTATAACCCCACCGACACCACCCGCACCGTTTCCCTGCCCGGCGGGCAGTGGAAACTGCTGAGCGATGGCACCTCCTCCAGCCTGTGGCGCGGCCAAAGCCGCATTTTTACCGGCAATGCCCCCCTTGCGCCGTATAGCGCTACTATTTTGGGTGCGGTATAAAACGATTTGAAATGGCCTCCGCTTGCGCTCTGGCCATGTTCAGCGGAAAAATTATTTGTAATTTGTAAATCGGGAAAATCTGCGGATTTTCCCGATTTACTTTTTCACGGGAGGGGTTTGGAATGAGCTCCCTCAGTCAAAACCTGACGGTTTTGCCAGCTCCCTCGGAGAGGGAGCCTTTGGCATGGCGGTACAGTTTCCGGCTAAACCGCAAAGCTTGTGAGCGCAGCCGCTCCCCCTTGGGGGAGCTGTCGCGCAGCGACTGAGGGGCTATAAATGGAGAAGCGAAAAAAGCGTTAAAGCGATAGCGCCGACTGGCGCAGCGCTAGCTTTTTTGTGCTTCGACTTCTTCTTTAGGATTGTCAAGGGCGTGCAGCCCTTGGCCCGTTGCGGGGTGGGTGGAGTCCAGAGGTAGGGAGGGGGGAGTCGGAACACCCCTCCCTGCCTCTGGCCCAGCGGAGCGTCTTTGCACGCTTGCGGCAAGCAGTAACTTCCCCGCGGAGCGCGGTACAAACAAAAAAAGCGAGAGCCTTCCGAAAAAACGGAGGACTCTCGCCTTTTTACTATTTTCAGTTATTCTCTGCGCCCTTTTCGCCAAGGGTGACATTAACGGTCTGCATCTGACCGCCGCGCGCGACGGTGATCTCGATGGTGTCACCGGCCTTGTGGTCCTGCATCAGGGTGCCAAGGTCGCTCTGGGTGGCAACCTCGCTGCCGTCCACGCTCACGATGCGGTCACCGGCCTGCAAGCCCGCCTTGTCGGCAGGGCCGCCCTTGACTACCTCCACGATGTAGACACCGTAGGCGTTCACGCCCAGCTGGGCGGCGGTCTGAGCGTCGGTCACGGCATAGTAGCTGATGCCCAGATAGGGACGGCCGGTCACATAGCCGTTTTCCAGCAGCTCCTGCGCCACCTTGACGGCGTCATTCACCGGGATGGCAAAGCCCAGACCCTCGGCATCGCTGTCAGAGGACTTTGCGTTGACGATGCCCACCAGCTCGCCGTTCATGTTGAACAGGCCGCCGCCGGAGTTGCCGGGGCTGACGGAGGCATCCATCTGGATCAGGGACATGGTGTTGACAGAGCTGGAACCCTGAATGCTGACGCTGCGGTTCAGGGCGCTGACGATGCCGCTGGTCACGGTGCCGCCCAGCTCACCCAGCGGGTTGCCCACGGCCATGACGCTTTCGCCCACCTTCAGGCTGTCGCTGTTGCCCACGGTGGCAGGGGTCAGGCCGGTAGCATCGACCTTGACCACGGCGATATCACTGGTGGTATCCTCGCCCACCAGCGTAGCGGGGTAATCCTTGTCGCCGATGCTCACGGTGATGTTGGATGCACCGCTCACCACATGGGCGCAGGTGAGGATATAGCCGTCCGAGCTGATGATGACGCCGCTGCCGGCGCCGCTCTCCACCTGACTCTGGCCGTACCACGACCACTGGGAGTAGACCACCTGCTCGGTGGTGATGACCACCACGCTAGGGCTGACCATCTCAGCCACCTGTGCGGTGCTCAGGCCGGTGTCGCTGGTGGCGCTGATGGAATTGCCGGTGCTGTCGGTGCTGCTGTCAGAGCTGGCCGGGCGCTCCACCTGCTGGATAACCACCTTGCTGCCGCCGCCGTATTTGGCACCCACAAAGCCGCCCGCAAAGCCCATGGCTGCTGCCAGCACCAGCGCCACGGCGCTGCGTGCCAGCTTTTTGCCATTGAACTTCTTCTTGCGGCGGGGCTTTTCCGGCTGCGCCGGGGCGCTGTACTGCGGCTGCTCCGGCGGGGTGGGCGGCACGCTGCCGCCGTCTGCCGGGGCGGTATACACCGGACGCGCAGGCTGCGCTTCCGGCTCGTTGTACTGGTTTGCCGTGTTCATGCCGCTGCTGCCCACGTTGGGGTAGCCGGTCTCGTTATTGGAAGCGGAATAATCGTATTCCCACTTGTTCTCGTTTTCCATGTTACTACATCCTTCCCTCAAAGGCCGGTCCGCAGGGACATCTGTTCCTTTGAACTGTTCCTATTGTAACTGTCAAATGTGAAAATCAATCGCTTGCGCCGTGAAGAATATGTGAAATGCGGTCCTGTTTTTCTGCCCTTGACAGCCGCGCCGCCGCTTGCTATTGTAAGGGAAGAACATTGGCCCGTTAAGGAGGAGCTTTTTTATGGAACTGCGCCGCACCGAACAGGGGTTTGCCCTGTATAAAGAAAAGGACTGCATCGGAGAGTGCACCCTCTCCCCCGCCCCCAAGGGCGCACAGCTTGCCGCCCTGTGCATCCTGCCCCGGTGGCGGCGCAAGGGCTACGGCTCCTACCTGTTAAAAGAAGTATTGCGCAGCTTTGGCGGCTATGACCGGGAAGCCGCCACCGTGTTTACCGCCCCACTGCCCGAAAACGCCGCTGAGCTTGCCTTCTGGGGCAAATTCGGCTTTGCCGCCGAGGGCGGGCAGCTGGTGCGCCGCCGCACCCCGGACTTAACGGCGGTCAAGTTCGTGCAGGACTTTTTAGCCGCCCGGCTGGTGCACCCGCAGCTGTGTGTAGACGCCACCTGCGGCAACGGCGGCGACACCGCCTTTCTGTGCAATCTGACCGCCCCCGCCGGGCGGGTGCTGGCTTTTGACGTGCAGCCCGAAGCCATCCGCTCCACCCGCACCCGGCTGGAACAGGCAAATGTGCCTGCCGACCGGTACGAGCTTGTCTGCGGCAGCCACGCCGACTTATTACAGTATGTGCAGCCCGGCACTGCTGATGCAGTCATGTTCAACTTTGGCTGGCTGCCGGGGGCGGACCACGGGGTATTCTCCACCGCGCAGAGCAGCATCCCCGCCTTGCAGGCGGCGCTGCAGGCGGTGCGCCCCGGCGGCATCGTGAGCGCCATCCTGTACAGCGGGGCGGTCATCGGCTCGGACGAAAAACAGGCGGTGCTGCGTTTTCTGCGGGCACTTCCACTGAAAAGTTTCACCGTTCTGGTGTGTGATTTTGCCAATTGGGCCGAAACTGCCCCGCTGCCCTGCCTGATCCTGAAAAAATAACGAAAACCCTTGCATTATCACGCGTTTTCGTATAGAATAAAGTGCGTATGTGTAAAAACAAGAACCCTCTCAGTCACGGCTGACATCAGGCCGGAGAGGGTTTTCTCAGAAAGCAGGATGGAGGCTCCCATGTAAGACACCATCTGTCTGCCATTTATTCTCTGCCTTGCATAGGCAATTTTTATAGGAGAAACTACGATCTATGACAAATCGTGAAGAGATCGAACGCCGCAGGACGTTCGCCATCATCAGCCACCCCGACGCCGGTAAGACCACCCTGACCGAAAAGCTGCTGCTGTACGGTGGAGCCATCAATCAGGCAGGCTCCGTCAAGG
>OGCO01006126.1_pt1 | contig 10960 bp, 9 predicted proteins | sample 1570171 | NCBI WGS metagenome assembly OGCO01 (sample SAMEA4370583, study PRJEB24528) | human gut metagenome | reverse complement strand
TGAGCTCCAGCTTGCCGGTCACGATGTCGATGGCGTCCACGATGTAGTCATACTGGGTCAGGTCGAACTGGTCAGCGGTGTCCGGCAGGTAAAAGGTCTTCCACAGCGTGACCTGGATATCCGGATTGATGTCCAGCACCCGCTCCTTGGCCACGTCCGCCTTGTCCCGTCCAATGGTGCTGTGGAGGGCGAAGATCTGACGGTTCAGGTTGCTGACACTGACGGTATCATGGTCCACCAAATCCAGCGCCCCGATGCCGCTCCGCGCCAGCGCCTCCACCACGTAGCCGCCCACGCCGCCCAGGCCGAACACGGCCACCCTGGCCTGCTGCAGCCGTTCAATGGCATCTCTGCCCAGCAGTAATTCCGTTCTCACAAAGGCTTCCATCTTCAACCTTCCTCCTCTGGCTTCCCCAGGGCGCTCCCCAGGGTGTCATACCACTCCAAAAACGTGTGTTCCACCCCGGCGGACTTGTAGCCCACCATGGTGTCCAAGCTGACGGCGTGGATGGCTTTGAAAATGTTTTTTGGCACCTGGCTGTTCTCCTCTGCCAAGGTGGCGATGAGCTGCTTCACCGCCTGCCGCTTGGAGGTGCCGATGCCGTCCAGGCTCTGGGACATTTTCTCCGTCATCCGGCAGGCGCACTGGATGAACTCCAGGTCGTTGTACCGCTTCCAGGCGATGATGTCCTTCTCCTTCACGCAGTACAGGGGGCGGATCAGCTCCATCCCCGGGAAGTTGGTGCTGTGGAGCTTGGGCATCATCCCCTGTATCTGCCCGCCGTAGAGCATCCCCATCAGCGTCGTCTCGATGACGTCATCAAAGTGGTGCCCCAACGCAATCTTGTTGCACCCCACCGACTGAGCCAGGCTGTACAGATGCCCCCGGCGCATCCGGGCGCAGAGGTAACAGCAGTTCTTCGGCTCGCTCTCGGTGACAGCGAAGATATTGGTGTCAAAAATCTGGATGGGGATGTTCAGCAGGGCGGCGTTCTCCTCGATCTTCGCCCGGTTCACCGGGTGATACCCCGGGTCCATGACCAGGTATTTCGCCTCAAAGGGCACCTCGCTGACCCGCTGGAGCTGCTGGATAAGCTTGGCCTGGAGCATGGAGTCCTTGCCGCCGGAGATGCACACCGCCACCCGGTCTCCCGCCTGGATGAGTTCGTATCGCTTCACCGCCGCGATGAAGGGGTTCCACAGTTCCTTTCGGTATTTTTTCACAATGCTGCGCTCGATGAGCTGCAATCGGCTGAGCTGACGTGCCATCTCTTCTGCCTCCATTTTTCGTGTTGTCCACCATGATACCACAACCGGCGTTAAAATACTACCAATTTACTATGAAATACCGTTGTTTTCTCATCGGGGACGACCCCGACGCAACAAACCTGACTTTAATGCCCCTTTTCCAGTTAGCTGCATCTTACTGGCCATTCCCCGCAATGGGTTCCAAACGCCATGATTTTCTTTCCATTTTGACGGATTTTATCTCCATTTTGTAACCTTTGCCTTCTTTTTCTAATCAGACTGTCACCTTGACTTCAAGAGGAAAACATGGTATCTTAAGAATATCTTAAAAATTTTGCTTTATAATTTTTGTGCTCATTGAAACTCCCCCTTTGGAGGAACTTATGGTTTTTACATCTTTCTCATTTTTGGGTTTTCTGGCTCTGTCCGTCCTGGCCTTCTGCCTGACCCCCAGACGCCGCCGCTCCCGTGACATCCTGCCGTCCGGGAAGCACTTCCAATCCAAACGCCACGCCACCGCCCTCCCCCCGCGGGGCTACGTCCTGTTGGCGTTCAGCCTGGTGTTCTACTATTTCGCCGGCTGGAAAAAATTGACCTTCCTGCTCCTCACCGCCCTCTTCGTCTGGCTGTGCAGCCGGCAGATGGGGCAGGTTTATGACAACATGAATGACACTCTCAGCCGCCTGGAAGACCGCCGGGAAAAGGCCGCCGTCCAGAAGCGTCACCGGAAGCGCTGCCGCCGCCTGGCCGCCTTCGGCATCGTCATCCTGCTGGTGCTCTACAGCTACTGCAAATACGGCGCCATGCTGGTGGAAGCCATCAGCGGCCTGCTGGTGAGCCTGGGCAAGGGCGGCCCCATCACCGCCTGGGAGGTCATCGTCCCCCTGGGCCTGTCCTACTACACCCTGTCCCTCATCGGCTACCTCCTGGACGTCTACTGGCGCAAGCAGGAGCACGAGAGCAACTTCGCCCTCTTCCTCCTCTGCGTCTGCTATTTCCCGCAGATCCTGCAGGGGCCCATCCCCCGCTATCGCCTGCTGCGCAAGGAGTTTTTGGAGGACACCCCAGTCACCTCCCAGCGGCTCTGCCGGGGCGCGCAGCTCATCCTGTGGGGCTATTTTAAGAAGCTGGTCATCGCCGACCGCCTGAACATCTTCATCACCGGTGTCCTGGGCAGCTACCAGCTCTACGACGGCCTGGCCTTCTGGGTCACCGCCCTGTTCAGCACCTTCCAGCTCTACGCCGATTTCTCCGGCTGCATGGACATCGTCCAGGGTATCTCCGAGCTGTTCGGCATCACGTTGGAGAAGAACTTCGACCACCCCTTCACCTCCCGCAGCGTAGCGGAGTGGTGGCGTCGGTGGCACATCACCCTCTGCCAGTGGATGAAAGATTATGTCTACTTCCCCCTGGCCGTCTCCCCCCACCTCATCAAGGTCAGCGGCAAGCTGAAAAAAATCTTCAACGCCAAGGTGGGCAAAGCCTTCGTGACCATCGTCACCATCGGCGTCGTCTGGCTCCTCACCGGCCTGTGGCACGGGGTCAAGGTCTGCTACCTCATCTGGGGGCTCTACTACGCCCTCTTCCTCATCATCGACACCATCGCCCAGCCCAAGCGGCTCACCGCCCGCCTCCACATCGACGGCGACAGCCCCGCCTGGCAGCGGTTCCAGATGGTGCGCACCACCCTCATCTTCTCCGTCGGCCGGCTCATCACCGTCCCCGACGACTTTGGCATCTCCCTGCACTTTTTTAAGGGGATGTTCACCCACTTCAACCCCTGGATCTTCTGGGACGGCTCCCTGCTGACCGCCGGCCTGGACGGCGCCAACTTCATCCTCTCCCTGCTCCTCATCGCCCTCCTGCTGGTGGTAGAGCACAGCCAGGTGACCCACGGCTCCATCCGGGATCGGGTGGCCACGTTGAAGCTGCCGGTGCGGTGGGTGGTCTGGTACGGCCTGCTGGCGGGCATCCTCATCTTGGGCATCTACGGCCCTGGCTACAGCGCCAGCAGCTTCGCCTATATGAACTTCTGACGTTTCCATTGATAGATAAAGGAGAACTACACCATGAAAGAAAAATTGACGGCATTACTGAAGGAAAACTTCTCTGAGATCGACTTCACCGAATCCGACGCCCTAGTAGACGACGGCATCCTGGAATCCATGACCCTGGTGGAGATCATCGCCACCATCGCCCTGGAGCTGGGCATCACCATCCCCTACGAGGAGGTCATCCCCCAGAACTTCAACTCCATCGACGCCATGGCGGCCATGCTGGAAAGGCTGGAAGAAGCATGATGACCCTGGTAGACGCCCTGTACCGGAACAGTGCAGAGCAGCCGGAGAAAGTGGCGCTGATCTTCCGTGACCAGCAGGTGACCTACGCCCAGCTGTTGGAACAGGCCACCCTGCTGGGCGGCTACCTCCAAGCCCAAGGCATCCAGCCTGGCGACCGAGTTATGCTCACCGGCGCATCCCGTCCGGAGTACGTTATTGCCCTCCTGGCCGTCCAGCTCATGGGCGGCGTCACCGTACCGGTTGACCGGAACCCACTCAAGACCACGCTGGCATACATCGCCCAGCTCACCGACGCCAAGCTCTACCTGTCCACTAACAAAAAGGTGCCGGAGGGGCTGCCCTATGTGCGCTACGTTGATGCTCTGGAAGCCGCCAACGCCCTGGGACAGAAGGCAGTTCCCCCCACAGAAGACCCCGACCGCATCGCAGAGCTGCTTTTCACCACCGGCACCACCGGACGCCCCAAGGGCGCCACCCACACCCTCCGGTGCATCTCCGCCAATATGCACAACACCTACACTGGCATCGGTATGCGCAGCGACGACATCCTGCTCCTGCCCCTGCCCCTGAACCACTCCTTCGGGATGCGCGTCCTCCGCGCTATGCTCTGGGCGGGTGGCACCATCGTGCTGCAAAACGGCTTCGGCTTCGGCCGGGAAACCGAATTGAACATTGACCAGTTCCACTGCACCGCCATGGCCTGCGTCCCCGCCTCCATGGACTTGATGCTCCAGCAGATGGGGAACGACCGTGCCCAGCAGGTCTTCGGGAAGCTGCGCTACATCGAGTTCGGCGCAGGCTCCCTCAGCATCCAGCGGAAGGAATTCCTGAGTCAGCTGCTGCCTGACACGGAACTGTTCAACGTCTGGGGCTCCTCGGAGACCGGCGGCTGCCTGTTCCTCCACGTGAACCGGCACCTTGACCACGTGGCCGCCGTAGGACGCCCGTTGGAGGGCATCCAGGTGCGCCTGCTGGATCAGGAGACCGGAACACCCCTGGAGGGCATCGGCCCCGATGTGGTGGGTCGGCTGGCGCTCCAAGGCGAGATGCAGATGGTGGGCTATTGGGGCCTGCCGGAGCAGACCGCCGACGCGTTGCAGGACGGCTGGCTGGTGACCAACGACCTGGTGTGGCGGGACGAGGACGGGTTCGTGTATATGCTGGGTCGCGCCGACGACATCATCAACGTGGGCGGCGAGAAAGCCTCCCCCATCGATATCGAAAACACCGCCTCCCTCTGTCCCGGCATCCGGGAATGCGCCTGCATCGGCGTCCAGGACGTGGGCGGCGTGCTGGGCGAGGTGCCTGCCCTGTACCTGGTGGCAGAATCGGCGGATTTCGATCCGGCCACCATGACCAAATTCCTCACCCCCAAGCTGGAGAGCTATAAGCTCCCCAAAAAATTCGTCTTTGTCAACGCCTTGCCCCGCAACGCCATGGGCAAGCTGAATCGAAAGGAGCTGCGTAAAATGTGGGCTGATTCCGGCGACATGAACTTGACCAACCCCACCTTTGAGACCATCCTGAACCGGCACAGCATCCGCCACTTCACCGATCAGCCCATCCCCCGCCGGCTGTTGGAAGCGGTGGTCAGCGCCGGCTACCACGCCCCCAGCAGCAAGAACTTGCAGACCTGGCGGTTCACCGTGCTGACCAATCAGGCGGAAATTCAGGCGCTGAAAGAGCTCATCACCGCCACCGCCCAGCGAGTCGGTTCCTTCTTCTTCGGCTACAACAACCCCCAGGCGGTCATCCTGGTCTCCAACGACCAGCGCAACCCCAACAGCATCCAGGATTCCGCCTGCGCGGTGGAGAATATCCTCCTGGCCGCCACTTCCTTCGGCCTGGGTGCCACCTGGATCAACGCCCTGCGCACCATCTGCGACGAGCCGGAGATCCGCGCCAAGCTGGACGAGTACGGCATCCCCCAGACCCACAACGTCTGGTCTACCATCGTCCTGGGCTGGCCGGCGAAAGAACCGAAACCTATCGTGAAAAATCCCAACGTGGTTCACTTTATAGACTGACCTGATTTGCACGGCCAGCCCAAACGCCGCAAGTGCGGCGTCTCAAGCGTTTTCCGTAAGAAAACCTTGGCGCAGGGACGATTCACTCGTCCCGAGCAGGTCAAATCAAATGGGGTCCCCAAAAATCACAGATTTTTGGGGAAACTGGCCTGCCAAAGAGCCGAAACCCATTGTGAAAAACCCTAACGTGGTTCATTTTGTGGACTAAATTGCACTCCCCCGAATTTCTCAGACACGGAGGTTGTAACAAATGAAATGGAAAACATACTTCGCCCGTGCTGGGAAAGGGCTGGCCTTCCTGCTCATCGCCGCCCTGCTCTTCTGCCTCATCACCCGCATCTTCACCCCCAAGTGGAGCGGCTATTGGAAGAGCAGTGACACGCTGACCGGCTTCTACCAGCTGGAGGAAGACTCCATCGACACCCTCATCATCGGCAGCAGCCAGGTCATCAGCGGCGTCTCCCCCCTGGAGCTGTACCAAGACCAGGGCATCTCCGCCTACAGCCTGGGCACGGAGCGACAGCCGGTGCTGTGCTCTTATACCCTGCTCAAGGAGGCCCTGGACACCCAGCCCAACCTGAAGGCGGTGATCTTTGAAGTCACCGAGCTGTTCAACGTCTGTGACGAGGCCAGCTACCGGAAGGGGCTGGACTACCTGCCCCTGAACGCCAACAAGTGGGAGGCCATCCAAAGCCATGTGGCCTGGGCGGAAAAGCGGGAACAGGAGCAGAACGGCGAGGCAGCGCCCAGCGCGCTGAGCTACCTCCTGCCCATCATCGCCTACCACGACCGGTGGAATCAGCTGGAAAAAGCAGATTTCACCTACTGGCAGGAGGATCGCGCCGACCCCTACCGTGGCTTCTCCATCCAGACCAACCAGGGCGCAAAGGGCGTCTATGAGGCACTGGACGAGACCGCTTCCACCGCGCTGGCTCAGCCGGAGCCGGAAGCCATGGAAGCCTTCAACAACCTGGTGAACCTGTGCAAGGAGCGGAACATCGACCTGATCCTGCTCAAGACCCCCCGCTCGGACTGGACGCTGGAGGAGTACAACACCACCCAGCTGCTGGCCCAGCAGAACGACCTGCCCTTCCTGGATTTCAACCTCCCCCAGCTCCAAAAGGCCATCGGGTACGACTACACGGTGGACAACCTCTACCGCTCCCCCACCCATCTGAACTTGTCCGGCGCCCAGAAGGTCACCGCCTACTTGGGCGACTACCTGGCCGACCATTGCAACGTAGCGGATGTCCGTGGCACACGGGCAGCAGAGGCGTTGGAGGCGGAGCTGCCAGTGTACCTGGACGGGGTGGAGGATGGAAACCTGTACCTGAAAGAGGACTTGGCCAACTTCCTCTTGGCCTGCCAGAAGGGGCACTACTCCGTCCTGCTGGCGGTCAACAACAAGACCGGCAACTGCGACTTCCCCCAAAACTACCGGGACGCCCTCACCGACCTGGGGCTGGACACCCGCTTCTGTGACGGCGGCAGCTACATCGCCGTGCTGGAGAGCGGCACCATCCCCCTCCAGCAGTGGGGCGGCGCTCCCCTCTCCCAGTCCCTGACCTTGGCCGACGGTGCTTACGCCACCCTGACCAGCAGTGCCTCCGGCGGCACCATCTCCATCGGCGGCGAGCAGGTGGACGCCAACGACCCTGGGCTGAACATCGTGGTCTACAATCACGAGACCGGCCAGGTGGTGGACGCTATCGCCTGCAACATGGAACTGAAGGTCCTGGACAAAAAGACCGGTGAGACGGCTCTGATGCCCGTCATGCGCCGATAATGCAGACAAAACGACCCTCCCAGCCAGTTGGGAGGGTCGTTTTCGTTTCATTGTAAACCTATCAATATTTTTAGTTGACAATCAGCCGCAACCAGTGTATACTCTTCCTCAACGAGAAAACAGAAGAGGTGTTTTTCATGCAAAACAATCGTTGGTCCATCCAAGACCTGACCCGAATGGCACTCCTGGCCGCTCTGATGTGTGCCTCCGCCTATATCGCCTTCCCCATCCCCATCACCCTGGTCAACGTCACCGCCCAGACCTTTGTGCTGAACCTGGTGGCGCTGCTGCTGACCAAGGAACAGGCCGGCGTCACGGTAGCCCTGTGGATTTTGCTGGGCGCTATCGGCGTGCCGGTGTACTCTGGCGGACGTGGTGGCTTCAGCGAATTGGCCGGCCCCACCGGCGGGTTCATCGTAGGCTTCCTCATCGCGGCCTGGCTCATCGCCTGGCTGAAGGGGGACAACCCCAGCCCCAGCCGCGCCCTGGTGCTCACCCTCATCGGCATCCCCATCATCGACCTGCTGGGCGCCGCCTGGTACGCCGTCTACGCACAGATCCCCATCACCACTGCCCTGCTGACCACAGCGCTGCCCTTCCTGCCCGGCGACATCATCAAGGCCATCGGCGCCGTCCTGGTCTACCTGCCCCTGCGGAAGGCGCTTCGACAGTTCAGCAAGTGACGAAAATCCCTTCTAAGCTGTCATGCTCTAGGGCCACCTGGAGCCGAGGCAGCACCTCTCCCGCCGACTGGCGCAGATAACCGGCCAGGGCGGGCATCCGGAAGGTCTTGGCCAGCGTCCACGCCCCCTGTTCCACCACCCTCCGCAGTTCGTCGGCGGACAGGGGTGACAGACGCTGGTGCAGTTCCGCCCGTTCTTCCGCTGTGATGGACAGCTCCAACACATCTCGCCCCAGCAGGCACCGCCCCAAGGCGTTCTGAAACACGGGCTCGTAGAGGTTGATGAGCAGATCCTCATAGTCCGAGGTGGCGGCGTTCAATACACACTCCACCGCCCCTCGGGGAAAGCAATTCAGCAGTTGATCCTCCGCCGCCAGATGGGTGAGATAGCGGTTCAAAAAACTGACCCCTTCCAGCCCTTCGCTCACCGGCAGGAACAGCTGATAGTCAATGGTACAGCTGACCACGTGGGGGGTGAATTGGGGCTGATAGGTGCGAAAAAAAGCCAGGATATTGGCCACTGTCTCCCGATATGCCCGATTGGTCACCACCGGCGGGTGGGAGCAGACGTACTGATACAGTTTCAGCCCCTCCTGCACCTGCCGGTTCACCCGTTCCAACCCACGCTGCACGATCGCATCCAAATCTCCATACAGCAGCTGCGCCTGGCGGTCTTCCGCCCCTTGCAGCCCCTGCCCCAGCAGATAATTGACACCTTTGAGCAGCTCCTGTGCCACCTCCACCGGCACGGAGCTGCTCTCTGCCATGGTGTAGTGCTGCACCTGCCGTTGGAGCAGCCCCCACAGCCGAGTCTGCACCGCCGCTGCTTCGGACGCGCTGAAGGTACGCATCAAGCCGTTGTTGTCCATCTCACCAATCCCCCTTCCAGTCCAGATCGGTCAGCGCCTCCACCGGCACCCCCGCCAAATACTCCGTGGCACCCTGCGCCACCCCGTCAAAGAGCCGCTTCATGCCGTCCAGCACCTCCCGGTCGGTGAGCCGATCCCGGCACTCGTTTTTGAAGTAGTAGAACAGCGCTTGCAGCTCCCCCAACGTCTCCTCGTAGTTGGCCGGACAGAGAAAAGGCGAGTCGCAAAAGGTCTCCGCCAGCAGGTGGAGCACCCCGTCGCCAAACTCCACCCGTCCCGTGGCCACCAACGCCTCCTGCCGCCGCTGGGTCAAAGAGCGCATCTGTTGCTCCGTCAGCACCAGCCCATAGCGGCTGGTGACCTGGTTGGCTTGTGTCAGCGCCTGGACGGAGCGGGTCATGGCTTGTTGGCTGAATCGTTGCAGCTGTGTCGTATCCATTGAAATCACCTCCTATTCTTATTACTACAACGGCGGGAAAAGGACAAGACTTGAAATTTTCACTGATTTGTGGTAATATAAAGGTGGAAATGAGGTAAAAAAAGTACGAAGCACCCCCACAGCGGGATGCTTCGTTTTCTGCTTTTCCCCCCTCCGCCCGGAACCTTCCCTTTACAACCTTCCCGTTCCGTGCTACAATGAAGTGGGAATGAGGTACTCCCACAGCGCACGCTGAAACCGCTCTTTGAAGCTGATGACCTCTGCATTTTGGTTGCAGAAGGGCATTGGCTTTTTCTGCATTTTAGGAGGAACCATTTCACCATGAGAGAACGCATCCAAACCTACCAAAACACCCTCATCCTGGGTCTCATCGCCCTGCCCCTGGGCCTAGCCATCGGCGCCATCGACGCCCTCTTCGGCCGTGTCCTGCTGGCTCTGACCGCCTTCCGCACGGAGCACGTCTTTTATCTGCTCCCCTTCCTTGGCTTCGTGGGCGTGGTCATCGTCTGGTGCTACCAGAAGGTGGGCGGCACCAGCAGCAAGGGCATGACCCTGCTCTTTGAAGCCGGTCACGGCGTCACCGAGGACATCCCCCTCCGGCTCATCCCCCTGGTCATGGTCAGCACCTGGCTGACCCACCTGTTCGGCGGCAGCGCCGGCCGAGAGGGCGTGGCCGTCCAGATTGGCGGCACGTTGGCTCACAGCATCGGCAAGCGCCTGCCCATCCCCAACGCCGGCCGGCAGCTCCTCATCGCCGGCATGGCCGCTGGCTTCGCAGGACTCTTCCGTACCCCCATCGCCGCCACCTTCTTCGCCTTAGAAGTCCTCACGGCAGGCGCCCTGGAATACTCCGCCCTCTTCCCCGCCCTGGTGGCCTCCTTCACCGCCAGCGCCTGTTCCGGCCTGCTGGGACTGGAGAAATTCACCGTGGCACTCACCGACCAGGTCGCCTTTTCCGCTCCGTTGGTGGGCAAGCTGCTCCTGTTCGGCCTGCTCTTCGGCATCGTCGGCGGCCTGTTCGCCTGCACCCTCCACAAGCTGAAAGCCCTCTTTGCCCAGCACCTGCCCAACCCGCTACTGCGCATCTTCCTGTTCGGCGCCATCGTCAGTGGCTTCTCCCTCCTCTGCTGGGAGGGACGCTACTCCGGTCTGGGCACCAACCTGATCGCCATGAGCTTTGACAGCGGCATTTTTTCGTGGGACTTCGCCCTGAAATTCGCCTTCACCGTGGTCACCCTGGCCGCCGGGTTCCAGGGCGGCGAAGTGACCCCGCTGTTCTCCATCGGCGCTTCCCTGGGCGTCCTGCTGGGAACGCTGTTCGGCCTGCCCACCGCCTTCGTGGCCGCCCTGGGCTATGCCGCCGTCTTCGGCAGCGCCAGCAACACCCTGCTGGCTCCCATGCTCATCGGCGGGGAGGTCTTCGGCTTCACTTACCTGCCCTACTTCTTCGTTGTCTGCGCCATGGCCTACCTGTGCAACGGCAGCAACTGCATCTACCCCCTGCAAAAGGGGCGTTGACAGATTACAATCCGAAGTGCAACAGCAGAAAAAAAGAGGACAATACGCAACCCAAGGTGTACAATGAAGTTACCACACAAACATGAACACG
>OGCO01006125.1_pt1 | contig 10961 bp, 8 predicted proteins | sample 1570171 | NCBI WGS metagenome assembly OGCO01 (sample SAMEA4370583, study PRJEB24528) | human gut metagenome | reverse complement strand
CGTTGGCTCCAACAACGACAAGATCACCCTGCTGCGCGACAAGTATGATGCTTGGACCAACGTCGGCACTCTGACCAACGTAAGCAAGAAGAACATCACGATCAGCATGAACTCCGCTGACCGTGCTGCCAGCGACCTGTATAACAAGGATGTTGCTAGCAACGAAAACCAGTCTCTGGACTTCAGCAAGCTGGATACCGACTACTCTGCCCTGCTGGGCCAGAAGGTCAAGGTCATCTTCAAGAATGGCAAGACCAACGATGTCATTGGTGTGTATGCTACCGGCGACAACACCGCTTATAGCACCATCATGAACAACGTGGATTCTGACGGCGCCAAGATCAAGTTCGATGGCAAGTCCTACTCTGTGGATTCCAGCATCGACACCTATATCGATGGTGCTGCAAAGGTTGTTAAGAACTCCGCTTATTTCGTGAAGGCAGCTACCCCCGACAAGGTCACCTTCGTTGACACTGACGACAACGACAAGATCGACACCGCAGTTGTCACCACCGTTTCCGTGAAGAAGGTCACCTATGTTTCCTCTTCCTCCATCATCGCTGGTGGTCAGACCTACAAGTATGCTGACGACAACATTGCTAAGGATCTGAAGAAGGCTGACTTTGTTGTTATCACCAAGGACCTGTACAACGACTGCAACGACATTGTCAAGGCTGAGAAGAAGCAGGTCAAGATCAGCGGTATCAAGACTGATAAGTATCTGATTGATGGCACTTGGTACGACCTCGCTGACGCTTCTATCGGCGCTGACCTGGATAGCAACGTCAAGGTTGGCAATACCGCAGATGTTGTCATCGTGAACGGCATGATTATGCACACCAAGAAGGTTTCCGGCGCTGGCACTTCTGCTGACCTGGCCTTCGTGGTCGCTAAGGGCAGCAGCATCTATGGCGATCAGGCTAAGCTGATGTTCCTGGATGGTACTACTAAGGTCGTTACCATTGATGACGATTCTGATGCTTGGACTGCTGGCCAGTTCTATGAATATTCCATCTCTGGTGACGAGTACAAGCTGGAAACTGCTGATGACAGCGAGTATGGTGATTACGATGTTCAGAGCAACAACACCATTAGTACTGGTGCTACTATTGAAAATATCGGTCCCAAGAAGGTCGCTGATTCTGCAAAGGTTATTGTTTGGGTTACCGATGGTGCCTCTACTCAGGATGTCAAGATGATTACTGGTAAGCAGCTGAAGACCCTGAAAGCCACTTCTGTATCTGATGACAACAACATCAATAGCACTGCTGTGAAGACCTTTACTTCTGACATTGATGGCCTGACTCAGGTTTCTCTGGTTGCTGTGAAGTTCAATAACACTGATGGTACCTTCAATAAAAAGTTGGATAACCTGACTACTAATGCAAACTATGGCTACATCACCAGTGATGCATATACCATTGACAATGGGTATATTCAGTTCACTATGTGGGATGGCACCAATGACCAGACTGTAAAGTTTAAAGCTAACTCTGTTGGTAACTATGTGAAGGGTGCCGTTGTTGGCTATGACACTCTGTCTGATGGCGAAATCAAGGGCCTGAAGAAGATTGACATGAAAGCTGGTGCTATCACTGGTGTGAACGACAAGGGCGATAAGATCGTTATCAACGATGCTGCTGCCCAGCTGAAGATCGATTCCGATGTGACCGTTCTGTACGTCAACTCCGGTGCGGACACCGACAAGGGCGAGAAGATCGGCGTGACCGGCAGCCTGGAGAAGGCTTCCAAGGTTCTGGATAAGACCAGCGCAACCATCTACAACACCAACGTTCTGTACAACGGCACTACTACCGCTTCCGACATCATTGTCGTGGACGTGACCGGCAAGTTTGACAGCGATGTGTATGGTACTGCTCTGCAGACCATTCCTTCCGGTGTGGAAGTTACCGACGCTGATGGTAAGATCCTGAGCCGCGGCGATAAGGTCATGGTTGGCGATATTCTGACCATCAAGAATACTAGCGATGCTGATAAGAATGTAACTGTAACCAACGCTGTTGATACCAACGGTGATCCTGTTACTTCTCACTCTCTGGCTAAGGGCGCTTCTATCTCTGTGATCGTCAAGGGCGCAATTACCATCTCTTGAGCTAATCTTCCCCGAATCTGATTCAGGAAGATTCCCCGTTATGCAAAGCCCCCAGGGTTTCCTGGGGGCTTTGCCCTGTCTATTTTTAGAATTGGATTGACATATTCCGCATGCCCGCGTATACTATAAATACCAGACAGGCAACGGCGTGTGTCTGTCGAAGCTGTGATGTAAGAGGGTGTGCCGGTACGCACTGTCTTATGGAGCTTTCAGGAGGGGTTGTGCAGACTACCTCAAACCGGCGTAGGTCTTTGGGCCGAAAGAAAATGCTCCAAAAGCTCCGCGAAAGCGGAGCTTTTTGTTTGTAGAAAGAGAGAACGCTATGGACCTTCTGCAACGATGCGCACAGGTATTTGTGCAGCTTATGGTAGGACAGCCACGGTATACTTTGCTGCGGAAGGAAAAGATTTTCTTAAAAACAGGTGAGCGTGTTCTTTAGCATGACCGCTTATCCCACAGCACAAAATGACAGAGAGAAAGCAAGCCACCCCGGCGTGTATCACATACGCTGACGGGGTGGCCGCTGTTTACTCCAATGAAGGACACTGCCACTTACTGCAACAACAGCAATCCGCAGCGTTGGCGCCGGGGGCGCACCTCTCCACCGCTTCGCGGTCCCCCTCGCCCTTTCAGGGGAGGCATAGGTTTCCTGCAACGTATGTTGTAACCGTCAACGCCAATGGCTCCCCTGAAAGGGGAGCTGGGCGCGAAGCGCTCTGAGGGGTTGTCCCCGAAGGGCTTGACCACCTAAAAGCAAACCACCCCGCCGCGTTTTCCCATACGCTGGCGGGGTGGCCTCTGTTTACTCCAATGAAATTCTCAACGTCTTTCCCAAGCTCTCCGCCATTCTTTGGAGGAAGGCCAGGGAGGGGTTATAGTTCCCGCTCTCGAAGCGGGAGATGTTGGCTTGGGCGGTGCCCATGCGTTCGGCTAGGTCTTTCTGGGTGATGCCGGCGGCTTTGCGGCTTTGAATTTCAGCCCGGATGATCTCGTACTGAGGGCCAAGGGCGTCGTATTCGGCTTTTACTTCTGGATGTTTGGAAAATACTGTGTTCTTATATTCATTAAAATTCATAATATAATACCCAAAATATATAATTGATTTAACTGATTATTTTGTAACCATTATTCTGCCGATTCTTTGTGACGAGCTTCGTAGTCTGCAAAGTGCGTCTTGGCGGTCTGAATTTCTCGCGGCGGAGTCTTTTGTGTTTTCTTGGTGAAGCCGTGGAGCAATATGAGTTTATTATCCCGCCAGATGAAGTAGAAGATGCGGTAGCTGTTCGATGAAAACTTGGAGCGAAGCTCCCAGATGGGGCCGTCGATATGCTTGGTATATGGCTCGTGCAGGTCTGGGGCGAACTCTGCTAAGAGGTCGATGTCCCGGAAGACCTTTGCCATATCTTTCGGCGGGAGGGTGTCCAGGAATTCCGCAACGACTTCCCGTCCTGCTGCGGTCTTGTAAAATTCTACGTCCATTCTTTCCCTTCTTTCTCTGTCATTAGAATATCATATACGATATATCCTGTCAATGGAAGTTTGCCCTTTTCACAAAACCCCAATTCCCACCAAAATAATCTGAAAAAGGGCTTGACAACCCAGTGGGGTTGTGGTATTATACTGCCAAACCAATCAAACAGATAGGTATTGTAGGAGAAAGGAGGCGAGTCGAAATGGCACAGTACTTTGGGAAGCTACTGCGGAGCAATTTCCGCTTTGGACGAATGTTCTGCTCCCGGACTGAGAGAAAGGCCGGGCGGCTCGTCGCGCCTGCCTGCGATCTGGCTTGCTGAATGCGTTCTGATGGAAGCAAGTCGTCGGCGCTCTCGTGCGGTGCACGGGGATGCCGGGGGTCGTGCGGTCTTCTCATAACTCGGTCCGGGAGTGTTTCGCTCGCCGGGCTTTTTTGTTGCCCAGCGTCGGGGGGTACCTCCTTTTCTTGGCAGAAAACCTTCCCCCCACATCCTGAAATTCAAACATCCTAAATCCAAAAAATTCTTCAAAATTCTGAGATATAAAGATAGAAAGAGGTTATGATCATGAGCAACTACAAGTTTGAGACCCTTCAGCTCCACGTCGGCCAGGAGCAGCCCGATCCCGCCACGGACGCCCGCGCAGTGCCCATCTACCAGACGACTTCTTACGTCTTCCGCAACTCCGCCCACGCCGCCGCCCGGTTCGGTCTGGCGGACGCCGGCAATATCTACGGCCGTCTGACCAACTCCACCCAGGACGTGCTGGAAAAGCGCATCGCCGCATTAGAGGGCGGCGTGGCTGCGCTGGCGACTGCTTCCGGCGCGGCTGCCATCACTTACGCCATCCAGGCGCTGGCTGGCGCCGGCGAGCATATTGTCGCCCAGAAGACGATCTACGGCGGCACCTATAACCTGCTGGCCCACACCCTGCCCCAGTACGGCATCTCCACAACCTTCGTGGACGCCCACGACCTGGCCGAGGTGGAGAACGCCATCCAGGACAACACCAAGGCCATCTACCTGGAGACCCTGGGCAACCCCAACAGCGACATCCCCGACATTGACGCCATCGCCGCCATCGCCCACAAGCACGGCCTGCCCCTGGTCATCGACAACACCTTCGGCACCCCCTACCTGATCCGGCCCCTGGAGCACGGCGCTGACATCGTTGTCCACTCCGCCACCAAGTTCATCGGCGGCCACGGCACCAGCCTGGGCGGCATCATCGTGGACGGCGGCAAGTTCGACTGGAAAGCCAGCGGCAAGTATGCCCCCATCGCCGAGCCGAACCCCAGCTACCACGGCGTGAGCTTCGTGGACGCCGCCGGTCCCGCCGCCTTCGTGACCTACATCCGGGCCATTCTGCTGCGTGACACTGGCGCGACCATCTCTCCCTTCAACGCCTTCCTGCTGCTCCAGGGCGTCGAGACCCTGTCCCTGCGGCTGGACCGCCACGTCGAGAACACCAAGAAGGTCGTGGAGTTCCTGAAGAATCATCCCCAGGTGGAGAAGGTCAACCACCCCAGCCTGCCCGACCACCCCGACCACGCCCTGTATGAGAAGTACTTCCCCAACGGCGGCGCTTCCATCTTCACCTTCGACATCAAGGGCGGCCAGGCCGAGGCCCACAAGTTCATCGACAACCTGACCATCTTCTCCCTGCTGGCCAACGTGGCCGACGTCAAATCTCTGGTGATCCACCCCGCCACCACCACCCACTCCCAGCTGAGCGAGGCCGAGCTGGAGGACCAGGGCATCCACCAGAACACCATCCGCCTCTCCATCGGCACCGAGCACATCGACGACATCATCGCCGACCTGGAGCAGGGCTTCGCCGCCGTGAAGGCCTGAGGAGGCGCACCCAGATATGTCCTCCACTTCGCCTACGATCCCGACCAGAGACGACGCCTGGGCGCTGCTCACCGAGTACAACCAGGACCCCTTTCATTTAGAGCACGCGCAGATCGTCGAGCAGACCATGCGCTACTTCGCGGACAAGCTGGGCTACGGGGACGAGCAAGACTTCTGGGGCATCGTGGGCCTCCTCCACGACCTAGATTTTGAACAGTTCCCCGACCAGCACTGCATCAAGGAGCAGGAGATCCTGCGCGAGCGCGGCGTCAACGAGCGCATCATCCACGCCACCGCCAGCCACGGCTACGCCATCACCGTGGACATCCAGCCGGAGCACGAGATGGAAAAGATCCTCTACGCCACCGACGAGCTGACCGGTCTCATCGGCGCCGTGGCCCTCATGCGGCCCTCCCAAAGCGTCCAGGACCTGACCCTGAAATCTGTCAAGAAGAAATACAAGAGCAAAAACTTCGCCGCCGGCTGCTCCCGCGAGGTCATCGAGCGCGGCGCAGACATGCTCGGCTGGACCCTGGACGACCTCATCACACAAACCATCGAGGCGTTACGCACCTTTCGCCCCTGACGCCCCGTCTCTCTCTTCATGATGTAACCCTTTTCAAAAAGCCACCCCGCCAGCGTATCGTAAAGAATACGCGACGGGGTGGCTTGCTCTGTTTTCGTTGTTTTTTTCCCAAAGTCTTGGTATACTGAACTTGAGCCACTGCTCTAAAAATAAGATGGAGGTGGACCGCATGACGGAAAAATATTCCATTCAAGAACTGAAAGACATTGTGACCCCTCTGGCCCAAAAGTACGGTGCCCAGCGCATCTATCTCTTCGGCTCTTACGCCCGCCGGGATATGACGGAGTCCAGCGACGTAGACCTACGCATCGACAAAGGCTCCATCCGCGGCCTGGCCCTGGCGGGTTTTCTTGTAGACCTGGAGGATGCCCTCGGCCTGAAAGTGGACCTGATCCCGACCACCAGTCTGGATGGACAGTTCCTGTCCGCCATCCAAGAAGACGAGGTGTTATTATATGAAGCCTCTTAACCGTGACCACAGCATCCTGGAGCACATCGTATCCTACTGTGAGCAGATCGAAGCAACCATCGACCGCTTTGGGGACAGCTACGCCGTCTTTTCCGAAGACCCGATCTATCGAAATGCGGCGGCCCTCTGTATCCTCCAGATTGGGGAGCTGGTCGGCAAACTGACCGAGGACTTCCGAGCTGCCCATCCCGGCGTTCCTTGGCGTCAGATCAAAGCCATGCGAAATATTGTCGCCCACAGCTACGGCACTATTGACCCGGAAGTGACTTGGGAAGTTATGACGGAGGATATTCCTGCGCTAAAGTCCTATTGCAGCAATATCCTGACATTGGAGTAAAGCAACCACCCCGCCGACGTACCTGAAACAGATACGCAGCGGGGTGGCCTTTTTGTTGCTTGTTCTCTCCACAAAAGCGTGCTGACCACTCGGGGCACAAAGGTCAGCTAATCATTAGCAACTAATTCTCGGGGCCTGGCTACAAGTAACAGTGTCCCCTTTTGTCTTCATTATACCAAACACCTGGCTTTTGTCAAGCCGAGAAATGGGGATACCTTTCACACAGCTGGTCAAGCCCTTCGGGAAGAACCCCCTCAGAGCGCTTCGCGCCCAGCTGTCTAAGGAAGATTTTACTGAATCGAACTGTCCCCCGGACAGTTCGACCCTTTCAGGGGAGCCATTTTTGTTGCGCTTATAATATACGTTACAGCAAAGCAACGCCTCCCCTGAAAGGGCGAGGGGGACCGCCGTTAGGCGGTGGAGAGGTGCGCCCCCGGCGCCAACGTTTCCCCCTTCTCCAGCCTGCCCCCACAAAAAACACATTTTTAGGGCTTTTTTCAGGGTACAAAAACACATTTTTCGCTCGGATTTTCAGAAATATATATCTAGCCTTTGAAAAAGACACCACCAACAAAGGTGATGCCTTCTTCAAATCATATATTTTTTGACACTTCCATTGAAATAGTAATTACTCCAAGGTTAGCACAGATCTTTGCGGTAATAGAACTATCCTTCTTTTCTATCGCATCTCTGTTATCGGTATATTTTCTTTTCACATCATACCGATTTGCTCCGTAAGGATTATTCGTGCCATTTTCCTTCAAATATCCTTCTCGAAGGAGTTCATCAGTCATAGAGTCAAAACGAACTTTTTCCATTCTTAACATCGTATGATCAATATACTCTTCGCGACTTGTCGCTTTCAACAGCGTAACGATCCGTTTTTCTGTGCTATCTAATCTGGTACCTCTCAAGTTATAGGGATACCGTGTCCCAGCCGGAAAAATTAACTCTCCGTCTACCTCTTCTACGCCAGGGATCTTCGCTTTATTTTTACGGATGGTCTTTTCTTTTTTATTGCTGATATGAGCAAATTCAGATAGTGTCATACTTGTGACCTCTTTTCTTAAATAACAAATGAGGCCCCCAGAGGATTTCTCCTCCAGGGGCCTTGCATAACGGGGAATCTTCCTGAATCAAAATTTATCTCTTTATACTGATGTATTTGTTATCCTAATCCACGTTTTTTCCGTTCTTCCTCAATATCAAACATATCGGTTGCCTTAAGCTGGTTTCTCAGAGCATCATTTTCACGTTTCAGTAAATTATTATTTAATGTAGCGTTTCCTGTTTTTAATATTTTACATACATCTTTCTTCGTCCCATTTGGATGCTTTAAAACAGCATCCACTACATCATAATCATCCTGAGTAAAGTCCCGTTTTTTCATAAAATTCACCTCTTAATCTTACTGGGCCACAGGCCTCCCCCAGAAAATCCAAGGATAATTTGAGGGAGGCCGTGGCAATATTCCTAGAGCTTAGACAAGCTCTTTCTTACTTAGGAATCTTCCTGAATCAGATTCGGGGAAGATTAAGCCCCCTTGGTGACAGTCACGATAACAGTGTCATCCTTGCTGACATTATTAAAGGTGTACTGCTTCTGAGTAGAAGTCTCGCCAGTACGGTCGGGATTTTTCTCGATGCCATTCACAGTAACGGTAACAGTCAGATTCTCTGCCTTGGGCACTGCAACAACCAGGTTGTTGGCGGTGTCGATGCTAGCCTTGACATCGTTGGAGGACAGGCCGGTAGCCTTGATGGTGATGTTACCATTCTTGCTGGTATCCGTGGTGCCCTTGTTGCCGCTGTCAGAATCGTTATGCTTCTGACCGTCGAAAGCACCGGTGGTGTCAACGACCAGAACCTTCAGGTTCACGTCATCAGCCTTGGTCTCATCAACCATGAACATCACGTTGTAGGAATAGCTGTTGGAAGCATACTCCTCAGCCTTTGCCATGGCGGTGGTGCCGTAGGTGTAGTTCACGCCGATCTGGTTGTCCTCGTCAGCAGCGGAGTCAACAAACAGGACAGCGGTGTCAGCAGTGACCTTCAGCTTCTTGTTGGCAACGGTGATGAACTTGGTGTCATCGCTGCGGTTGCTGCCGTAGTAGATGGTGCCGTTATCCTGGAAGGAAGTAGAGGTGGTAACACCAGTCTGAGTAGACTTACCGACCTGGTCGATGTTGGTGATACGGGTGACATCCTTGATGATGTTGTTGGAGTCGATGGAAGAGTAGCCGATCAGCTCGCCCTTAGCCATAGCGGTGGCGTTCTCCTCGATGACATCAACATACTTGTTGTCGGTGGTCCAGATGGTGTAGGAAGCGTTGCCATCCTTGTTCTGGCCGTTGTTAGAAACAACATAAGCATAGTTGTCGGAGGAGTTGCCGCTGACGGTCATGCTGGGAGTCTTCACAGTGACCATCATAGCACGGGTCAGGCCCTTCGTCTCCTTGGTGAAGATAGCGCCGACCTCAGTCTGGTTGCCAGTAGTCTTGCTGTCCAGATCCAGGCTGGAAGTGGTCAGAGCGTTGTACTGCTTACCAGTCAGGACCTTGGAACGACCCTGGCCGTCATACAGGATAACGGAAGCGGAGTCATCCACCTTGATGTCCTTAGAAGCAGAGGTAACAACCTTGTCGTTGCTGGGATCAGCAGTGCCGTTGCCCTCGTACAGATAGCCATTGTACTTGATATTGCTGACGTTCTCGAACTTCATGGAAGTGTCGGAGCCAGAAACCTTATAGACCTTACCAGCGGTCAGAGCAACGGAAGTGTTGTCAGAGATGGTGACCAGCTTGGTTGCGGTACCATCGAAGTAACGGATACGGACCTGATCGCCGTTGATGGTGCCATTGCTGACCACGACAGCGATGTTGGTGGGATAGCCGCCCTTGCCGTCATCGGACTTGATCTTCACGATCACGCCGTTGACAATGTAAGCCTGAACAGTGTCACCGTTGGACACGTCAGAAGCATTGGCATTGGAGATGTTGTACCAGGTACCCTCAACCTTGAACTGCTGATAGTTGGTTTTAGTCTTGATACCATCCAGAGTACCGTTCACAACGGTAGTCTTGTTGATGTCCTTGCAGTCCTTGTACAGGTTCTGAGAAATCACAGCCCAGTCACCCTTAGCCAGACCCTTGGAGATGTTTTCGTCAGCATACTTGTAGGACTTGGAGTAAGAAGCAGCAGTGGTGCTACCCAGGGTGATCTTGTCGGAAGAGGTGTAGGTAACTTCACCGGCGACCTTCTCGATCACGATAGCAGTGTCGATCTTGCCGTTGTCATCGGTATCCACAAAGGTAACTTCGTTCAGAGAAGTCTTGCCAGCGGTGGTGTTAGCGCTATCGAAGTAAGAGATAGCCTTGTCGGAAATGGTGGTGCCATCCAGGCCAACAACGATCGTCTTGATCTTGCTGGTGTTGTCCACGGAGTAAGACTTGCCGTCAAACTTGACCTTGGAACCGTCCTTCTCAACGTCGTTCATCAGAGCCTTGTAGACGGTGTTGTCACCGGTCGCATAGACGCCCAGGACATCGTTGGCTTTGCCGCCCTTGAAAATGACCTTGACCTTCTGACCCAGCAGAGCAGAGTAGTCAGTGCCCAGCTTGGTGAAGTCGGTGTCCTTGGTGTCGCTCTCAGCACGGTCGGAGTTGGACATGGTGATGGTCAGATCCTTGCCGTCAACGCTGACCAGAGTACCGATGTTGACATCAGCGTCATACTTGTCCTTCAGCAGGGTGATCTTGTCGTTGTTGGAGCCAACAACCTTATCCTGCACGGTGACCTGGCTGGACAGCTGGCCCTTGGAGTCGGTGACCAGAGTGGTCTTGTACTCGACTTCGTAAGCCTGCAGGGCATTCCAAACCATCTGAGCAGCGTTGTCACGAGTGATGGCAGCGGAAGTGTCCATCTTCTCCAGGCCCTTGTACAGGCCCTTCTGAGCAGCACGCATGTTCACGTTGGTAGCCCAAGCGTTGCCAGTGAAGCCTTCGTTCTCGGACTTATAGCCCAGGGAGACGAGCAGCATCTTGGCCAGCTGGACGCCGGTCACGTTACCAGCAGGAGCGAACTTGCCGCCGCCGACGCCGGAGACGATGCCCTGCGCAGCGCAGGACTCGA
>OGCO01006108.1_pt1 | contig 10994 bp, 10 predicted proteins | sample 1570171 | NCBI WGS metagenome assembly OGCO01 (sample SAMEA4370583, study PRJEB24528) | human gut metagenome | reverse complement strand
CGTAGCACGGAACAATCCGTAGGCATCAAAGTCGGGGGCTTTTGACCCCGACATCTTATAAAAGAAGTATAGCATATTTCCTATTTGAATAAAAGGGCAAAAAGCAGTACCTGTACCACCAGGATCGCCGGCATTCCGTACTTGAAATACCAGTGCTTCGTCTTATGACGGAAGTGCTGCATTCCCAGAATACATCCCAGACTGCCACCCAAAAGCGCCGTGAAAAAAAGAGAAGCCTCCGAGATGCGCCAGGCACCCCGGATGGCTCTTTTTTTATCGACACCCATGATCACATATCCCACAACATTGATGATCACCAGATACAGGATCACCACAGTAATTATAGTCTGTGCAGTTATCATAGACACCTCATTATTTTAATTCTTAGTTACCAAGTTTCTTCTCGTTCTCCTGTAACTTCATGGCACGAACCTTCAGAGACAGACCGAACAGATTGATGAAGCCTTCTGCATCGTGATGGTCGTACAGATCACCGGTGGTGAAGGAAGCCAGGTTCTCATTGTACAGAGAGTAAGGAGAAGTGGTTCCGGCCTTGATGATGTTGCCCTTGTAGAGCTTGAACTTTACTTCACCGGTCACATATTCCTGGGTTTTCTCGATGAATGCCTGCTCTGCCTCACGAAGAGGAGTGAACCATTTGCCTTCGTATACCAGACTGGCGAATTTCGCACCCATTTCCTTCTCGAATGCATAGGTATCGCGATCCAGGATCAGCTCTTCCAGCTGCTGGTGAGCCTCCATCAGGATGGTACCGCCGGGAGTCTCATAGACACCACGGGACTTCATGCCAACGACACGGTTCTCTACGATATCTACGATACCGATACCGTGCTTGCCGCCCAGCTTGTTCAGGGTACGGATGATATCGGAGACCTTCATCTTCTCACCGTTAACGGAAGTGGGAACACCCTTTTCAAAGGTCATGGTCACATATTCACCCTCATCGGGAGCCTTCTCGGGAGTCACACCAAGTACCAGCAGATGCTCGTAGTTAGGCTCGTTGCCGGGATCTTCCAGTTCCAGACCTTCGTGGCTGATGTGCCAGATGTTACGGTCACGGCTGTAGGAAGAATCGGTGGAGAAAGGAAGATGAATGCCATGAGCCTTGCAGTATTCGATCTCGGATTCACGGGAGTCCATGTTCCATTTGTCGCTTCTCCAGGGAGCGATGATCTTGATATCGGGAGCCAGAGCCTTGATGCCCAGCTCGAAACGGATCTGGTCGTTACCTTTACCGGTTGCACCGTGGCAGATGGCTACAGCGCCTTCTTTTCTGGCAATCTCTACCAGTTTCTTGGCGATCAGGGGTCTTGCCATGGAAGTACCTAACAGATACTTGTTCTCGTATACGGCATGAGCCTGTACACAGGGAACAATATAATCATCACAGAATTCATCGATAACGTCTTCAATATACAGCTTGGAAGCGCCGCAAGCCTTTGCTCTCTCTTCCAGACCGTCCAGCTCCTCTGCCTGTCCGCAGTTTACGCAGACGCAGATAACTTCATAGTCAAAATTCTCCTTCAGCCAGGGAATGATAGCGGTAGTATCCAGACCGCCGGAATAAGCCAAAACTACTTTTTCCTTCATGATAAAATCCTCCGTTTTATAGTGTGTATGATGCCAGGGGCAAAAGCCCTGAAAATGCGATGTGCAAAGCACGAAGCAATCTGTAAGTATCAGATGCCAGGATCGTGTGTTACGCTCTGACAATTACTATACAACATTATAATCGCAAAAGCAAGCAGAAAAGTTGCATAAACAAATCATAAAAATGAATAAAATAAATTAAAATATGCACATAAATGCATAGAATGAAAAATATACAGTATATTTATGCATAAAATATGCTGTCTGATGCATAGTACGGTAACGACCATATAAGATGCGCCGGAATCGTCAAAAGTCAGTCGCTGATCTTTTCAATTCCGGAGATATCACTGTCGATCATCAGAGAGTAGTTCGTATAATAGACAACGAAGCCAGGCTTGGCACCGGCCGGCTTTTTGACCTGTTTTTTCTGGACATAGTCGATCTCCACCTTTTCCTGCTCCCTGCCCTTAGAATAGTAGGCAGCAAGCCGGCCGGCCTCTTCAAAAGTCCGGTCCGGCAGTTCCTTCCCTTCGGTCTTTACCACTACATGGGAGCCGGGAATACCTTTGGCATGGAACCACCAGTCATTTCCGTTGGCGAATTTGAAGGTCAGTTCATCGTTCTGGAAATTATTTTTTCCCACATAAATATGAAATCCGTCGCTGCTCAGATAATGGAAGGGCTTGCTGGTGATCTTTGCTTTTTTCGTGCCGCCCTTTCTGCGGATGTAGCCGCTCTGGGTCAGTTCCTCCTTGATCTCCACCAGATCTTCCTCTTTCAGGGCGATATCCAGCGCCGTGCTGATGGTCTCCAAGTGGTCGATCTCTTCTTTTACCTGAGTAGTCAGTTCGGACAATGCTTCATAAGTACGCTTTAGTTTTCCGTATTTGTCAAAATATTTCTTCGCATTTTCCGTAGCGGAAAGAGTAGGATCCAGGGGGATCGTCACCGGTTCGCTGGTATAGTAATTTACCGCTGTGAGAGATTTGTCACCGGGCTTTGCACTGTAACCGTAAGTATTCAACAGTTCTCCGTAGATCCGGTATTTTTCCCGCTTCTCCGTATCCTTCATCTGGGCCAGCTGAAGATCGTATTTTTTAATCTCCCGTTCCAGAGCGGTCTGCACGATACGGCGCAGGTCAGAAGATTTCTGACGGATCCTGGTCAGGGTATTTTTCTCCGCATAAAAATGCTCCAACAGGGCGGAAATGGAGGTGTAGGATTCCAGATGATCCGCTCCGGTGCTGTACATGGTCAGGGGAACCGCCGCGTATTCCACGGGGCGGGTGCCGGTGTAAGCAATGCAGGGGGAGAAGGTCTCTTCCTTGATAGAAGTGACCATTTTGGAGAAAACTTCATACAGGGCATGATGATTCTCTGCCGTCAATGCCGCTGTAGGGCGTTCCCCGTCGATGCCTGCCTCGTGACACAGTTCCTGTGCCAGTACCGGAGAGATACCGGTGAAGCTTCCGTAGATCGCCTTGAAGACCGGCTGAGGCTTGGCGGCAAGGGTCTCCCGGAAAGTAGTCTCGTCGCAGGTCAGGGCATCCAGTTTATCCTGGGTATGGGCAATGAAATAGGGCTTGCCGGGCAGGACTTCCCGGACACTGCTGACTGCGGCAGATACCCGCTTGATACTGTCGATGATGGTATTGTCATCGTTACAGAAGATCAGGTTACTGTGTTTGCCCATCAGCTCCATGACCAGCGTCTTGTGTCGCAGATCCCCCATTTCATCCAGATGCTCAATATCGATATGCACGATACGCTCCAGCCCCGGCTGGGAAATGTTCACGATACGGCCGTTCTGTAAGTGCTTGCGCAGCAGCATACAGAAGTTGGGGGCCGTCATGGGACTGGGTTTGTTGCTCTCCGTCAGATAGATCAGGGGCAGGGAAGCGCTGGCGGACAGAAGCAATCGTTTCTGCCCTGTGGGCTGCTTGATGGTCAACAGCAGTTCGTCATTTTCCGGCTGGGCGATCTTATATAATCGGCCGCCGATGAGTTCTTTTTTTAATTCTGATATTACACAGGCAATGGTAACGCCGTCAAAAGCCATAATTTCCTCATTTCTGCTCTTTGGATCCGGGAAAAACAGAACATAAAGAGCCACAAAATAGATATGCTGCAAACGAAAGCACAGCATAGTTATTGTAACAGATTTTTATAGGAAAGAAAAGTATGCGGAAAACAGAATGAATATTATTCCACCATAATGCATAAAACCATAAAAATAGTATGAATATATGCATAAATATACACAACAATCCGAGAAACGTGCATAAAAATGAAAAAAGTAGTAGACATTTAGACAAAAAGTGGTATCATGGAACTATTCAGAGTCAGATAAATATCGGTACATATTCGTCGAATGCTTGCATTCGTAAGAATATGTGATGATATTTATATGACGAAGTAACCACATGAGCAAAAATCCAACTGCGTAGCAGCGATTTTGCGAATGGGGTTCTGAATAGTTCAAAAATAGAATTGCGTGAGCAGCTTGCTGCGAAGCAATTCGTTGACACAAGTATGGCGGCGACAGAAGCAATTCGTTGACACAAGTATCGCGGTGACAGAAATAAAAAACGATGACATAAACAAGAGAGGTAGAAAAATGATCAGAGTAGGAATCATCGGAGCAACCGGTTATGCCGGAGGAGAACTGGTAAGGATCCTGTTAAACCACAAGGATGCCAAAATCGTATGGTACGGTTCCCGAAGCTATATAGATAAGAAGTATTATCAGGTATACCAGAACATGTTCCAGCTGGTGGAGGATATCTGCAAGGATGACAATCTGGAAGAACTGGCGAAGCAGGTAGATGTGATCTTTACCGCAACCCCTCAGGGATTTCTGGCGGGCCTTTTGACAGAGGAGATTCTCTCTCAGGTGAAGATCGTGGATCTGTCTGCTGATTACCGGATCAAGGATGTGGCCACCTATGAAAAATGGTACGGCATCGAGCACAAATCTCCTCAGTTCATTGAGGAAGCAGTATACGGACTCTGCGAGATCAATCGTGACAAGATCACGGAGAAGACCAGACTGGTAGCCAACCCCGGCTGCTACACCACCTGTTCGATCCTGACTGCCTATCCCATGGTCAAGGAAGGCATGATCGATGTGAACACCCTGATCGTGGATGCCAAGTCCGGTACCTCCGGTGCAGGAAGAGGCGCCAAGGTGCCCAACCTGTTCTGCGAAGTGAACGAGAACATGAAAGCCTACGGCGTGGCAAGCCACAGACATACCCCCGAGATCGAGGAGCAGTTAGGCTATGCGGGCAACTGCCAGGTGACCATTAATTTTACCCCGCACCTCGTACCCATGAACAGAGGAATTCTGGCAACCGAGTATGCAACACTGAAGAGAAAACCGGACGGTACACTTCCTACCTATGAGGAAGTAAAAGCTGTCTATGATAAATATTATGCAAACGAGAAATTCGTCCGTGTGCTGGATAAGGGCAGCTGTCCCGAGACCAAGTGGGTGGAAGGCAGTAATTACGTGGACATCAATTTTGTCATTGACGAGCGTACCGGTATCATTATGATGGGTGCACTGGATAACCTCGTAAAGGGTGCCGCGGGACAGGCGGTACAGAACATGAACCTGCTGTTCGGGCTTCCTGAGAGCGAAGGCCTGGAGCTGGTTCCCTGCTTCCCCTAAAGCAGATACGGAAAGGATTAGAAAGGATAAAATACATACATGAACAAACAGTTTACGATCAAACCCATGACCATAGAAGATTATGACGGTCTGCATGCCCTCTGGATGACCATTCACGGTTTCGGTATCCGGAGCATCGATGATTCCAGAGAAGGTGTGGAACGTTTTATCAACCGGAATCCTGGCACCAGTGTGGTAGCCATCGGGGAGGATGGAGCCGTAGTGGGCGGCATCCTCTGCGGCCATGACGGACGACGAGGCTGTCTGTACCATGTATGTGTCAGAGAAGATTACCGAAGACTTGGCATTGGCAAAGCCATGGTCGTCCACTGCATGAATGCTCTGAAAGCGGAACATATCAACAAGGTCAGCCTGATCGCTTTTACCCAGAATGACATCGGAAACGCTTTCTGGAAATGCATTGGATGGACAAAGCGGGAAGACTTGAACTACTACGACTTTACTTTGAATGAAGAGAACATTACGGCGTTTAATAAATAGATGCCAGGATTGTGGAAGTGCGTAGCACGAAGCAATCCGTAGGCATCAAAGTCGGGGGCTTTTGACCCAGACATCATAAATAAAACGGAAGCGAAAGGAGATTATTCCAACATGAAACAGATCCAGGGCGGTGTGACCGCAGCAAAAGGCTTTGAGGCAGCAGGTGTGGAGGCTGCCATTAAATATCAGAATCGTAAGGATATGGCACTGATCGTGAGTAAGGCACCTTGTACCGTAGCCGGTACTTTTACCTCCAATGTGGTAAAGGCGGCTCCTGTACTGTGGGATAAGCAGATCGTGGAACATTCTGCATTTGCACAGGCAGTGGTAGTCAATTCGGGAATCGCCAATGCCTGCACCGGCAAACAGGGACTGGACTGCTGTGAAGCAGAAGCAAAATGTGCCGGAGAACTGTTGGGCGTGCCCACCGATGCCGTACTGGTTGCATCCACCGGTGTCATCGGTATGCAGATTCCCGTAGACAAGATCACCGCCGGCATCGAGAAACTGGTGGCAGCCAAGGCAGATACTCTGGAGGCTGGCTCCGATGCAGCCCATGCCATCATGACCACCGATACCATTTCCAAGGAGATCGCCATCGAGACACAGATCGGTGGCAAGACTGTGACTCTGGGCGGTATGTGCAAGGGTTCCGGTATGATCCATCCGAATATGTGCACGATGTTAGGTTTTGTAACCACAGATGTGAAAATTTCCAAGGAGATGCTGCAGAAGTGCGTCAGCGCAGATGTAGTGGATTCCTTCAACATGATCTCCGTGGATGGCGATACTTCCACCAATGATACACTGCTGGTGCTGGCCAACGGCATGGCTGGCAACGAGGAGATTACCGCAGAGGGCGAGGATTACGACAACTTCTGCAAGGCACTGCATGAGATCACCACATTCCTGGCAAAGAAAATGGCAGGAGATGGCGAAGGCGCCACAGCACTGTTCGAGACCAAAGTAATAAATGCAGTCAGCAAGGAAGATGCCAGAACTCTGGCAAAATCCGTGATCTGTTCTTCTCTGACCAAGGCAGCTATCTTCGGACATGATGCCAACTGGGGACGTATCCTCTGTGCACTGGGTTATTCCGGAGCCAAATTCGACCCGGAAAATGTGGATCTGTATTTTGAGAGCAAGAGCGGCAAGATTCATATCTTCGGTAATGGTGTGGCATGTGATTACAGCGAGGAAGAGGCCACGAAGATCCTCTCCGATCCGGAAGTTACCGCACTGGTGGATATGCATATGGGTGAGGCAGAAGCTACCGCATGGGGCTGTGATTTAAGCTATGATTATGTGAAGATCAATGCGGACTATCGTTCCTAAAAAAAGAACGACCGGAAAGATAAATGACAGGCGGATCACGGTATCTGCGGAAATGAGGATAAAAATGGAAAAAGATATGGAACAGGTAATGAAAAAAGCAGAGGTGCTGATCGAGGCGCTTCCTTACATACAGAAATTCAACCGTAAGATCATCGTGGTAAAATACGGCGGCAGCGCCATGAGCAATGAGGAACTGCAGAAAAACGTCATCAAGGACGTAACGCTGTTGAAACTGGTAGGTTTCAAGCCCATCATCGTTCACGGCGGCGGTAAGGAGATCAGCCGCTGGGTCGGCAAGGTCGGAAAAGAGGCAAAGTTCGTCAACGGTCTGCGTGTCACCGATGAGGAGACGATGGAGATCGCGGAAATGGTACTGAACAAGGTAAATAAGAGCCTTGTGACCATGGTGGAAGAGCTGGGCGTGAAAGCAGTAGGTGTCAGCGGTAAAGACGGCGGCCTGCTTCAGGTAGAGAAAAAATATTCCAACGGTCAGGACATCGGTTATGTGGGTGAGATCACCGGCGTGAATCCGGATATTCTCTTTGACATGCTGGAGAAGGATTACCTGCCCATCATCGCTCCCATTGGACTGGACAAGGATTATCACACCTACAATATCAATGCGGATGATGCGGCCTGCGCTATCGCAAAAGCAGTACATGCGGAGAAACTGGCATTTCTGACGGATATCGAGGGATTGTACAAGGACATCAATGACAAGTCCACATTTATTTCCAGACTGACAGCTTCCGAGGCAGAGGGACTGATCCACGATGGTTACATCGGCGGTGGTATGCTGCCGAAGCTGAACAACTGTACTTCTGCGATCCGCAACGGTGTAAACCGTGTGCATATTCTGGATGGACGTCTGGCACACTGCCTGTTGCTGGAGATCTTCACCAATCAGGGTATCGGAACTGCGATCGTATCCGATGAGGAGTGAAAAAAGTGTGCAGAATAAGCCTGGCAGCTTATTCCGCACCCGGCTATTTGTGCCGCAGGCGTCACAAAGTAGCCATTATCGCAAAACCAAATTAGAAATTTGGTTTGCGTTTCCTTGACGAAAAGAACGTCTGCGGAATGGAGAGGAAAAATGAGCGACACCATGAAAGAATATATTGCAGAGGCGGAAAAAGACCTGCTGCATACCTATAACCGTTATCAGATCGTTCTGGATAAGGGCGAAGGCGTACATCTGTATGACACCGATGGGAAAAAATATCTGGATTTCGTAGCGGGAATCGCTGTATTTGCCCTGGGCTATCAGAACAAGGCATACAACGATGCGCTGAAAGCACAGATCGACAAGGTGATCCACACCTCCAATTATTATTACAACGTGCCTGCCATCGAGGCGGCTCGTAAGATCAAAAAAGTATCCGGCATGGATCGTGTCTTTTTCACCAATTCCGGTGCGGAAGCAGTGGAAGGTGCCATTAAGGCTGCCAGAAAATATGCGTATCTGAAGGATGGCTGTACCGACCATGAGATCATTGCCATGAATCACTCCTTCCACGGCAGAACCATGGGAGCTTTGTCAGTAACGGGCAACCCCAAGTATCGTGAGGCGTTCCAGGATGAGATCCAGTGTGGCATGGGACGTACCGGTTACATGTATGCATGGCAGCGTTTCGGCGTGAAGCCGGACATCATGACTTCTGCCAAGGCACTGGGCTGCGGTGTACCGGTAGGTGCATTTATGATGACGGAGAAAGTAGCACAGCATTCTCTGACAGCGGGAGATCACGGAACCACCTACGGCGGTAACCCCTTAGCCTGCGCAGCAGTGGAAAAAGTGCTTGATTTATTCGAAGAGGACCATATAATAGAACATGTGAGAGAGGTGGCTCCCTATCTGGAACAGCGTCTGAACGAACTGGCAGACAAGTATGACTGTATCAAAGAACGCCGTGGTGTGGGACTGATGCAGGGACTGGTATTTGAACATCCGGTAGGAGACATTATTAACAGAGCATTGGAGAAGGGATTAATTCTGATCAATGCCGGTGCGGACATTATCCGCTTCGTACCGCCTCTCGTGATTACCCGGGAAAATGTGGACGAAATGATTGCTATTTTGGACACCTGTATCGAATAAGAGGTTTAGGTGAATTTATGTTTTTGAAAAAAAGAATTATCGCTACAGCAGCTGTGATCGCCATGGCTGCTGCAGCTGTTTACGGAAGTACGCAGGAGATGAGTCAGACACAGGAGAGCGGAAGCGGACTGCAGCTGTTTCGAGGAAAGGAGACAATCTATTGCTGGTATTCCGATGAGGCATTGTCCGGTTATATCAATGCGGCAGCAGTATCCTTCGGAGAACAGAACAGTGGAGTTCGTGTGATTCCCGTACTTACTTCTGACAGTGAATATCTGGAAGCTATCAATCAGGAGACCCTGCATTCCGATCAGATACCGGATATCTACCTGTTGAGCAGCGACTCTCTGGAAAAGGCTTATCTGGCAGGACTGGCATCGAAAGTGCCTGACACTGTGGGAATCTGCAATACAGACCATTTTCCCCAGGCGGCTCTGTCTGCGGTAACCTATGATCAGAAGCTGATCGGTTACCCGGTTTATTTTGATACCAGTGCGTTGGTATATAATGAAGATTATCTTCGAACCTGGGCAACCCAGCAGGCGGAGAAGGAACTGGCGGGAAGCAGTGAGAATGATGAACCCATAGGGGAAGGAGAAGAGATCATCGAGGAAGATTCTCTTCCGGAAGACCAGACCACGGAACAGGTGACAGCGGATGAGGCAGCGGTAAATGCGCTGGCAGAGCAGTATTTCGCGGAAGCACTTCCCTCCACAGTGGATGATCTGCTGAATATTGCAGATACCTTTGATGCACCGGAAGGTGTGGAAGGTGTCATGAAATGGGACGTGAACAATATTTTCTACAACTACTGGATCGTAGGCAACTACATGATCGTAGGCGGTGATCCCGGGGATGACAGAAATGATATTGATATCAATAATCCGGAGACCATTCAGTGTCTGGAAGTGTACAAGGCACTGAACCAGTTCTTCTTTATTGAATCCGATACGGTGACTTATGATTCTGTGATCCAGGACTTTATCGATGGCAAGACCATGTTCACCATCGGAACCACGGATGTGGTCAAACGGCTGGAAGAGGCAAAAGCGGACGGCAGCCTTGCATTTAATTACGGAATTGCCCGTATGCCGGATGTCAGCGCCGAACTGCAGAGCAGATCTTTGTCTGTTACGGGAGCGGCAGTCATCAACGGCTATTCGGAACACAAGGAACTGGCGGACTGCTTCGCAGCGTATCTGGCAGAAGGATATGCGGACGGCCTGTATGAACGCTCCGGCAAAATGCCGGCAAGTCTTCAGGCGGCAGAGAATGCAGACAACGGTGCGCTTATGATCTTTGCCGATGAGTATGCGGACAGTGTGTCATTGCCGAAGATGCTAGAGACGGGAAATTTCTGGATGCAGCTGGAAGTACTGTTTTCCAAGGTGTGGAACGGCGAGGATGTGACGACACTGGTGCAGCAGCTGGCGGACAATATGTCGCAGCAATTAGGAAATACAGAGAATTGACGAATCTGGTACAGCAGCTGGACGAGACCATAGCCGGACAGGTAGGTGGTACAGAGAACTAAAACCGTTACAATAAAATATGAATGAACGAACCGGTCACAGGATAGACTACTACTAAAAAGAAAAGGTGGTAGAATCCTATGATCGGTTTTTTGATTGCTTTAGTCTCCGGAGCGCTGATGAGTATTCAGGGAGTATTCAATACCCAGGTCACAAAGTCTTCCGGTATCTGGACCGCAAGTGCATTTGTACAGTTCACGGCGTTGCTGGTATGCCTGGGAGCATGGCTGTGTACGGAGCG